>JAEEGG010026318.1_pt1 | contig 11119 bp, 7 predicted proteins | sample 9134161 | NCBI WGS metagenome assembly JAEEGG01 (sample SAMN16246543, study PRJNA631951) | gut metagenome | biome: gut microbiome; feature: rumen; material: CR-attached | host: Bos | place: Iran: Karaj | collected 2018-10
CTTGGCCTTCTTTCCACTGAGGCGGAAAATGTCGTAGAGCGTCTTAGAAAACTCCTCCTCGTTGACCACGGGGAAGACGCTGCCGGCGCACGAGGCGTGGGCCGACAGGTTGCCGCCGATGCAGAGCACGAAGGTCTGCACCACCACTCCGCTGAGCTGCACCTGGCGCGCCACGTCGCATATCTCGGCGTCGCAGTCGTCCATGCCGTCGGTGATGATGAGTATCAGGTTGCGGCTGGAGCCCGTGGCGGGGAAGTCGCTCAGCGCGTCGGTCAGCGCCGCCGCCGCCGTGCAGCCGCCCTGCGGCACGAGGGTCTTGATCTTGCTCTGCAGCTGGTAGATGTTGTCGCTGCCGAAAGGCACCTCGAGGCGTGTGCCGAACTGCTCCTTGTTGAGGTGGCCGAAGACGCGGAGCGCCACGTCGACGTCGTGCTGGCGCGAGATGCTGTCGAGGAACGACAGCAGCACCTGCTGCGTCACCTTTATCTTGGAGTTGCTCTGCCAGTGGTCCCACATCGAGTTGGAGCAGTCCATGATAAGCAGCAGTCGGGTCTTCTCCGGCTGCTGCGTCTGCGCGGACAGTCCCATGCCAACAAGCATCAATGACAACAGTAAGAACAATCTGCGCATAATCATAGCACTCTCCTTTCTACTTGAACAGCGCGTCGATCTGCTCCTGATAGGCAGCAGCGACGTTGCGGCGGATAAGCTTCTGGGTGGGCGTGAGCATCTTGTTGGACTCTGTCCAGGCCTCCGACACCAGGACAAACTTCTTCACCTGCTCGGTAACGCCCAGTTCGGCGTTGTACTTATCGACCACCTTCTGGTAACGGGCGATGACGGTCTTGTCGGCAATCATTTCTTCCTTGGTCTGGGCCGTGACGCCGTGGCGACCGCACCAGTCCTTCAGCATGTCGAAGTCGGGCGCGATAACGGCACCGGCAAACTTCTGGTCGGCGCCCACCACCATCATGTCGAGGATGAACGGCGACTGCTTCATCTTCTCCTCGATGACTTCGGGGTTGATATACTTGCCCATCGAGGTCTTGAACATGCTCTTCGTGCGACCTGTGATGAAGAGATAGCCGTCGGGGTCGAAGTAGCCGGTATCTCCGGTGTGGAACCAGCCCTCACTATCGATGGCCTGAGCCGTGAGTTCGGGCTGGTTGTAGTAACCCTTCATCACGTTGCCTCCGCGGCACTGTATCTCGTTGGTGTTCTCATCGATGCGCACTTCTATGGCACGCATGGCGAAGCCCACCGAGCCAATCTTGCGGCCTTTCTTATTGCTGTTGGTCACTGCAATCAGCGGCGAGCACTCCGTGAGGCCGTAACCCTCATAGAGGTCGAGACCCACACAGGAGAAGAAGCGCGTCAGACGCGGCTGGATGGTGGCACCGCCACTGACGAGCATATACAACTCGCCGCCCATGCTTTCGCGGATACTCTTGTACACCAGCTTGTCGGCAATCTTCTTCTGCAACTTGTACCATAACGAGAGCTTTGACTCATCCAAGTCGTACTTGAAAGCCAAGTCTATGGCCCAGTCGAAAATCTTCTTGCCGATGCCGGTCATCTTCTCGCCTTTGCGGAATATCTTATCGTAGACCTTCTCGATGAAGCGCGGCACACAGGCCATCATATTGGGGCTGATTTCCTTACAGTTGTCGCCCACCTTGGCGATGCTCTCGGCGTAGGCAATCTCGAAACAGAGCCACTGGTAGAGGTAGCCCATCATGCGCTCGTAGATGTGGCACATCGGCAGCCACGACAGGGCCTTGGTCCAGGTCTTTCCCGGGCTCTCCTTGATTTCCTGCACATTCATGATGAGGCCACGGTGGGTCAGCATGGCGCCCTTGGGCACGCCGGTGGTGCCGCTGGTATATATCATGGTGCAGATGTCGTCCGTGGTCAGTGCATCCTTCATCTCCTGCAACTTGGCGGGTGCTTCGGGGTGTTCGGCCACATAGCGGCGGCCAATCTCATAGATGTCGTCCATCGACTTCGCGCCCTCCATCGGGACAATGGTGCAGAGGTTCTCCAGGTGAGGCAGTTTCTCGCGGATATTGCATATCTTCTTATACAAAGCGGGGGTCTCCACCACCAGCAGGCGCACCTGCGCATCGTTCAGGATGTACTGATAGTCTTCCTCGCTGATGGTCGGGTAGATGGGCAACAGCACTGCGCCTGTCTGCTGCACGCCGAAGTCCACATAGTTCCACTCCGGACGGCCGGCACTGATAAGGCCGATATTCTCGCCTTTTTTCACACCGAGGTGCATCAAAGCGTAGCTGATGAGGTTGACTTTCTCAATATATTCGTCAATAAAGTGGTTCTTCCACTCACCATTTTCCTTAAATTTGAACACTGGACGTTCAGGGTGCAACTCCTTGCGCCACTCCAACAGGTCAAACAATCGTGTAGGTTCTTGCATAGCTGTTACTTTTTATAAATTAATGTGCAAAAATACAACTTTCTTCCGACATGGAAAAAAAAACTTATGAACACCCCCTTGGATATCTCTCTGCAAAAATAAAACTCCCTCATTTTGAAAAAAAAGCGTAATTTTGGCCTTTGAATAAAACGGCCCCACGAATGGCACTGACTGATAAACAACTGATTGCAGAATTGCAGACCGGCAAATTCAAGCCTGTCTACCTGCTTATGGGCGAGGAAGACCACTATATCGACATCGTGTCCGCCTACTTCGAAGACGAAGTCATCGACCCCTCCGTGCGCGACTTCGACATGACCGTCCTCTACGGCAAGGACGTCGACATGGCCACGGTGGTGAGCACCGCCAAGCGCTACCCCATGATGTCGCCCGTGCATCTGGTGCTGGTCAAGGAGGCCCAGATGATTGACACCCGCCAGTGGGAGACCCTCGCGGCTTACCTCCAGCAGCCTTCGCCCCAGACGGTGCTGGTCTTCTGCTACCGCCACAAGAAGCTCGACAAGCGCACCGCCGCCTACAAAGCCATCGACAAATCCGGCGTGGTCTACGAGACTCCGAAGATATACGACAACCAAGTGCCTGCCTGGATCAAAGGCGAGGTGACAGCCCACGGCCACACCATCAGCGACAAAGCCGCCATGATGCTCAACGAGTTCCTTGGCACCGACCTGGGCAAGATCTCCAACGAACTCTCCAAACTCTACCCCCTCCTGAAGGATGGCGAAGGCATCGACGAGACCCTTGTCGAGCAGCAGATAGGCATCAGCAAAGACTATAACGTCTTCGAGCTGCAGAACGCCATCGGCCGCCGCGACCCCGTGATGTGCAACCGCATCGTCAACTACTTCGCTGCCAACCCCAAGAAAAACCCCATACAGCCTGTGCTGGCCCTGCTCTACGGCTATTTCCTCAAAATCATGTTCTACCACCAGCTCGAGAACAAGAGCGACGCCCCCAAGGTGCTGGGCTGCGCCCCCATGTTCGTGCGCGACTATGCGCAGGCCGCGGCCAACTACAGCCTTGGCAAGCTGGCGGCCTGCATCGGCTACCTCTATGAGGCCGACCTGCGCAGCAAGGGCGTCCGCAACAGCGGCTCCGTCACCGAAGGCGAAATCCTCAAGGAACTCGTCTTCAAAATCATCCACTAACCCCAGCATTCCCCTACCCCAGTGAAAAAAATCTCCCCACTCCTCCTGCTGCTCGCACTCACACTGCCCGCCTTCGTCGCGGCACAGGGCACCGTCCGCGGAACCCTCTTCGACGACGCCAACGGCGAGGCCATCCCCTTTGCCAACGTGGTGCTCGACGGAACGAAGTACGGCTGCGCCACCGACCTCAGCGGTTTCTTCGCCATCAGCAAGGTGCCCGCCGGCAGCTACACCCTCCGCGTGCGCTTCGTGGGCTATGAGGAATATGCCGAACCCGTCACCGTGACCAGCGGCAAGACCCTCACCGTGAGCATCCGCCTCAAGCCCTCGTCCAAGATGCTCGAGGCTGTGGAAATCAAAGACAACAAGCTGGAGGAGCGCCGTATGCAGACGCAGGTCAGCGTCGAGAAAATCACCGCCACGCAAATCTCCCAGATGCCCTCCATCGGCGGCCAGGCCGACCTGGCGCAGTACATGCAACTGCTGCCGGGCGTCAGCTCCACCGGCGACCAGGGCGGCCAGCTCTACATCCGCGGCGGCTCCATGGTGCAGAACCTCTGCCTGCTCGACGGCATGATTGTCTACAACCCCTTCCACTCCATTGGACTCTACTCCATCTTCGAGACCGATGTCATCCTCAACGCCGACATCTACACCGGCGGCTTCGGCGCCGAATACGGTGGCCGCATGTCGTCGGTGATGGACATCACCACTCGCGACGGCAACAAGCGCCACCACACAGGCAAAGTGGGCATCAACACTTTCGGCGCCAACCTCATCCTTGAAGGACCGCTGAAGAAAGAAACCACAACCTCCAAATCCACTGTCACCTACCTGCTCACTGCCAAAAACTCGTACCTCTCCAAGACCTCGAAGCTCTTCTACCCTTACATCGACGGAGGCCTGCCCTTCGATTTCCTCGACCTCTACGGAAAGCTCACAGCCAACTCGGGCACCGGAAGCAAGGTGAGCATCTTCGGATTCCACTTTGACGACTCGGTCAGTAACTACCAGGCCATTGCCGACTATCACTGGCGCAACTACGGCCTAGGCACCAACTTCATGCTCGTCACCGGCAGCAGCGCCATCCTCGAAGGTACGCTGGCATACAGCAACTACAACATCACCCTCGACGACGGCTCCGGTCGCGACAAGTACAGCTCCATCAACGGTTTCAACACCACCATGCAGGTAACCAACTTCATCGGAGCCAACCGCCTGCGCTACGGACTCACCATCGAAGGCTACAGCACCGACTACAGATTCTGGAATGCCTACGGCAAAGAAATCAAACAGAAGACCCCCACCACCAACCTCTCGCTCTACGGCACCTATAAGCTCAGCACCGGCAAGTGGCTGCTCGACCCGGGCCTGCGCTTCATCTACTACGCCACCCTCGCCAGCCCGCAGTTCGAACCCCGCATTGCCGCCAAATACAACGCCACCGACAAGCTCCGCTTCAAGATGGCCGGAGGTTTCTACAGCCAGATATTTCTCGACGCACGCTCCGACAACGACATCGTCAACCTCTTCACCGGATTCCTCACCGGCAGCGCCGAACTGGGACTTCCGTCGACATTCCTGGACAAAGAGGTGACCACCTGCGTGCAAAAAGCAAAGCACATCATCCTCGGTGCCGAATACGACCTCACCGACCTCATCACCTTCAACGCTGAGGTCTACCTCAAATACTTCGACCAGCTGCTCAATGCCAACCGTAACAACATGTACAGCGACACCGACCCCTACTACACCAACCCCACCAGCAACTTCTACAAACCTGAATACCTGCGCAAAGACTATATCATCGAAAAAGGCTTGGCCACAGGCTTTGATGTGAGCGCCACCCTCGACCTCGACCGACTCTACGTCTGGGCCACCTACTCGCTAGGATACGTGCAGCGCACCGACGAACTGCAGACCTACACTCCCCACTACGACCGTCGACATACCGTCAACCTGTTGGCCACCTATAAATTCGGTTCCAAAAACGACTGGGAAGTCAGTGGCCGCTGGAGTTTCGGCTCGGGATTCCCCTTCACCCAGACGCAGGGCGTCTACCAGCAGCTCGTGTTCGGCGACAACATCGTCAGCGACTATACACGTGAAAACGGTGTCTACGGCATACACTATGCCGAATTGTACAAGGGGCGCCTGCCCAGCTACCACCGCCTCGACCTAGGTATCAAACGCAAATTCTCCCTCGGCGCCCGGTCCATCCTCGAGCTCAGCCTCAGCGCCACCAACATCTATAGCCGCCAGAACATCTTCTACTTCAACCGCATCACCTTCGAGCGCGTCAACCAGCTGCCCATCCTGGCCAGCTTCGGCGCCAACCTGAGCTTCTAGTTAGCCTTGCGGGCGAACTCAAAGAGGGCCTGCGGCAGGTGGCAGTAGCCGTCGGGATGCTTGGTGAGATAGTCCTGATGACTTTCGTCGGCAGGAAAGAAATTCCGTATGGGTTCCACTTCCACCGCCAGCGGGGCGCTATAGCCGCGCTGTACTTCGTCATAGACCTCCTTGATGGTCAGGTAGTCCTCGGTTTCGATGTAATAGATGCCCGTGCGGTAGCGGGTACCCTCATCCTCCCCTTGTCGGTTGACGCTGGTGGGCTCGATACAGTCGAAGTAGAGGTTCAGCAGCTTGCGCAGCGGAAGCACCGCGGGGTCGAACACCACACGCACCGCCTCGGCATAGCCTGTCGTATCGGTATATACCTCTTCATATTTGGGGTTCTCCGTGTTTCCGTTGGCGAAGCCCGTCTCTGTCTCCACCACGCCACGTATCTGTTTCAAATAATGCTGGGCGCCCCAGAAGCAGCCGGCAGCAAGGAATATCGTCTTCATCGTATCAAGATTTGATTCGTTTAACCAATGTAACTCACCGTTGGTTTAGGTACTCTTATTGGGAACCATGAGCGCACCGGCTGGTCCAGCCCGAGACCGTTCATGTAGTTGTAGGTAGCCAAGCGCAACGCCGCCCCCACCGCCTCGATGTCATAGTCAAATTGAGCGTTGCCGTTCGCGTCAGCCAATTCTTCATTTCTAATCGGCTCCCAGTCCACCTCGTTGTTGCAGAACGGGTGCGGCTCAAGCGTGGTGCGACGGGCACCGTAGGCTTCGGGGTTGAGACCGCTGGGCGAGTGGCAGGTCATGGCGTAACGGTGCCAGAAGGCGCTCTGGACGATGCCCTCGTCGAACATACGGCGCACCGTCTCGAGGGCGTCGACACTCTCCTGCAACGTCTCGGTGGGGAAGCCGTACATGAGGTAGGTGTGCACCATGATGCCTGCGGCGCGCAGATGACGGCAGGCTTCGACGGTCTGCCGTATAGTGACTCCCTTGTCAATCAACTTCAGCAGGCGGTCGCTGGCCACCTCCAGTCCGCCGCTCACGGCCACCATGCCGGCCTCGGCCAGCAGGTCGCACAGCTCGGCAGTATAAGCCTTCTCGAAACGTATATTACCCCAGAAGCTGACGGACAGACCACGACGCAGTATTTCCTCGGCCACCTCCCACAGCAACTTGGGCGGCAAAGCCTCGTCGACAAAGTGGAAGCCCGTGCGTCCGGTCTGCGCCATCACACGCTCCATGTGGTCGACCACCGTGGCAGCCTTGGGAGCTCTGTAGTCGCCGATATAGGGAAGCGAGGTGTCGCAGAAAGCACAACGGTGCCAGTAGCAGCCTTGCGCCATCACCATCTTGTTCCACCGTCCCTGGCTCCACAGCCGGTGCATGGGGTTGGTCATCTCAGTGAGCGAAAGGTATTTGTCGAGCGACAGGTCACTGAAGTCGGGACATATCTCAGTGGGTAGTGGGTAGTGGATAGTGGGTAGCATTTGGGGTCGTGTGCTACCCACCACACACTCCCCACTATCCACTACAACAATATCGCAAAACTCATAGATACGCTTGTCGCTTAGCTGACGCCATTCGGTGTTGGGGAAGCCGCCACCTATCTCGACGGTAGCTGTGGTGTGGGCCTTGAGCCACTGGCCGCAACGCAACGCGCCGTACAAGCACCCGGGGAACGGAACCGTGATGCAAACCTTGTCTAAAGTTGAAAGTTGAAAATTGAAAGTTGAAATTATCTCTTCCAACGTCTGTAGCATCAACTTGTCAATAGGCGACGGTTCCTGTTGCAGCTCCTCATACAGCGGGTCAAAGGTAGGGGCATCGTTGGAGAGGTGCTCGGCGTAGCGCACCAAGTCGAAGTGGGAGTCCACATGTTCCCTTATGTAATCCGCTATATCTTCAATGAAAAGGGTGGCCAGATGCATCGCCTTGTCGGTGATGCCGCTCACACCGAACGACCACTCCAGATTGTCTTCGTCCAGCTGCTCGAAGCGTTTCCCTTCGGGCAACAATGAGCGATTGGCGATGCGTGGTCCCAGCGTGTCATCCTGTCCGCGCAGGAACCGCTTCACCGGCTCTATCAGCCGCGCCTGCTCCTCCAGCCCGATACTCATCAAGAACTCATGCGACAGCACACGGTCGGCCACCTCGATGCCGAGGTCCACCTGCCGCACCTCATGCCCCTGCGCCACATAGTAACCTTTCAGGTAGGCCGTAGCGGGATAGGGTGTGTTGAGCTGCGTGAGCGGCGGTGTGATGAGCAATATTCGCATGGTTTTATAACGTCCGACGCCACCCTTTTATTGCCTACCGCCCCCGGATTTCTTCACAGGGAGTCGCCAAAAAAAAATGAATTGATACACAATATTTTCAAAACAAGTGCGTTATTATGGCACATTTAAATCTTAAACAAAATGAAGAAATTATTGAAATTTATGGCCGTGGCAGCGCTGTTTGTATCCTTTGCAGCCTGCACAGAGAAACCAGAGGGTCCTGATGGAAGTGGCGACACCAACAACTACAGCTCCCTCCTCGTCGGCACCTGGCGTGTGGACCTGATGTCAATCAACGGACAGGACATGACGCCTCCTAACATGCTGCTCTCCTTCTACGAGGGCGGCAGTGGCTTGATGGACGACGGCGACGTAACCGATCACAACGACTTCACCTGGGTCATCAACGGCAACGTCATCGACGTCAATACAGGCAGTCACCAGTTCTCTTTTACCATCGACACCATGACTGCCACCGAGTGCGCTTTCCACGGCAGCTACATCGAGTTCGACGGTAACGACATCACCGGCGACATCCGCTTCCACATGACCAAGACGGATGGCGACAACCCCGGCGGCGGCGACCTCGACCCGGGCGACCTCGGCATCGGGACACCCGAACTTTCGTACAGCACCGAGAACTCCATCACTGTCCACGCGCACGTCACCGGCAGCGTCGACCAGTACCTTTGGCAGTTCCCCGACTACACCTGCGGCATCGCCTGGTGCCCCGCCTACGATGGCACGCCCACGTTGGGCAACAACGTGATTAAAGCCAATCCCGGTTCGGACTATTTCGAAATCAGCATCGGCGGCCTCCATGCAGAAACACAATACAACATTGTGGCTTGGCTGAAGCTCACTCCCGACAGCGAGCCCATCTACAGCGAGGTGCGCACCTACTCCACCGACAACGCATCCGGCTCGGGCGACACCAACTGGATAAACGTTCTCACCGTTATGCCCGCCAACAGCACCACCCTGTCGGTCACCATCACCGCCTACTTCGACGGCGACCCCGTGGGCCTCGGCGTAGTATACAACACCACCGGCAACCCCACCCTGAGCGACAACGTATACAACGGCTTCGAGCATGTCAACATGGAGACCGGCGAGACCGACGCCACCATACAGCGCATGCAGGAGAACCCCGACGGCTCGCGCACCGTGGCGGCGCTGCTGAACAATGTCCAGCCTGGCACCACCTACTATGTACGCGGCTACATGCAGTTCTCCGACGGCACTCCCACCATCTACTCCAACGAGGAGTTCACAACCACGCCGAACGAATAACTGCGACACCATCAATAAAGAAAGGAGGCTCTCCCGAGCCTCCTTTTTTATTCACGCATTAACACATTAACGCGTTAACTCATTCTGTTTATTTCTTCTTGCCCTTCTTGGCGGGAGCTTTGGTGTCCTCGATGCCGAGTTTGGCTTTGATATGGGCGGGGATGGCGTCCTTATGAACCACGATGTTCATGGTCTTGTAGCGGACGAAAGCCTTGCTGCAGAAGAAGTTGCCGCCGAACTCACCATTGTAGAGTCCCCAGCTGTTCTTCACCATGTAGTACTCGTTGCCCATCTGGTCTTTGGCCTTGCCGAAAATCAGCATGCCGTGGTCGTCGGTGGTCTCCCAGTTGTCGTAGGCCTGCTGGCGCTCCTCCTGGGTCACCCAGCGCTGAGGCGTGGGGTGCTTGGCGGCCTCGTCGGCAATCTCGGTGGCGCTCATGCCGCTCCATTTGGCCTGGTCGCTGCCGACCTTGGCAGCAGTCTTGCCGTCGGTGGCGGGCAGCACGGCAAAGCCTTTGCGGGTGTAGCGGAAGCCGGGCTCGCTGACGTCGGCACCCCAAGCCACGGTGTAGCCGTTGTCGATGGCATAGTCAAACACCTCCATCATCTCGTCGAGCGGCAGGTTCCAGCTCAGACCCCAACGCCAGTTGTCCTGGATCTCGATGACAAACTGCTCGTAGAAGGGATGGTGCGTATAGCTGGTGATGCTCACATAGTCGTCGGGGTTCAGACCCAGGCTCTCACCGAAGCTCTTCGGAGTGTAGGTAACACCCTTGTAGGTGAACTTCTCAGGGATGGGGCCGAGGTATGCCTCGTGGACGGCAGCGATGGCTTTCTGCCACAGGGGCTGACCATCGGGGCTCATCTGCAGTTTCTTCAGTTTGCCCTTGGCCACAGCAGCCACCATGGCGTCGGTCAGGGCGCTGAGCTCGGTGTGGTTGCTGAGGGTGTCGCCGTACATGGCACCGGCGGGCATCACCTCGTCGGGCACCATGCCGTAATGGCGCAGGCAGTAGAGCACGTCGTTGAAGGCGCCGCCCTGGCTGAAGCTGACGTCACCATGGGTACGCACGGCAGCGGCCGCACGGTCGTTATAGGTCTTCTCGACGACATACATCTCGCTCAGGTCATACTCGCCCTTGCCCATGCGGAGCAGCTCGCTCTCAAGGAAGGCGATGGTGCTGTAGCTCCAGCAGGTGCCGGCGTTGTTCTGGTCTTTCGTGGAGGTGATGGGCAGCACCTTGATGGTGTCGAACTTATAGCCCTCGTCCTCTTTTTTTTCTTCCTGTGCGAACACAGAGCTGGCGCAGATGGCGATGGCGCCAAGGAATAGGAATGCTTTTTTCATCGATTGATTATTAATTGATTAATTAATTGACACGCTTAAAATGCGATGCAAAGATACACAAAAAAGGCGATATAGGGGAAATAATTTGCAACCTCTTTCGGCAGCATCTTGCAACGCATTTTTTTTCAGCATTTTACAAGCAATTCTTCTCACGTTCTTCTCGAATTCGAGAAGAACGTGAGAAGAACGCAAGAAGAACAGAAGATGAAATAGCAATGAATAAACCACTTAGCCAACACCATCCCTTT
>JAEEGG010026322.1_pt1 | contig 11118 bp, 5 predicted proteins | sample 9134161 | NCBI WGS metagenome assembly JAEEGG01 (sample SAMN16246543, study PRJNA631951) | gut metagenome | biome: gut microbiome; feature: rumen; material: CR-attached | host: Bos | place: Iran: Karaj | collected 2018-10
CTGATCCGGGAAGCATAGAAGGACAATGTGGGCCTTTTGCGCGTCGGAAGCTCGCTGACCAAGAGCGATCAGGGCCGGAAGATCCTCGCCGGTGTCGGTCAGCTCGGAGAATTTGCGGCAAAATATGTCGAAGCCGTGCCGAAGCTGGACAAGATTATCCAGGAAGCCGTTCATGTGGCGGACTTCATCTGGAAGTGCATGGCGGATGATAATATGATCTACCAGTACTACGGAGAGGCCGGCAACGATGTCCTGAAGAACATCGATCACGGACGCGAGATCATGATGGAGACGCAGGTCGGCAAGGAGACCATGAATAAGGAATCCGCACTCACCAAGAAGAACGACGGATCGATCGTGATGGATTCGCGCGCGTTTAACATCGTGCGAAATGCCCAGGGCTTCGAGCGCAGCGAGGAACTTTCCGACTTCCTGAAGCTCGGGATGGTGCATTCCCTCCTGTTCTCCGCCAGCAAGTTCAATCCGCTGGAAGAGGCGCGCATCCTTGCCGAATGCATCCTGACGATCCTCGGGCACAAGGACGATGTGGGCAAGACCGATACCGATACGGCGGTCAAGGTTTTCCATCGTCTGCAGCAGTGAGGAAATGGCACGATTTGACAGATATAAGCACCGTTTTGGGAGTTGCTTTCGCGCGGGTTATAGTATAATTACGCCGTAACCCAAATCGGAAGGAAAGATGAGGAAAAGGAAATGAACATTCGCGGACCGAAGGCACCGAAGGATCCTACAAAAAAAAGAGAAGAGATCTATCTGATGATCGACCGGGATATTGCGGGAACTCCCAAACCGGACGGTCGGATCAGCGACATCAACTTCATGGAAGGGCGCATGCGCAGCCAGATCGTCGGCATCTGCGACAAGATCGACCCGCAGATCCTGGACATGACCGAGCATGCGGATACGCTGGTCCGGCTCGTGCACAGCATCGGCGTGAGCTTCACGGCCGGCCACGAGGAATTTAAGAACGAGTCGCTGGATTTCACGATCCAGTTCTACGGCAAGACCGACAAATACAACACCGGGAGCAATATCACCGTGGACTGCCCCCTGAACGGGGAGGAGGTTCTGATCCCGCTCGCAGAGTGCGGACTGACCGAAGAGGATGATATCATCGGCGCCTTCCTCTTTACCTTCACCGGGCAGGAAACCTTTGCGAAGGTGACGCTGAAGTTCTATTTAAATGACGGATACCATGCCCCGGCGATCGAGGTGGATCCTCCCGTGGACTTTACCTCGCCGAACTATCAAAAAGCGCTGGATCGCTCCATCCTGAATGTCGGCAATACCTTCCGCCTGAAGCGTGTGATCGAGAAGGCGCGGCGCGGTGAGGACATCGTGATCGCGTACATCGGCGGCTCCATCACCCAGGGCGCCGGCGCGAAACCGATCAACGACCACTGCTACACCTATCTGTCCTACCGCGGCTTCTGCGACCTCTTCACGGGCGGCGATACTTCGCATGTCACCTATGTCAAGGCCGGTGTGGGCGGTACGCCCTCCGAGCTGGGCCTGGTCCGTTATGACAAGGATGTCCGCTCCTATGGCGCGACGGAGCCCGACCTCGTGGTCGTGGAATTTGCCGTCAACGACGAGGGCGATGAGACGAAGGGCGTCTGCTATGAGAGCCTGATCCGCATGATCGCGAAGAGCCCGAAAGCACCGGCGATCATCCTGAATTTTGCGGTATTCATGAACGACTGGAATCTGGAGGAGCGCCTGGTCCCGGTGGGCATGCACTATGATCTGCCCATCGTCTCCGACCGTCAGGCCGTGGTGCCCCAGTACGCGAAGGACACCGTCATCACCAAGCGCCAGTATTTCTACGATATCTTCCATCCCTCCAACGAGGGACACCGGGTGATGGCCGACTGTCTGATCGAGCTTTTCAGGCGGGCGGATGCGGCACCTGCTTCCGACACGGATGTCGATTTTGCGAAGGAAGCACTGCTGGGCGGTCAGTTTGAGGATCTGGAATTCTTTGACCGCAGCAATTATTCCAAATACTGCGAGATCGAGGCGACCGGATACGACGGGGAGGACCGTGAGCTGCAGGCGGTGGAGCGGAACATGGATCTGAGCGTGACGAAGGTCTTCGAGAATGTCTGGGCCAAGGAGGCATCGCCCTGTGCGAACTCCTTCCGGATGAAGATCCGCGCGAAGAACCTGATCCTCGTGATGAAGGATTCGGGCAATCCCGCGTTCGGAGCGGCAGATTTCCTTGTGGACGGCCGTGTCGTCAAGACCATCGATCCGCTTGAGGTCGGCTGGGCCCACTGCAATCCGCAGATCATGTTTGACGAGAAGGAATCCGCCGAGCATGTTCTGGAAGTCGTGCTGAAAGATGAGGCGAAAGCATTTACCATTCTCGGATTCGGCGTTACAATTTGATGCATGTCGGCTAAAAACGCACACATTACGGCAGGATGAGGGATGATGACACAAGAGCTGTGCGACTGAGGGAGAATTTATGAAATATTCCGACGGAAAACCGTATAAAGTGATCGCAGTATGCATGGCGAAGTTCAACAATTCCGAGGAGACGGAGTTCATTTCCGATTTCCATAAGGTCTGTGTGCGCAACAATTTCAAAATGTTTATCTTTTCCTCTCTCGAGGATTTCTATTTTGAAAATGTGTTTGACCGTGCGGAGGAGCAGATCTACAGCCTGATGGAGCCGGAGAAATTTGACGCGGTGGTCATCAGTTCCCTTTCCTTCAAGCGGGACGGGATCGCCGAGCGGATCGCCGAGCATGTTCTGAAGGCCGGAGTGCCGTGCATTTCCCTGGTCCGTCCGATCGAAGGGTGCATCAACATCCGGTTCAATTTCAAGGACTCCTTTGAGGAAGTGGTGCGCCACGTCGTCGAGGTACACAAGCCGAAGCATATCAATTTTATCGCCGGCCTGAAGAATAATATTTTCTCCGATCAGCGGCTGGAAGTATTTAAGAAGGTCCTGCGGGAGAACAATATCCGCGTGGAGGGAGACCGGATCGACTGGGGCGATTTCTGGGAAGAGCCCACCGCCAATGTAATGGACCGGTTTCTGGCCTCGGGCAAGCCGATCGATGCCATCATCTGCGCGAACGATTTCATGGCGATGGAGGTGTGCAGGAAGCTGAAGGAGGCCGGACTGCGCGTGCCGGAGGATGTCATCGTCGCCGGATTTGACGGTGTGGATCTGGAAAAATATCATTATCCGAGGCTCTGCACCTCCTATGTGGACAATGAGAAGATGGCGGAGATGGTGGTGACCATCCTCAAAAACAGCTTTGACGGGAAAGAGATCCAGCCGGAATACATGCTGGGATGCACCTTCCGCGCCGGACAGTCCTGCGGATGCCACCGCAACGAAGTGGCGCTGGAGAAAGTCGACCAGATCAGCCAGAAGCTTTTCCATGTGGCCAAGCACGAGAAGATCATGATCAGCCGTGTGGAGGAGATGTACACCAAATTCTACGAGCTGGGGCATTTCGAGAATCTGCCCATGATCTGGGACTGGCTGGTATATTACATCACCCGGTTTTTCGGCGGGGATTTCTGGCTGGCGCTGAATGTGGATTTCCTGAATCCGCAGATGGATATCTGGCCGAATCTGAGTCCGCTCGGACAGATGGCGCCGCACCACTATTACACCGATGAGCTTCGGATCCCGGTCGAATGCGTGAATCAGCAATTCACCTCCGGCAATGTGATCACGAGAGAAGAGCTGATCCCGGATTTTGAGGAGGCCATGAGCCGGAGCACGCTCTTTTGCCTGATGCCGCTCTATGTACAGGAAAGTACGGTGGGATACGCGGTCTCCGCATTCGATCCGGAAGGCTTTGAATTCGCCATGCTATATTCCTTCGTGATCAATCTGCGGAACGTGATCGAGATGCACAAGTATCGGATCGATCAGATGAATCTCTACAGCACGGATCAGCTTACCCGGCTCTTCAACCGCAAGGGCTTCTACAATCATATGGGAGCCTATATCGCGGGAGCCAGAAGCCGCGGGGAGGAGCTCTGCCTGATCTCCGTTGACATGAACTGGCTCAAGCATACCAATGATACCTTCGGTCATGCCGAGGGGGATTTCGCGATCTCCAAGGTGGCGCAGGCACTTCGGTCAGCGGCCGACAAGTCGAGCATCCTCACGCGTTTCGGCGGAGACGAATTTGCGGTGGCATTTGCCGCGCAGAATGCAGCCGAGAAGGCGGAGGAAGTCATTGCCGCGATCCTGCGGGATCTCGATGCCTTCAATCAGTCAAAGTCCAAACCGTACCCGCTGTCCATCAGCTATGGCTATGTCGTACATGTTCCGGATGATGATTATCCTCTGGAACGCTTTATCCGTGAGGCAGACCGGGCGATGTACGAGAATAAGGCAAAATATAAGGAGACGCATACCTGGGAACCGCATCCGGCCGCTGCAACCGCTCCGGATGCGCAGGAAGAATAAAACCACTGAGCATGAAACTGTTTGTCAGAGATAAAAGTTTTTATATCAAGGCTGCCACGCTGGCTGTTCCGATCGCGCTGCAGAGCGTAATATCCATCGGAGTCAATCTGGCAGATAACATGATGGTCGGTGCCCTCGGAGAGACAACCCTTTCCGCCACGGCACTGGCCAATCAGTTTGTCAGCATTTTTCAGATCTGCTGCATGGGTCTGGGGATGGGGGCCAGCGTACTCACGGCCCGCTTCTGGGGGATGAAGGACATCGGCTCCCTGAAAAAGGCCCTGACCCTGATGCTGCGCCTCTGCGCCATCCTTGCCATCGTGTTTTTTACGATCCCGACGATCTTCGTTCCGACGGGGATCATGAAGCTCTACACGAAGGATGCGGCCGTCGTGGCGGAGGGGATCCGCTATCTGAAGTGGATGATCCCCTGCTTTCTGCTGCAGGGGCTTGCGCTGACCAGCACGATCGTGCTGCGCAGTGTCGGCAAGGCCAATATCCCTTTGATCTCCTCGATCGGAGCGTTCTTCATCAACATCTTCTTCAATTATATTTTCATCTTCGGAAAGCTGGGCCTGCCCGCCTTCGGGATCGAGGGCGCGGGCATCGGAACGCTTATTTCCAGGATCTTTGAATTTAGCACGATCTGCGGGTACATTCTCCTGGTCGACAAGCACATCGGCTATCGCGTTCGTGATTTTCTGAGCCCCTGCACCGATCTGCTGGGCACCTATATTACCATCAGTCTGCCCGTCCTCGTTTCCGATACGCTCCTCGCGCTGGGCAATTCCGCGGTCGCCATGGTCATGGGACGCATCGGCAAGAATTTTGTCGCTGCCAATTCCATCACGGTTGTGACGCAGCAGCTCAGCACGGTGCTCATTCAGGGCATCTGTCAGGCGAGCTGCATCATGACCGGCAATACCCTCGGCGAGGGACACCGGCAGAAGGCGATCGATGAGGCCTGGACTTTCCTGGGACTGTCCATGGTGATCGGACTCATCGGAGGCGGGATCATCCTCCTCATCAGCGGCCCGATCATCGGACTTTACAATATCACGGAGGAGACAGCGGCGATCGCGCAGCAGCTCATGCAGTCCATCGCGCTGATCATCGTCTTCCAGTCCATGAACAGCATTCTCACGAAAGGGGTGCTGCGCGGCGGAGGCGATACAAAGTTCCTCATGGCGGCGGACATTCTGTTTCTGTGGATCCTCTCGGTACCGCTCGGCGCGCTGGCCGGCCTCGTGTGGCATCTGGACGCCTTCTGGATCTACTTTTTCCTCAAGATCGATCAGATCGTTAAATCCGTCTGGTGCATTTTCCGTTTAAAGAGCGGCAAATGGATCAAGACCTTCCGGGAAGAATGACCATGACGAAGACAAAAATAGATAAGGAAGTGTTCTACCGGCACCTGTGGGCGCTGGCACTTCCCATCATGTTCCAGAGCCTCATGCTGGCTTCTGTGGCGGCCGGAGATGCGCTGATGCTCGGGCGGATCGCCCAGGATCAGATGACGGCCGTGTCACTGGCGACTCAGATCCAGTTTGTCCAGAACATGTTTCTCTCCGCGGTCACGGCTGCGGGCGCCATCCTCGGCGCACAATACTTTGGCAAGGGCGACCATGATACGATGCGCGAGATCTTTAACCTGATGTTGAAGTTCTGCGCTCTGATCAGTCTGCTCTTTTTTGTTGCCTGCCAGTTTCTGCCCGGGGCACTGATGACGATTTTTACCGGGGACCCGGATCTGATCCGGATCGGCTGCAACTATCTTCGGATCGCCGGCTGGTCCTACCTTCTGACCGGGATCTCCCAGAGCTATCTGACGATGATGAAGGTATCGGATCATGTCACGCCCTGCGCACTCATCAGCTCCTTTGCCGTGGTGGCCAATATCGGCCTGAATGCGGTCTTTATCTTCGGACTCCTCGGAGTCCCCAGGATGGAAGCGGCCGGAGCGGCCCTCGCCACGACGCTCGCCCGTGTGATCGAGCTGGCGCTGTGCCTGATCCTTTCCGCCGGACAGGGGTATCTGAAGCCGGCATGGAAGCGGATGTTTGCCCGCAACCGGCTGCTTATGCAGGATTTTCTGAAGCAGTGCTTCCCTCTGCTCGGAGGAGGGCTTCTGTGGGGCGTGGGCTTTACGTCCTACACCGCGATCGTGGGACATATGGGTTCGGATGCGGCGGCTGCCAATTCCGTGGCCGCGGTGATCCGCGATCTCATCTGCTGCGCCTGCAACGGCGTGGGTACCGCCGCCGGTATCATGGTGGGCAATGAGCTCGGAGCCGGGCATCTTGCGATGGGCAAGGCCTACGGCATCAAGCTGAAAAATATATCCTGGGTCATCGGCTTTGTCTCCACGGGTATCATTCTCGCGCTGATCCCGCTGAGCCATCGGATGGTCCTGCTGACCGATGAGGCCCATGCGTATCTCACCGGCATGATGGTGATCATGTCGGTCTACATGATCGGAAGATGTGTGAATACCGTGACGATCAACGGTGTCCTGGACGGCGGCGGAGATACGATCTTTGACATGTACAGCCTCGCCGTATGCATGTGGGGCATCGCGATCCCGCTGGCACTTCTCGGAGCCTTTGTCTTCCACTGGCCCGTTCTGTGCGTCTATGCCTGCACCTGTCTGGATGAGGTCGGAAAGCTCCCCTGGGTGATGCTGCGCCTCCGCAAGTACAAATGGGTACAGGATCTGACCCGCTGAAAATCCAGATTCTAAACAAAATATAAAAAAGCACACCAAAATAAAATTCCATACATCGAAACTTTTCCGCGCCCCGGAGATAATGGTAGCGTAACTGAAAATCACTTTTGGGGAGGAAAGGAAATGAGACTTGGAAAAGTGTCAAAACGGATCATGGCGCTTTGGCTGGGTTTGCTGATGGTCTTCTCATCCGTGAATCTGGCGGCTCCGCTGGACGCAGCGGCAGCAGGCGCCGAACAGGTACCCTTCGGACAGATGGCGGAATACCACGCCGATGCGGATACCATAGGTGTAGTGTGGGGCGCGGACGGGGTATATTCCGCGTACACCGTAACCATCCGCGGGGTGGATACGACGGATCCCTACGAGGACGTGCAGGCGGATCAGTTCCTCGGTTACCACAATTATCCGTCCCTGACCGGCAGCTATGAGCCGGGGAAGACCTATCAGGTTTCCATTCAGGGCCAGATGGACGGAGAGCTCTCGGCCCCTGCCGAGGCACAGGTGACCATTCCTGGGGAGACGGTATCTCCCGAGGTGCCGGAGGATCCGGAGGAGCCGGATCAGGGCGGAGAGACGGAAAGCGCGGAAGGCGCCATCGATTTTGAAAAGCTCGAGACCGAGCTCTATGTCGGAACCGACTGGTCGGGCGCTTCGGCGACCATGACCGCACAGGGAACCCGCGCGGTCCTGAATGCGTCCAACCTGGGATGGGCCAACAGCGAGTGGGCCATCCAGTACATTCTCAAGAACATTCGGTTCGAGGATAACACCACCTATACGGTATCGTTTGATGCGACGGCCGATGTGGACAAAACCTTTTTCCTGAAGCTGGACGATGTGGCCGGCTTCATCGCGGAGGCGGTAACGCTGAAGGCAGGCGAGACCCTGCACTACAGCAAGACCGTAGACTGCGGGACCTTCGACGCGGCAAAGCCCTTCCTGTTCTTCGCTTTCGGACAGATGCCGGGCGAGCAGGTGGCAACAGCCGGTCAGATCACCATCGAGAATCTCGTGATCCGGGATGCGGATGGCAATCCCGCCCAGATCGGTGCGACCGAACAGCCCTCCGCCGAGATCGGAAAAGAGTATGATTTTTCCGCAGACAATACCGCAGGCGATTTTGCGGATCCGGGCCTTGCGAAAGACGGCTATACGCTGGTCTGGAACGACGAGTTTGACGGCAATTACAATGGCGCGGAAGTGGACGCCGAAACCGGACTGAACCTGAACAACTGGGCGTATCAGCTCGGCGACGGTACCACCGACTGCGGCAACTACGGCTGGGGCAACAACGAGCTTCAGTCCTATACAAAGAACCGGAAGAACATCTCGGTCAACGAGGACCTGACCGGAGACGGACAGGCGGACGGACTGCTTCGCATCACCGCCTCCTACGAGCCCGGCTATGTATACGCCGGCGAAGGTGCCAAGAATTACACCTCCGCCCGGATCCGTACCACGAAGCGCGGCGAGACCATGTTTACCACGACCTACGGCTATATCGAGAGCCGTATCTCCCTGCCCGCAACGCAGGGTGCATGGCCCGCTTTCTGGATGCTGCCCGAGAGCACGAGCATCTACGGCGGATGGCCGGTATCCGGTGAGATCGATATCCTGGAGACCTGTGGCAACCGTCTGACGGATGCCTGCTCCACCCTCCACTGGGGCGTTCCTTCCCATGTGTACAAGGGAAGCGGCTATGTGGATCTGAATTCCGACTTTACGTACTTCCATACCTATGCGGTCGACTGGGAGCCGGGCAAAATGACCTGGTACTATGACCGTGAGCCGATCTACACGCTCAGCAACTGGGAGAGCGCCATCAGCGGAGCTTCCGATTCCCTGAGCTACGATGCACCTTTTGATGCACCGTTCTACATGCTGCTGAATCTGGCAGTGGACAGCGGTCAGTTCGGCGGAGCAGCGAACAAGGCTGCTTTCCGGGATGATATCAACTTGTATGTGGACTATGTCCGCGTCTATCAGAAGAGTGAAGGATATCCTGCTACCGCGGATCGCAGCGCCTCCGGGGATGCTGCTGCCGATTGGGCGGATTACGCGGGTGTCAACCAGATCGCGGATATCGCTGCGGATGCTCTGGCTGTCTGCGAAGGCGGCGGCATGAACGACAGCGCCTCCGATGCTTCGAAATGGTATCTGTCCTACCAGAGCGATGCGACCGATGCAACCCTCGAGCGCTTCGCGGATGCGGACGGACGCACCTGGGCAAAGGTGGGTGTCAACACCCCCGGCGGACAGGACTATTCCGTACAGCTGATCGGCCATTACAATGCGAAGGCCGGCTATGTATATCGCGTATCCTTCGACGCATATGCCGATGGTGCGCTGGTCGGAAAAAATGTGAACTGTGATTCCAAGGAATGGGCAGGATGGAGCACCTACGGCATCCAGTCCGTGAAGCTGACCGACAGCCCTGCTTCGTATTCCTACACCTTTGCGCAGAGCGAGGATTTTGACAACTGCCGGATCGAGTTCAATCTCGGTGCATCGGCCTCCGGACATGTGTATATTTCCAATACCCGTGTGGAGATCGTGGATCCTTCCGTGCTCGGTGAGAGCCAGGGAGCACGCGCACCTCTGGGCAACGGCAATTTGATCTACAACGGCAGCTTTGATCAGGGCCGGGAGCACCTTGGCTACTGGAACGTGGCAGAAGGCACGACCGCTCTGGTTCCCAGATACACCACCGAAAAGCTTGCGGACAGCGATGTCTCGGTCAAGGATGTCGCATCCATCACCGGTCCCGAGCAGCTTGAAGGCGGCATCAAGTACTATGAGCGCAGAGCACAGATCAGCGGCGCGGAGGGCAAGGCACCCCGCATCTTCCAGCCGGATCTGAGACTGAATGCGGATACCTACCAGGTAAGCTTTGATCTCTACAGTGCGGAGGATACCTATGTCAAGGCGTCCATCTATACCTGTGAGAACGGCGTCCTCGGCGAAGAGCTCGGAAGCGCGAAGGCTGCTTACAAGGCGGCGGACGGCGTAAAAGAGCTCCACCTGTCCTTCGATACAAAAGAGGATGCGCAGCAGGCAGCGCTGGTCATCACCTTTGCCAAGGGTTCTGTCGTACAGCTGGACAATGTCTTTATGAAAGGTGCCCATCAGGCCTCTTCCGTGGAGGAGCATCCTCTGAAGGCGGACGCCGTATGGGTCGGAGACAACGGAGCCGGCACCGGACTTTCCCTGAGCAGTGAGCAGGGCACCACGAGCCTTTCCGGCATCGTGAGCGGCGGCAACTGGTATGCACCTCAGATCATTTCGCCCGACTTCGGACTGACAGCCGGAATGCAGTACACGCTCAGCATGAAGGTGAAGATGGAAGGCGCTTCCAACCGGACCTTCGAGTATATCATCCAGGAGAATGCGGGAAGCTGGCATGTCTTCGACGGCGAAAAGCATCAGCTGACCTATGATCCCGCACAGGCGGACGAGGACGGATTTGTCACCTATACCCGGACCTTTACCGCAGATGCGACGATCCCCAATGTACATTTTGTCTTTGGATGCGGCAACAGCGGCGCAACCGGAGACCTGACCTTCCTCTTCCGCGACGTAACCCTTGATCTGGTTGCGGGAAATGCAGGAGAAGAAGGGGAGATCGGCGATGACGGTGCCGACATAAGCGACGACCTTTTCCGGGACGACGACGCTACGCCGGACACGCCGGATGATCCTGACACGCCGGACGATCCTGACACGCCGGACGATCCTGACACCCCGGATACGCCCGATACGCCGGACGATCCCGACACCCCGGACACGCCCGATACGCCGGACGATCCCGACACGCCGGATACCCCGGACACGCCGGACGATCCTGATACCCCGGATCAGCCTCCGGTGATCGACGATCCCGATACCCCGGATCAGCCTCCGGTGATCGACGATCCCGATACCCCGG
>JAEEGG010026324.1_pt1 | contig 11115 bp, 7 predicted proteins | sample 9134161 | NCBI WGS metagenome assembly JAEEGG01 (sample SAMN16246543, study PRJNA631951) | gut metagenome | biome: gut microbiome; feature: rumen; material: CR-attached | host: Bos | place: Iran: Karaj | collected 2018-10
TATCTTCGTTCCTGCGTACAACGTTGAACGTACGCTTGGCGAAGTACTCTCTAAAATTGATGAATCTGTTTTAGCGCGTGCACACGTGCTCGTGATTGACGATGGTTCGCGCGATGGGACCGCACAAGCGTATGAACGCTTTATGTCGAGTTGCGCGGAAAATGCGGAGAGTGCGGAAAATGCGCGCTTTGAATATTTTAGGTTTGAAAAAAATAGCGGCTACGGTGCCGTTGTCAAAAAAGGGCTTGCTGAGGGGATAGCTTCTGGAGCTGCGTTTGTCGCTTGCTTGCACGGAGATGGTCAATACCCCGCCGAAAAACTGGGCGAGTTCTTTGTCGAAATGGAAAACTGCAATCTCGATTTATTGCAGGGCTCGCGCCATGCAATAGCGGGGGAGGCAAAGCGCGGTGGCATGCCTTTGTACAAACGCATTGGCGGAGCGTTCTTGACCGCTCTTGAAAATTTATCATTCCGCGTAAAACTTACAGACCGTCATAGCGGTTTTATTGTTTATTCTTCACGGTTCCTGAAAACGCTGGATTTGAATAAACTTAGCACGTCTTTTGATATTGACTTGGAACTCATTTCTATTGCCGATGCTCGCCATTTTGCCATAGCAGAACTCCCAATCCCGACGCGTTACGCCGATGAAAAATCGAACCTTAATGTGGTCACTTACGGCATGCGCGTTTTGCGCCAAATCTGGCGAAGAAAATTCTTTTTTATTACATTTATTCTATAAAATTTTAGAATTAGAAAGAATGTCTTACGTTGATCGTTCTTTTTAGGAGAAAATAAATGAAGAAATATCTTTTGCCGTTGTTTGGCATGGCTGTGTATTTCACTGCTTGTGAGGATGAACTTGCTCCAGTTTCTGGAAATTCTGCTGAAACTGTAACATCGTTCAGTGACTTGAGCGAATGCAACAAAAATATTATTGGCAAGTTTGTTTACGTGTCTGATTCCGTGAAGGTGTATGCTTGCACGGATAATGGCTGGGCGGCCGTTACCGGCACTGCTGTCAGTGGTTCTAATGGAAGTGATGGTCATGATGGTGCCAATGGTAAGGACGGCACTAACGGCAAAGATGGTAAAAACGGAACCGATGGCAAGAACGGAAAAGACGGTACTGATGGCAAGGATGGCGCCGATGGTAAAGACGGAAAGTCTTGCACTATGACCGCTTTTAAGGATGGAACGGGCTTTGATGTTATTTGTGATGGCAAGTCTATCGGTAGCGTGAAGAACGGCACCAATGGTAAAGATGGTGCTCCAGGCACTAACGGTAAAGATGGAACTCCTGGTACAAATGGTAAGGATGGTACAAATGGTAAGGATGGAACGTCCTGCTCCGTCGCTAAGGCCGCAGATAGCGATGATGTTGTTGTGACTTGCGGAGACAAGTCCGTAACGATTCACAATGGTGTCGATGGTAAACAGGGTGAACCGGGTACTCCTGGTACTAAAGGCGCAGACGGAACCAACGGCTCGAATGGTGCTGACGGCGTTAGCTGCAAAATAGCCAGTGATGAGAATGGTATTGTTCAAATCCAGTGCGGCGAAGGCAAAGATGCGACTTCGACAAAGCTTTACAAAGCCTTTTGCGGCTCAAAGCCTTTTGACCCTGAAAAAAATTTCTGCATGGCGGATGGTAGTGTGTATCTTCTTTGCAACGGCAAAACATATGTCCCTGATACGGATGAATGTGTTGAAGGCGTGGTTGTACAATTTATCAAGTCTTGCGGCGACGAATTGTATAATGTGCATGAAAAATTCTGTGTAAACGATAAAACGTATGATCTTTGTGGTGGCGAATCGTATGACATAGAATTAGAAGAATGCGTTGAAGGCAAAAAGACCGTGGTCTATGAAAAATGCGGCGATGAAAAAATCAAGATAGCGGATGCAGATTACTTGTTCTGTGCCGAATTTGAAAATAAAACCACTGAAGAAAAAACTTATCAGGTTTACAAGTATACGACGATTGAAGTTAAGGATAAAGATTACTCCGAAACTTGGATGGCCGAAAACTTGAATTATGAAGTTGAAAATAGCTCTTGCTATAAAGATATTTCATCAAATTGTGACACATACGGTAGGCTCTATACATGGGCGGCTGCTGTAGGGAGAACAGAGGATGAATGTGGTTCTGGAAAGTCGTGCATTAGTGAAGGTGTTGTACAAGGAATCTGCCCAGAAGGTTGGCATTTACCTAGCAAAGCGGAATGGGGGGAACTTTTTGACGCAGTGGGTGGTGCAAGTGCTGCTTTTACGGTTCTCAGGTCTAATGAGGGTTGGAAAAATTCGAATGGTACGGATAAGTATGGGTTCACAATGCTTCCTGGTGGTGAGTATATAGTGGAATCTGAAGGCGTGCCTTTTTCGGGTTATTATTACATTTCGAACGATGCTTCATTCTGGACATCGGATGCAGATGGAAAGACTCATGCTTATGGGATTCTTTTGAATGTAGATGTAGGACTCTCTATAAACAAGTCCTATTCTAAGGATGACCAATTCTCGGTACGCTGCGTTAAAGACCTCGTGACGGAATAAATTCTCAAAAAAGCTCTGCTCCGGCAGGGCTTTTTTACTTGTCATGCCCGCCACTTGTCATCCCGGACCCCGTTCCTGGAGGGCATCTCCGTTAATGGAAGCCTAATAATTTTATATTTGTAGTCACAACAAGGAGTTTTTATGGCAGAAATCGGTACACCTCTTAGTTCTACCGCAACGAAGGTTCTCTTTTGCGGTTCTGGTGAATTGGGCAAGGAAGTCATCATCGAGATGATGCGTCTTGGCGTCGAAGTGATTGCAGTGGACCGTTACGCCAACGCTCCGGGCATGCAGGTGGCTCATCGCAGCTACGTAATCAACATGCTCGATGGCAAGGAACTCCGTGCCGTCATTGAAAAGGAAAAACCGGACTACATCGTGCCGGAAGTCGAAGCGATTGCAACGGACACGCTTGTGGAACTTGAAAAGGAAGGCTACAACGTCATCCCGACCGCTAAGGCCACCAAGCTCACGATGAACCGCGAAGGTATTCGCCGCCTGGCTGCCGAAGAGCTCGGACTCAAGACGAGCCCGTACCGCTTTGCGGATAACTACGAAGATTTCAAGGCGGCGGTCAAAGAAATCGGCATCCCGTGCGTTGTAAAGCCGGTGATGAGTTCTTCCGGTCACGGTCAGAGCGTCATCAAGACCGAAGCCGACATTGAAAATTCCTGGAACATTTCCCAGACGGGTGGTCGCACTGGTGCTGCCAGCCGCGTGATTGTCGAAGGCTTTGTGCCATTCGATTACGAAATTACTTTGCTTACGGTCCGCCATGTGGCAGGCACGAGCTTCCTGGAACCGATTGGCCACCACCAGGTGGGCGGCGACTATCAGGAATCTTGGCAGCCGCAGCCGATGAAGCCGGAACTCTTGGAACAGGCAAAGGTGATTGCAAAGAAGGTCACGGACGCTCTTGGTGGTCGTGGCATCTTTGGTGTGGAACTTTTCGTTTGCAAGGATGAAGTCTTGTTCAGCGAAGTCTCTCCGCGTCCGCACGATACGGGCATGGTGACGCTCATTTCTCAGGACCTCTCCGAATTTGCATTGCACGCACGCGCTATTCTCGGTCTCCCGATTCCGAACATTGCATTCCACGGCCCGAGCGCCTCGAAGGCAATCGTTGTCGATGGCAATTCTGACCACGTGAAGTTCAGCGGTTTGGAAGAAGTTCTTGCAGAACCGGATACGGGTCTTCGCTTGTTCGGAAAGCCGGAACTCAAGGGCCACCGCCGTATGGGCGTTCTCCTTGCTCGCCGCGACACTGTCGAAGAAGCCAAGGCAACTGTCATGGCTATGCGCGAAAAAGTCAAAGTGACTCTTTAATTCGTTCTAAAAATTTGTATTTTGTATAGCATCCTGGCTTTAAAGTCGGGGTGCTTTTCTAATTGAGAAGAAGGAGGCAATTTTGAAACGATTTTTATTTCTTGTTTTGACGGCTATGTCTTATGCCGCAAGGACGATTGTTCCGTCGGAACCCACACTTGATTCTGATGGTTGCTATGCCATTTCAACTGCCGAACAACTTTACGGCTATGCCAAAATTGTGAATGAATCCGAAGTTAAGACGGAATGCGGAAAGCTCACCAAAGACATCGTGGTGAACGAGAAAAATGTAAAGGATACAGCTTTTTGGACGCCGATTGAATCTTTCCATGGTACTTTTGATGGCCAAAATCATACGATTTCAGGGCTTATTTGCACAGATACATCTGCTTATAACGTCGGCATGTTTGGTTATGTGGGGGCCGAAATAAGGGAAAGGCTGAGCGGTGAACCGTGGGAGGTTTTGAAAAAAGCTGTCGTAAAAAATTTAGGATTGATCAATGTTAGCTTTGTAGGTAAAGGTGCTGTCGGCGGCATTGCTGGAGGCGCTTGGGGCGCTGTAATAACAAATTGCTATGTGGATGGCGCTGTCTATTCCAATTTATATACGGGAGGCTTGGTATATACGGGAGGCTTGGTGGGGAATTCGGGACCGCTTGAAATTACGAATTCCCGCAACTTGGCTTACGTAGGCGGATATTATGCAGGTGGACTTGTTGGCAATTATGATGGTAGCGAACCACTTACTATCGTGAACTCGTATAATGCAGGAACTATTAGCAGCAATGGTACGTATGGCGCTTTTGTTGGTTTTTCCGTTGGCAAGCTAATTATTTCTAATTCGTTTAATGTCGGTGAAAAATCCCTTAGCCGAGAAAAGCTTCTTGTGGTTGGACATCATGGTCGGGATACTTTAATTGTGGACAACTACTTTTATGTTGATTCGTGGGCGAGTAATAAATACGGTATAAATATTGATGAAAAAGAGCTGAAAGATGGGACGCTGGCACAACGTTTACGTAATTACAATAAGGACGGAATTGATGGCTCGGTATGGGGACAATGGCTTGGCGTCGATGATATACCGCAGTTGTCCGGAAAATTCGTGGTCGGTTCTTCGACATTGAATATCGTTGCGAAGACTCCCTCCGTTGTAGATGGCTGTTATCAGATTGGTACGGCAGAGGAACTTTATGGTTTTGGCTTTATTGCAAATGCCTCGCTGTATAGTGAAACTCCCGTCTGTGGCAAGCTCACTAAGGATATCGTGGTCAACAAGAACGTGCTAGCAAAGGATACGCTCAATGGCAACGGCGGTAATTTTATCCCATGGTTTGCGGTAACTAATTTTACGGGGACTTTTGATGGTGCGGGTCACACCATATCAGGGCTTTATTTCAATGATAGCTTGCTTCATGATGCCATGGGCTTGTTTGCGACGGTATTTGCTCCTGATCAATCGCATGAAGTCAAGATTGAAAACGTCGGAATAGAGGACTCCTATTTTTATGTCTATGGTACTGTAGGCTCATTGATTGGTGCTGTTGAATCGAAAAGTAAAACAGTGACTCTAAAAAAATGCTACGCTTCTTCTTATTTGCGCGGTGCGTCCGGTGGATTGGTTGGTGATAATTCGGGAGATTCTTTAAGAATTGAAGATTCTTATTATGACGGTGTTCTTGAAAGTAATGAGAATACAATTGGTGGATTATTGGGATGGTCTGGTGGAAAATTTTACATCGTCAATTCTTATAGCGTGGCGGATCTCAAGACAGATTTTAGTTTTACGGGAGCGTATTATGGTTCTTTGATTGGTACTAACAGTGGTGAGACTAAGTCTTATGTTGTTAATTCGTATGGTGCAGATCCGTTATCGAAAAAAGAGTCGAGAGACGCTTATCCTCTTGTCGGTTTTGCTAGTGCGGGAAGTATTGAATTTATCAATTCTTTTTCTGAAAAAACAGGAACGGAAATATTCTGTTTTAATTGCGGTAGTGAAAAAGATTTTGGAATTATCCAGGTGGATGCTGATAAATTCACGGATGGCTCTGTTGCAAAACTTCTTCATGACTATGGGGAATCGGGTATAAATGGTTTGCTTTGGGGCCAGCATGTCGGCTATGATGCTTATCCCGTCTTTAGTGGAGAGGTTACGACGAACTTTGAAACTTCTGAATTGAAATTGGTGACTTTCCCTGAAGATACGGTAAAGTATTCGAATTCGTACATTGAAGGCATTAAACTTTCGCTGCCGACTCCTGTTCGTAAGGACTATGTTTTTAAGGGCTGGTATGCTAGTGATGATTTTTCGGGTGAACCGGTAAAGAGTGTACCTGCAGATGCGAAGGGAACGCAGACATTCTATGCAAAGTGGTGGCATTATCCACAGATGGTGGGCGACTGTTACGAACTGGGCGATGAGGGAGAACTGATTCTGTTCTCGTCCTTTGTTGATTCCTTGTACAGGTATTCGGTAAATCGTCCTACGTTATGTACCAAGCTGACGAATGATATCGTTTTGAACAAGAATGTTTTGGTCGATGGAAAACTGGATTCGTCAAAAATATCTTCGTTTGTGCAGTGGTTCCCGTTAAATAACTATCAAGGTGTATTTGATGGCAATGGTCATACGATTTCGGGCCTTTATGGCTATAAGGGCTTTTTCGGTAAAATTGAATCGGGAAATCTGGTTATCAAAAATTTGGGAATTGTTGATTCGCATATCTCTGGCGGAAACGACGTTGGCGGTTTTGTTGGTGAGATGTATGGGAAGTCTTTAGTTATTGCCAATTCTTATTTTGAAGGTGTCGTCAAAGGTTATGAAAATGTCGGTGGCTTGATTGGCTACACGGATCGTTCACAGACCTTGGTGCTTTCTAGTTATCATCGTGGTTCGGTTGAAGGTTATGCTGATGTGGGTGGACTTGTGGGCCTTTCGTATGAAATCTATGGCTCGCTTATGATGATGTATTCGTATAATGAAGGCTTGGTTAGCTCTACTTGGGAACGAAGCGTTGGAGGCTTGATTGGTGGCGAAATGACTGATTTCTTGCATTTGAGTAACTCCTACAATGTGGCTACTGTGACCTCGAAAACGAGTGTTGTTGGTGGCTTGGTGGGTTCTCTTAAGAACGATTCGGCGTTTATTTACAATTCGTACAATTTGGGCAATGTTTCTGGAACAGATTCTATAGGCGGTGTCTGTGGGTTCAAGAAGGATTATGTGGACCTTCATTTGGATGCTGCCTACTATTTGGAAGGTTTGCCGGAGGGACTTGGCGGTACAGCTGTTGCTGCCGAAGATTTCGCCAACAAGAATCTTCTGAAGCGTTTGCAGTCTTACAGGGATCATGGCTTGGATGGTTCTGCTTGGACGCAGTCGGATAGCGATAAGTATCCGGTGTTGAATAATAAAGTTTCGGATAAGTTTATCGATAGCCTGCTCGCTGTCGTGACTGCTCCGAGAAGTTCTAGCTCTTCGAGCGTTTCGAGTTCTTCAAGCTCTTCAAGTGCGACGGAAGTGTCTTCGTCCAGTGTGCCGCAGTCTAGTAGCAGCTCTGTGAAATCGAGCAGTTCGTCTGTGAAATCGTCAAGTTCATCGAACGTGCCGAAATCAAGCAGTTCCGGCAAGGTCTCGATTGCATCTGCTTTTGTTGCTTCGCCGGTGGCAATCCGTACGCAAGGCCGTATGGTTGAAATTAGCGGTTTGCGAGTGGGTGATTCTTATGCGCTCATGGACTTGCAGGGACGCTTGTTGCAACAAGGTCTTGCTAATGGCTCAACGGTTATGTTGCAAGTGGCAAAGTCCGGTCGTTACCTCTTGCGAGTTGCTGGACGAAATCGAATCGTGAATATTCGATAAATGTTAAATAAGCCGCGTGGATACGCGGCTTTTTTCGTTTTATAACACTTTTCCAAGCGCAATGACTGCTGCAGTTCTTGCGCGCAGGCGCGTATTGCCCAAGTTCAGCAAATGGACTTTCCCGTTCTTGAACGCTTTTATCGCTTCAATCTCGCGGGGCGAAAATCCACCTTCTGGGCCTACAAGTAAAGTAACTGGTTTGGCGTCGCTGTTTTCGGCGGCGCCTTCATTTATATCCAACTTGCGCTCTCCATCGATGTCGCAGAGAATCAGGTCTCCCTGATAATCCTTGAGCCACTTGTCGAATTCAATTGGCCCTTCAATGCGTGTCATCCAGGGCTTCTTGGATTGCTTGAGGCTCACGAGGCTCTTGAGTTCGGCGCGTCTAACCGTCTTTTTCAAGTCGGAGTTCTTGGGTTCCTGGGAATAGTCCGTACGCAGAAAGATGATGCTGTCCGTTTCGGTTTGTGCCGCATGGAAAACGACTTCTTCGAGTGCGTCATCCTTGAGGCAGGCGATGCCGAGGTTCAGGCGCGGGCGCTTGAGCGGAGCGTCTTCGACGGTATCTACGCGGACTTCGCAGGCTTTGGCGTCTGCCTTGGTGATTGTTGCATCGGCGTAATGCCCGAGGCCGTCGCAGAGCTGTAGAATTTCGCCATTCACGGCGCGGCAAACGCGTACGGCATGGCTACTTTCGTTTTCGTCCAAGATAATGGTGCCAACGCTAATGAGCGGGCAATAGAAACGGCTATCGGGAGTTTTCATGCACGTTAAAATAGAAAATTTCTATATTACACCTCGTGAAAAAGCCTATAAAAGCTGTTGTCTTCGATTTAGACGGAACTCTCTATTTGAGTGGCCGCCCATACCCTGGTGCGGTCGAAACGGTCAATCGCGTCGCTAAGCGCGTGCCGGTCTATTACTTGAGCAACAATACGAGCAAGTCTCCGGTCTTTTACGAGAACCGCCTCAAGGTCATGGGGCTTCCGCTGGCTGATGATTCCATCATCTCGGCGCTGTACCTCTCGCTCGATGCGATTCACGAACGCAAAATCAAGAACGTCTTTTTCTTTGCGAATCCGGAAGTGTACGAATGGTTTGCTGCGCAGGACCCGAGCCTCAATTTGCGCCCCTCGGTCGAAGAAACGGAACTGGTGCTTGTGGCGTACCACAACAGCTTTGACTACCGCGAACTTTGCGAACTCTCTTTTAGAGTGCAGCGCGGCATCCCGTTCTGGGTCACGCATACGGATTTTGTCTGCCCCGATGAACGCGGTCCGGTGCCCGATATCGGAAGTTTCATGGCGCTTCTCAAGACCGCTTATGGTGTCGAACCTGAGATGAGCTTTGGCAAGCCGAACCCTGCAATGCTCTCTGGACTTCTGAAGCTTTACCGTCCCGAAGAAATCCTTTTTGTGGGCGACCGCCTCTACACGGACTTTGAACTGGCGAAACGTTCCGGCTGTCGATTTGTATTGCCTCTGTGCGGCGAATCGAAAATGGCGGATGTCGAAAAGCTCGACGTGAAGCCTGAATTTATTGTCAATAACGTTAGCGAAATAGATTTTAACGCCTTTTTGGAAGGAAAAAAATAATGCATCGTATTGCACGTCTTTTGTTCTTGCTCGTTTTGATTCCTGCTGTTTTGTGGGCGGGTGACGGTCGTATTACGGTTGCTGTTTCGTTGCAACCTTATGCAACGCTTGTTAAAATGTTGGGTGGCGACCGCGTGAATGTGGTGACGCTTTTGCCGCCGGGAGCTGACCCGCATAACTTTGAACCGAAGCCTGCTGTCATCAAGGCTTTTTCTGTAGCGCAGGTTTATTTTACGGATGGTTCGGGTTTGGACAAAACTTGGATGCCTCGTTTTTTGGGCGCGAACAAGAATGTTCAGGTGGTCGATATTTCCAAGGGCATCGAATGGATGAAGTCTGAGGAAGAGCACGGCGCTCATGGCCATCATCATGATGAAGAAATGGATCCGCATATTTGGACTTCGCCGACTCGCATGAGATTCCTGGCTCAGAATATTTTCCAGGAACTCAAGAAGCTCGATCCGAAGTATGTCATTGATTATGTCAACCGCGCATCGATGGTGCAAGATGAGTTGGCTCTCGTTGAACGCCAGTTGAATGAAGCCGTTATCAGCATGCCGAAAGATCGTCGTTCGTTTATTGTATTCCACCCGACGTATGGGTATCTCGCCAAGGATTTCAAGCTTAAGCAGTACACTATTGAAGTTAACGGCAAGGAACCTAAGCCGAGAGACTTGGCAAACCTTGTTAAGGTTGGCCGCAAAAATGGCGTGAAGACCGTGTTTGTTCAGCCTCAGTTCAGCAAGCGTGCCGCAGAAACGATTGCCAAGGAACTCGGAGCTGTCGTGGTTGAGACGGATCCGCTTTCTGCAGATTTTATCGGTAATACGCAAAAGTTTATCAAAGCCATTAAAGAGGGTGGCAAAAAGTAATGGCCGCCATTGATATCAAAAACCTCACGTTTGGCTATGGAAAGTCGCCCGTGCTTACGGACGTGAACTTGTCCATTGACGAAAATGACTTTGTAGCCATTATCGGGCCGAATGGCGGTGGCAAGTCCACGCTGATGAGGTTAATGGTCGGGCTCTTGAAACCGACGTCTGGGACGGTGCGCGTTTTTGGCGAAAAGGTCCCGACAAAGAAAGTGGCTATTGGCTATGTGCCGCAGAATACGAACAAGAATATCGACTTCCCGATTACGGTGGGCGAGTGCGTCGCTACTGGCAAGACCGGGCTTTCTCCCAAGTCGGACGAAGTGAAGGCCGCGCTTGAACGCGTGCATATTGGTGGTTATTTGGACCGTCGTCTGGGCGAACTGAGTGGCGGTGAACGCCAGCGTGTGCTGATTGCCCGTTCTCTTGTCTGCAATCCGAAAATTCTCTTTTTGGATGAACCGTCCAACAATATCGATGTGGCGGGGATTGAAGCGCTTTACAGCATGCTTGCAGAATTCAGCGAGACGATGACGATTGTGATCGTGACGCACGACCTGATGGCGCTTTCGCATAAGGTGAAGAGCGTCGTTTGCGTGAACCATTCCGTGCATTACCACGAAGGGGCGAACTTGACCGAAGAAATGCTCCATAGTACTTACGGCTGCGAGGTCGATTTGATTGCTCACGGGGTGCCGCATCGCGTTCTCGGGAGCCATGACCATACCCATGGTGGCTGCTGCGAGCACCATCACCACGAAGTGTGAACCCACAAGCTCCATAATAATGTTATAATTGTATAGTACTTGTGTTTCATTGGAGGTAAAAATGAGTGCAGAAGTCGAAGATTTGACCGTCGAATACACTGACGAAGAAACCGGCGAAGTCGTCATCAAGGAATTGA
>JAEEGG010026326.1_pt1 | contig 11115 bp, 8 predicted proteins | sample 9134161 | NCBI WGS metagenome assembly JAEEGG01 (sample SAMN16246543, study PRJNA631951) | gut metagenome | biome: gut microbiome; feature: rumen; material: CR-attached | host: Bos | place: Iran: Karaj | collected 2018-10
GTCGGTGTGGATGACTTTTTTCATAATGTTGACTTGTTTATTTGTTGATTCGTTGAATTTTTTATTTGTTGATTTGTTTTTTCTGTCCGTTGAATTTGTAGCCGATGGTGGCGAAGAAGAGGATGTAGATATAGCAGATGAAGAGCAGCAGGTAAGCTTTTTGGTGTCCCACTTGCGGAAGTTCGCATAACTTTCCGTAAATCAGCGACATGACACCGCCGCCAGCGATGGCCATGACGAGCATTCCGGAGGCCAGTTCGGTATGTTTGCCGAGGTCGTGGATGGAGAGCGGCCAGATGGCGGGCCACATGATGGCATGGGCAAAGCTCAGCATGATGATGCAGGCGATGGAGAGGCGGGCCGACATGGAGTAGGCTGTGACAGGGTCGAGGTTGGGCTTGAAGAGGTGGACGAACGACTGGGAGTAGATGGCAACAAAGGCCAAGACGACGGCGATGATGAGGTTGGTGACGAGCGCCTGACGCTGCGAAATCATCTTCGGCACGGTCAGCAGTCCGACAAAGTAACCGACGATGAGGGCGAACATGGCGTAGGTGGGGAAGTCTTTGCTGACGCTCTCCGCGATGTGGAGGTCGTTGCCGTAAGGGATGAGGTAGTCGATGGCGATGACCTCGGCACCCACGTAGAAGAAGATGGCGCCCACGCCCAACCAAAGGTAGGTGTATTTCCTGGAGAAGAGGGAGTCGTGTTGTTCCTCGCCCTGCGTGGAGGTCTCGATGCGGGGCAGTTTGGCCAGTTTGATGAAGATCACCAGCAGGATGAAAACGGCCGTGATGATGATGTAGGGCAGGATGACCTGTTCGGCGAGGTGCTGGCGAATCGCTTCTGCTGCGTCTCCTGTCAGCAGTCCACTTTTCAGCTGTGCCAGTTCGGCGTCAAGGCCGGAGAAGAGGGCTTTGTAGATGGTGTAGATGCCGATGACTCCGGCGAATTTGTTGCACACGCCCATGATGCTGATGCGGCGGGCGGCGGTTTCTATCGGTCCTAAGATGGTGGCGTAGGGGTTGGTGGCCGCCTGCAGCACGGTGAGACCCGCGCCCATGAAGAACTGGCCGGTGAGGAAGATGCCGAACTGGCGCGTGATGGCCGCCGGCACGAACAAAATGGAACCGCAGGCCATGGTCAGCAGGCCGATCATCATGCCCCCGCTGTAGCCCACCTTGCGGATGAGCAGCGAGGCGGGAATCCCCATCACAAAATAGGAGATGTAAAAGCAGAAGGGTACAAACGAAGCCTCAAAGGTGGTGAGGTTGCAGGCCTCTTTCAAAAAAGGCATCACAATGCTGTTGACCCAAGTGATGTAACCGAACACGAAAAACAACGTGCCGATGACAAACAAGCTGAATGCGTATTTGTTCTTTTGTTCCATGGTTAATGATTTATCGGCTGCAAAATTACAAAAATCTTATTTGATTTTAAACCCTAATCTTCCATTTTCGTCAAAGTGCTTGTTTTCATCTTGCAACCAATTCTGTTTAATCATGAAAAAGATAATGTTATTCTGTCTGTTGTTGGGTTTCGCCGCCATGTCGATGGCACAGGAACAGGGCGCGACCACCCAAAAGTCCAAATGCGGTTCACAGGATTGCCAGACCGTCATGAAACTCAAAAAGGAATACATTGAAACCAATTTTACCTTGACCGAAGAACAGAAGGTCCCCTTCTGGAATGCTTTTGATGCGTACGCCAAGGCTGAATATGATGCTTTTCAAAAAAGCCGTGAAGCCATGAACGCTGCGGGTATCGACCATCATGTGTCGGCAGATAGCATTCAGTATCTTTCCGACCAACAGATTGTCAGCCTGTACACCATCCGTCTGGAAACGCGCCGCAACTTGTTGGAGGCAGAGAACGCATTCCTTAAGGCCATCTCCCAGTGCCTCTCCGCACAGCAGGTGAACGAGTATTTTCAGTTGGAGCGCAAATTCAAACGTTCGGCAGCTTCCCACAAGAAGAATGCGGCTAGTAAAGCCACTCCAGCCAATAAGGAAAAATGTCCCCCAAAAAGCATGGAGGCTGCCCCAGCTAAATCTGTCCATTAAGCCGAAATTTCCGGCGTCTGATCAATTCACTTTTATTGTTGGCCCGTGTTTTAGCACGGGCTTTTATGGTTGGAGAGGGTCGCTTGGCAAATATTCCATAAAAAGTTATCAACAATAAAATATTATTAAATATAATTCGTTATTTTTGCGGTCTGTTTTATATAAAAATGTAAATTGTTGAAAATTAGTAAAATACACACTAAAAAGTACTCTGTTGCTGTCCTGTTGCTGGCAGTAATTTTCTTGTGTGGATGCTCTACACGGAAAAATACGCCCATCAATAGGGGATATCATAACATGACTTCCCGCTTCAACGTGAATTTTAACGGCAAAGAAGCCCTTAAAAATGGAGAGGAGGAACATGCCAAATTGTGCCATGACAATTTCATCACCACACTGCCAATTTACGTTTATCCTCCCAAGGAAGAGCTGTCAACCATCTACCCCTCCATGGATCGCGTGATTGAGAAGGGTTCGAAGTGCATTTATAAGCATTCCATGTTTTTCAAAGGGAAGGAGTATGTGAAAAATATTGATGATGCTTATCTGATGATGGGCAAGGCCTATTTTTACAAGCAGGACTACCAGCAGGCGCAGCGCATCTTCAACTACATTATCACTACGCATAAAGATGGCAATTGCGTAGAGGAAGCTATGGTCTGGAATGCCCGCACCGCCCTGCGTATGGGCTATTACGGACAGGCAGAGGACATCATCAATGAAGCCAAATACTATGTGCAGCCCAAAAAGTCGAAGAAGCTGAACCTCCAGTATGCTGCTGCTGCCGCCGAGTACCATCTTACCGCGCCCGATGGCGACCGTCAGACCGCCATCAACTATATTGATGATGTGCTGAAAAACCGCCCGAGTAAGTTGTTTAAAACTCGTATGTATTTCATCCTCGGACAGTTGTATGAGCTTGAGGAACAGCCTTCCCAGGCCCACGACTATTTTATGTGGGTCTCCAAACATAGTCCCGACTACGATTTGGAGTTCAATGCCCGGATGCATCTGGCTACCAACTACGATGGAAGTCCGGCCAAGCGTGCTCAAATCATCAAGGAGATGAACAAGATGCTGGCGGAGGAGAAAAACAAGGACTATTACGACCAGATTTACTATGCCTTGTCGGAAATCGACCGCATTGACGAGGACACCACCGCGCAGATGGACAAGCTGGCCAAGTCGGTGGCAGCCTATTCTAACAATGACTTCCAGCGCACACATTCTTCGCTCCGTCTGGCCGAACTCTACTTTGAGCAGGAAAAGTACCCACAGGCCAAGGCCTATTACGATACGGCTACGGTTTCCATGCCCAAGACCTATCCCAATTATGCCGAAATCAAGCGCAAGTCGCAGGTGCTCACCGAGTTGGTGGACAATCTGCAGGTGGTCGTGGTGCAGGACAGCTTGCAACGTATCGCTAAGATGCCGGAGAAGGAGCGCGACCGCTGGGTGAAAAGCAAGATTAACGAATACAAGCAGGAGAAGGCTCGTAAGGAGAAGGAGGAGCGCGACAAGGAGCTGGCACTGCAGAGTGCGCTCGGTTATGCCAACTACAATCAGAACACGAATGCTGGCAGTTCCGGCAAATGGTATTTCTACAACTCCACCTTGATGTCGGCGGGTAAGACCGAATTCTTGCGCAAGTGGGGCAGCCGTAAGCTGGAAGATAACTGGCGAATCAGCAACAAGCAGCAGCTTTCATTCGAGGATATGGCCAACCTCAACAATCCGAAGGCGGAGCAAGACACTACTGAATATGACGAGTTCGGCAATCCGATACTGAAGCGTGAGACGGACCCTGAGAAGGAGCGGTTTTATACGCAAGATCTGCCGCTCACGGAAGGGGCGATGGACACCTCCAACATGATGATTGCCGAAGCCCTCTATCAGGCGGCGGTCATCTATCTTGATCTGCTCAATGACCAGCCCCGTGGCTGTGAGATGTTGGAGAAATACTACCAGCGCTTCCCCGACCGCGACCTGTCGCCCGCTGTGCTGTACCTGCTCTACCTCAACTACAGCCAGATGAAGAACGGCAAGGCCGACCAGCCCAAAGAAATTATCCTCACCAAATATGCCGATACCGACTATGCCCGTCTGATTCGCGAGCCCGACTACTATAAGAAGGTGGCCGCTGCTCAGAAACAGATGGAGAATATGTACGAAACTGTTTATCAGGATTTTATGAATAAACAGTGGGCGAAGGTTATCCAAAGTTCCGAGTTGGCCATCACCAGCTGCACCGACCGTTTGTTGCGCTCGAAGTTCGCCTATCTGCGCGCGGTTTCTGTGGGACAGGTGCAGGGGAAAGACCAGTACCGTAATGCCCTGCAGGGGGTGGTGACGGAGTATGGTGACCTGCCGGTGGCTGAGTTGCCCCGTCTGTTGTTGGAGACGTTGGAACCGGAAGTCAAGCCGGTGGTGCAGACTGAAGCCAGTGCGGGAGCGGAAAGCCAAGAACTTTCAGGCGACGGTCCTTTTATCTTTAACGCAGAAGAGTGGCATTATGTGGCTCTGATAGTGAATGTGCATAAAATCAAGGTGATGGACCTGAAGGTTCAGATCTCGGATTTCAACAAACAGTTCTATGCCTTGCAGAATCTGAGTCTCAACAGTTTCTATATTAACCAGGATGAACAGCTGGTGACCATCTCGCGATTCCGCAATGCTGATGCGGCCATGGACTATTACAATGGTTTCATCCGCAGCAACTTGTTCAAGGATGATGTGTCGGCGAAGAACATTACGCCATATGTCATGGGAGCAGCCAACTACAGTATTTATTATAAGCAGCGCGAATCGCGTCCTTTATACGAAGCATTTTTTCAAAAGAATTATTTAAAACCATAAAAAAACAGTAAGAGTATTATGAACAGACCTGAAGAAATGGGTGCCATGAATGGCACGAGAGTGAACACCATCGCCGCCGGTACTAGCTTGGTAGGCAACATTGAGGCCACCAGCGACTGCCGTATTGACGGTACAATTAAAGGCAACATCAACTGCAAGTCCAAAATCATCATTGGACAGTCTGGTGTGGTAGAAGGCGACATCAATTGTGATGGTATTGAGATTGAGGGCCGTGTGAAGGCCAATATCAACGCTGTGGACATTATTTCCCTGCGTTCCACGGCTGTGCTGGCTGGTGACATCGCTTCCAGCAAGCTCGCCATCGAGCCGGGTGCTACCTTTGTGGGCAACTGCAAGATCCAGAACGGCAAGGCCGCTGGTGTGCAGCCGACACATACGCCGACTCAGCCCCAGCCCCAGCCGCAGCAGAAATAATCCATCATGAGTGATAAAAGGCAGTGGGATGCCGGCGCCAGCTATGCAGGACTGGCTGTCCAGATGGGTGTCATTATTGCCATAGGCGCATACGGAGGTGTGAGATTGGACCGCTGGCTCGACCTCTCACCTCTGTTTGTGATTGTATGCTCTTTGGCATCCATTGCCCTTGCTATGTATGTGATGATTCACAAACTGACCCAAAATAAAGAGAAATAGGCGATGAAGAAAATGAAAAGAATCAACTACAAGGTTCCCCCATACGTCATCCATCTGCTGGTGGTTTCCATTGTTGTGGCCGCGCTGAGCATCCTCATGCAGGTCGCGCTACCCGCATACTCCACGCCGGCGATGCCGTTCATCGTTCTGTTTTTCTTCTTTGTCACCCTCTTCAGCCTCTATGTCGTCCTGCGCGACCAGTCGCAGCGCGACTCGCGGAAGTTCGTCTCCGGCTACATGCTCTCGCGCATCATCAAGTTCATGTCGTGCCTGCTTTTCCTGCTCATCTATTTCATCGCCTCCAAAGAAGACCGCTGGCGGTTCGCCGGGGCATTCATGGTCATCTACCTCATCTTTTCCATCAGCGAAATCTTTATTCTCAAAAAGGAGAACTCCCGCTTGCAGAAGTTGAGGGATGCGGAGAAGCAGAACCCTACCGAAACGGGAAACGATGAGCACGCAGGACAAAAGTAAAATCCAGCTGATTCTTTCCGCCCTCTCCACCAAGCCGGGCGTGTACCGCTATCTCGATGAGAATGGCAAGGTGATTTATGTCGGCAAGGCCAAAAACCTCAAACGGCGCGTTTCCTCCTATTTCAATAAAAACCACGACTCCTCTAAGGTACGGATGCTGGTCACCAAGATCCGCGATATCCAGACCACCGTGGTCGATACCGAATGGGAGGCCTTGTTGTTGGAAAATACCCTCATCAAGGAGTATAAGCCGAAGTACAACATCATGCTGAAGGACGACAAGACCTACCCGTGGATTGCCGTCACCAAGGAGGCGTTTCCGCGGGTTTTCGTCACCCGCTCGCCTGATCGGAGCCGACAGGAAGTATTCGGCCCTTACGCCTCGGTCAAGTACATGAACGCCCTTTTCCGCACCCTGATGGAGATTTTTCCGGTGCGCACCTGCAAACTGTTCCGCCAGAGCGACCGTCCCTGCCTGCAATATCAGCTGCATCGCTGTCCGGGACCGTGCGCCGGCTGCATCTCCCAAGAAGAGTATCAGTCTAACATTCACAGTATCATTGAAATACTAAAGGGTAACTCCCGCGACATTATTCGGCAGTTACAGGAAAAAATGATGGCTTTCTCTTCCAATCTGGAGTTTGAAAAGGCACAGGAGATGAAAGATAAACTCGATATTTTAACACAATTTAAGGGGAAATCGGTGGTGGTGAATCCCGACATCTCCAATCTCGATGTGTTTACCATCACTGAAGATGAACAGAGTGCCTATGTGAATTTTATGAGGGTAATGGAAGGGTCTGTAATTCAGTCTTATACACTTGAAATTGCGCATAAACTGGAGAAGACCACCGAGGAACTGTTGCTGCAGGGTATGGTGGAGATGCGCGACCGTTTTGGTGAGTTCAGTCCCACGGTGCTGTTGCCGTTTGTGCCGGAGACTCAATTGTTGGACGTGACCGTAACGGTACCCCAGCGCGGCGACAAGAAGAAGTTGTTGGACCTCTCCATGAAGAACGCGCTCACCTATATGTATGAGAAGAACAAGCGCCGCGACTTGGTGGATCCCAACCGGCGCAGTCAGCAGGTACTCAATCAGTTGCAGAAAGAGTTGGGGCTGCCCAAGCCGCCGATGGTCATCGAGTGCTTCGACAACTCCAACTTCCAAGGCGACTATGCAGTGGCGGCGATGGTGCAGTTTGTCAATGCGAAACCCAACAAGAAAGAGTACCGCCATTTCAACATCAAGACAGTGGAAGGACCTGACGACTATGCTTCGATGAAGGAGGTGGTGCGCCGACGCTATTCCCGTCTGTTAGAGGAAGATAAGCCGCTTCCCGACCTCATCCTTACCGATGGTGGAAAGGGTCAGATGGAAGTGGTGCGCCAGGTGGTGTGCGACGAGTTGAAGGTCGATATTCCCATCGCGGGACTGGCCAAAGACGACAACCACCGCACCAATGAATTGCTCTACGGGTTCCCCCCGAAAATGGTGGGTATCAATGTCAAATCACCGCTCTTTTATCTGTTAGCCTCCATTCAGGATGAGGTGCACCGGTTCGCCATCACCCATCATCGTAAGAAGTTCGAGAAAGGCTTTGCGCATTCCGATTTAGATGATATTAAGGGAGTTGGGAAGAGTACCAAAGAGAAACTGTTGACACATTTCAAGAGTGTGAAGCGCATCAAGGAGGCGTCGGAGGCTGAACTCGCCGCCGTTGTCGGACCAGCCAAAGCCAAGGTGGTGAACGATTATTTTCATCCCTCCCATTAACATTTTTTAGTATGATGCTTTGTTCGGATTTTAAAGAATTTAGGACTCAGTTGCAGCAGTCGGCGGGCACGCGGCGTGTGGTGGTGGTTATCGACCGCAAGGTGGAGGAATTGTACGGAGATATCTTCCCGTTTGAGAAAATCGAGGTGGTGGCGGAAGAGCGGTATAAGACGATGCAGACGGTGGAGAGGTTGATACAGAAGCTGTTGGAGCTTCATGCCGACCGCGACGTGTTGCTGCTCGGTGTGGGTGGCGGCATCACCACCGACATTTGCGGCTTTGTGGCCTCTATCTACAAGCGGGGGGTGGCCTGCGGGCTGGTGCCCACCACGCTGTTGGGCATGGTGGATGCTGCCATCGGCGGCAAGAATGGTGTGAACATGCTGGGATACAAGAATATGCTGGGCACGATCCGGCAGCCCGAGTTCGTGGTGAGCACCATAGATTTTCTACAAACGCTGGATGCAGAGGAGGTACGGCAAGGTTTGGCGGAGATGCTGAAGGTTTTTTTGATAAAAGGAAAATATTTCGAGGAATGTGGTGCTTTTTTTGCGGACTATGGGGTAGGGGAGATGTTGAAGGATGCGACGAAACGCATTCAGTTACAAGTCTTTATCGAGGAGGCCGTAGCGGTGAAGGAGTTGTTGGTGCGTGAAGATGAGCGGGATAACGGGGTGCGACAGCTGTTGAACTTGGGACATACCTTCGGGCATGCCTTAGAGCGGTGCACGGGCATGGCGCATGGTGATGCGGTGGCGATCGGGATGGTGTGTGCCGCGAAGTGCGTGAATAGTGCCGATACACCATTGATAACCAACGTGTTGCAATCTTGCGGATTGCCAGTGGAAATCCCTGCGGGTGTGAGCCGCGAGGCGTTGTTGGAGGCCATGATGCAAGACAAGAAACGCGCCGATGGCCGTTGCCGTGTGGTGGTGTTGGAGGCGGTAGGACGTGTCGCGGTACGCGAAATGGATTTATCGGAATGGACCGTGTAAAACAGAAAAGCGCACCAGCCCCGAAAGGTTGATGCGCTGTGCACAGATTTTCTAACGAATATTATTCTGCCTTCTTTTCTTTGTTGAAGAACACAAACTGTCCGTCATCGAGCGAGTCCACCGTGATGATGCCGTCCTTCTGGACGTTGCCTTCGAGGATGAACTTGGAGAGTTCGTTGAGCACGTTGCGCTGGATGACTCGTTTCAGCGGACGGGCGCCGTACATCGGCTCGTAGCCCATTTCCACCAGCTGGTCAAGCGCGTACTTGGTGAACTCCACCTGCAGGTTCTGCTGTGCCAGCAGCTTGTTGAGGTTGTCGATCTGCATGTTCACGATGCTGCGGATCTCGCGTTTCGACAGCGGCTGGAACATCACGATCTCGTCGATACGGTTGACGAACTCTGGACGCAAGGTCTTCTTCAGCAGGGCCATCACCTCCGCTTTGGTACGCTCGAAAAGCGCCTCGTTGCTCTCGTTGCCGGCTTCGGCGTAGTTGTTCTGGATGATGTCGGAGCCGAGGTTGGAGGTCATGATGATGATGGTGTTTTTGAAGTCGGCGACACGGCCCTTGTTGTCGGTGAGCCGCCCGTCATCCAACACTTGCAGCAAGATGTTGAACACGTCGGGATGCGCCTTCTCGATTTCGTCGAACAGCACCACGGAGTAAGGGCGACGGCGGATTTTGTCGGTCAGCTCACCACCTTCATCGTAGCCCACGTATCCCGGAGGCGCTCCGATGAGACGGCTGACGGAGAATTTCTCCTGAAATTCGCTCATATCGAACCTCACGATGGCATCCTCGGTGTTGAACAGATATTCCGCCAACGCCTTGGCCAGCTCGGTCTTACCCACGCCGGTCGTACCCATGAAGATGAACGAACCGATCGGTCTCTTGCTGTCCTGCAGGCCTGCACGACTCCGGCGGATGGCGTCGGCGATGGCGCTGATGGCCTCGTCTTGCCCCACCACACGCTTGTGCAGCTCCTCTTCGAGATGCAGCAGTTTCGACTTCTCGCTCTGCATCATCTTGCTGACCGGTATGCCCGTCCAGCGCGACACCACATCGGCGATGTCGTCTTCGCCCACCTCCTCATCGATCATGGCCTTGTCGCCCTGCACGGAGGTAAGCTCCTGCTGGAGTTTTTGAATGTCGTTCTCGGCGTTCTTGATGAGTCCGTAACGCAGCTCAGCCACACGGCCGTAGTTGCCCTGCCGCTCTTCGTTGGCGGCCTCCAGCTTATAATCCTCGATGAGTTTTTTGTTCTGCTGGATCTTGTCCACGATGTCCTTCTCGGCGCGCCACTTGGTTTCCAAGGAGTTGCACTGCTCCTGCAGTTCAGAGATGGTCTTGGAGAGTGCAGAGACTTTCTCAGGCGAGTTTTCGCGTTTGATGGCCTCGCGCTCAATCTCCAACTGGCGGATTTTACGCTCAATCTCATCCAGCTCTTCCGGCTTGGAGTTGATTTCGAGTTTCAGCTTCGAGGCGGCCTCATCGATCAGGTCAATAGCCTTGTCGGGCAGAAAACGGTCGGTGATGTAGCGCTGCGAAAGCTCCACGGCGGCAATCAGAGCGTCGTCCATGATTCTCACATGATGGTGATTTTCATAGCGTTCCTTCAGTCCACGCAGGATAGAGATGGCCGAATACTTGTCGGGTTCGGCAATGAGCACGGGCTGGAAACGACGCTCGAGAGCCTTATCCTTCTCGAAGTATTTCTGGTACTCGTTGAGGGTGGTGGCACCGATGGAGCGCAGTTCGCCACGCGCCAGCGCCGGTTTCAGGATGTTGGCGGCGTCCATGGCACCCTCGCCCGACGCGCCGGCACCCACCAGCGTGTGAATCTCATCGATAAAGAGGATGATTTCGCCGTTGGAGTCAATCACCTCCTTGATGACGCTCTTCAAACGTTCCTCAAATTCGCCCTTGTATTTGGCACCGGCCACCAGCGCACCCATATCCAACGAGTACAACTGTTTGGTTTTCAGGTTTTCTGGAATATCTCCGCTGACCAAACGGTGGGCCAGACCTTCTACGATGGCGGTTTTTCCCACGCCGGCCTCGCCAATCAGGATCGGGTTGTTTTTGGTACGGCGGGAGAGGATTTGCAGCACACGGCGTATCTCTTCGTCACGGCCAATCACGGGGTCGAGTTTGCCTTTCCGGGCCGCTTCGTTGAGGTTGGTGGCGTACTTGTTGAGGGCGTTGTAGGTCTCTTCGCTGTCTTGCGAGGTCACCTTCGAGCCTTTCCGCAGGGCGGTGATGGCCTGTTTGGCGCCCTTCTCAGTAACACCTGCATC
>JAEEGG010026329.1_pt1 | contig 11114 bp, 10 predicted proteins | sample 9134161 | NCBI WGS metagenome assembly JAEEGG01 (sample SAMN16246543, study PRJNA631951) | gut metagenome | biome: gut microbiome; feature: rumen; material: CR-attached | host: Bos | place: Iran: Karaj | collected 2018-10
AGGAGTCTGTTGAGTATGCCATCAACATCGTTGACCACGCTGCTGAGCCTATGGCTGGTTCCATCATCACCGTTCGCCAGCTGCTCCAGTTCGTGCAGACCTTCATCATGCAAATGCGCGTGAACCAAGCACAAGCTCAGAACGAGTAAGATGAATGACCCCTCTATACGGACAAGAAAAAAGCGTTAAAACGAGCATAAAACAAATCAATATGAAAAGATTATTTCAATGGATGATAGCCGCCATCCTGATTTGCGGCTCAACAGTGTTTACATCGTGTACGAACGACGATAACCCCGCGACGCCCGACCTCAATCTCAGCGAGAAGATTATCGGCAAGTGGATAGAGGTGGAGATTGACGGGCAGCCCGCACCGAACCGCAGCAATTCAGCCGTCACCTTCGTCTCGCCGACAAAGGCTTACTTCAGCTCGTCGAGGCCCGACTACACGGAGACGCAACTGAAATGGAGCGCCCACCGCGAGTACGACGTCAAGATAGAGGGCAACACGGTGACCCTGACCGGACATCCCGAGAGCGAGCAGGAGCTGACGGTGCAGGAGGACTTCATCATCACCTCGATCACTGCCACCGAGATGGTCTGCAAGTACAGGCATACCACCATCCGCGACGGCAAGGTCAGCGGACAGCCCGTGGTGAAGAACGCACGGCTGGTGAAGACCGACGTGGACTACCGCGAGGCCGTGGTCGGCACCTGGGAGGGTCAGACGTCCGAGGGACTGAACGTGCGCTGGCAGATCAACGCCGACGGTACCTATGTGTACGCCAGGAAGGTTGGCGACGGCGACTGGGAGACGATGGTTGACGAATTCAACGAGTACTTCGCAGACGGCTACCTGTTCTGCGCCCGCTGGAAGAACTTAGCCGACGGCAAGGGCGAGCAGCGCCAGTGGTGGGAGATTGAGTCCATCCGCGACGGCGTGATGAAATGGAAGGGCCTGAGCCGCAACGCCGACGGTCCCACATACGCCGAGACCGCCGAGCTAAGGAAGGTGGAGTGATAAGAAAATAAAAGCCTCGCATCGTGATGATGCGAGGCTTTCTGTGTTAAATAGTTATATTTCCTGGCTATCGTGCACAATATAAGAAAAAAGTTGTATCTTTGCACCATGAAACAAATCGAGTTTACAACTTAAAACAATTAATGATATGCGAAAGATATTGCAATGGGCAATGGCTGCAGCCCTGATTTGCGGCTCAACTGTGTTTACATCTTGTAGTAAGGACGACAACCCCGTAGATCCTGCGGATAACCTCGCAGAGAAGATACTGGGTAAGTGGATGAAGGCTGATAGAAACGGTATGCCCCTGCCGAGCGACGAGAAGATGGTTTATACCTTCAAGTCGGCTACCAAGTGTGATGTGAGCGCTTCCTACGACGCTGGTCCTGAAGTGGGCGCAGACTGGATTGATAAATATGAAGTTGATGTCACCATCAACAAAAATGTAGTGACGCTCACCAGCGGCTCTGAAAAAGGGTCAACCTTAGTCATAGAGTTTGAGATCACCGCCATTGATGACCATGAGTTTACGGCTAATCACAAGGTTACCATCACGTATGGCGGCGCTGTGGTATATGTTGTTGAAGATGTGCTCCGCTTCACGAAGGTAAACCGTAACTACAAAGAGGCTATCCTCGGTTTATGGGAAGGAAAGGTGACGAGCAGTGAGGGCTCAGAGTATGATGATGGGGAGACGCATCGTTGGGAGTATAAGGCTGATGGCACCTATGTCTATTATAGCCAAGATGAAGCAGGCGAGTGGGTACCAAGCGACAACACCCTGAATGAATACTTCGTAGATGGCACGCTGCTCTGTAGCCGCTGGATTGACAACGAACAGGAATTCCGTGAGTGGTGGGAGATTGCTTCCATCAAGAATGGTGTGATGCAATGGAAAGCCCTGCGTCAAAAGGAAGATGGCTCTACCTATACCGCCACCTTTGAGATGAAGAAAGTAGAATAAGAAAACAAAAATCCCCAGCTCTATAAGATTGGAGCTGGGGATTTTGGGGCTTTATTATTCTTCTTATTTGTCTTTATAAAAATCCAGGAAGGGCTTTACGCTAGGATCATCCAGATTGTCCTTGGTAATATAAATAGGAGAAATCCGCTGGTCCTCTTTTGAATTGTTAAGCACTGCTTCCACAGCCTTGGCGCCCATCTCGAAGGTGTTCTGTGCCAGGATGCCCTTCAAGTAGGTGCCGCCAGCCTGCAGCTCCTTCAGTGTTGATCCATACACATCGAAGGTATAAATGGTCTTCTCGTTTTCCTTGAGCAGTTCGAATACCGGTGCTAAGGCACTGCCGTTGAAGAATACGAAGGTGTCATACTGGTCGAGCACTTCTTCCGTTTTATCTTTAATTTCATCAGGGGTCACATTGTAGATGTCGGCATTCTGCTTGATGGTCTTGAAAGTCTCGCCGCGCTGCACACCTGGTGTGTTGATGTGGGCAAAGCCAGCCATCTCTGTTTCTGTCACCTTCTCAGCCAGTAGCTTAGCAGATGCCTCACTGTCGGTGCCGATGAAGGGGCAACCTGCCAGCGGACTATCCTTATCCACTGGGGTATCGAGGAGGATGACAGGGATGTTAAGCTCCTTAGCCAGAGCTGCTACCTCAGCGTCAGCGGTCTTACCGTCCAAGCTCTTACAGCGAACGTAGATGATGCCTTTCAGTCCTTCCTTGCATCGCTTCTCCAGATCCTTCACAGCTTCAATCTGAGTCTCGTAGGCATATTCGCTGTCGGTAGAGTAATACTCTGCCAGCAACCCTCTTTTGCGACATTCAGAACGGAAACTTGACTCGATCTGCTGGAAGTACTCGATGTTTCCTTCCTTCACAATCATAGCTAAACCGCCCTTAAAAGGAGCAGGATTATCGCCTTTCGAACACGATGTGAATAAACTGGCGCCACAGATAAGGGTAGCGGCAAATACCCAATTCAATAATTTCTTACTCATTTCTTCACTCTTTATGTTTCTTATTAATTATCAGCTGCAAAGATACAAAAAAAATAGAAAGAAAAAAAGAAAAAGATAAAAATATGGCGGAAGTTCACCTATTTGTAGAATTCCTCTATCAGCTTACCCACTTTGTCAATGTCATTTCAAAGGTGGCGGTATAGGTAGAGCCCCATGTTTTTATTTGTGCTTTTTTTAGAAAAATATTCGTTATTTCGATTTTTTTTTCGTAAATTTGCACTCAAAACAAGCATAAAACAAATCAATATGAAAAGATTATTTCAATGGATGCTTGCCGCCATCCTGATCTGCGGCACAACAACGTTCACCTCATGTAGCGTGAATGATGACAATTCCAGCAAAACGGCCAATGAGAACCGCAAGGAGTTTATCAAGCACACCCGCGAGAACTTGAAGGATTTGGCTGAGAACATGAACTTCCGTTCGTGGGAACTTGCCAACAAGATTAATCAGGAGTTCAACACAACTGTGCTGAACAACCCAGAGTTTGAGAAGGCAATCATCCCTCTGTTTACCCAGAAAGTTCGTGAGAGCATCCAGCCCGTTGAAGAGGGTAGCGAACTGGCAGAGATGGGTTATAAGCAGTATGCCATCATCGACCTGACGAAATTCAACTACCGTTTCACGATGAAAGAGGATGGTTCAGGCTTCGATGTTGAGGAGGCCGATGACTTCGAGATGATTATCAACGGTTACGATCCTAGAACCCAAGAACAAAAAATAGGTGTGCGTAAGTTTACGTTGCAGACAAGTGTGACACTTATAAGCAGCTTGCCAAGCGGTTGGGCAATGAAGAGTTGGCTGTTGTAATCCTTGTTCCCTCTGATTTCGAATTCTCTATAGCTAGCTTCTCTCCTGGAAGTTGGGTAGAATGTTTTAAAGGTACGTTCATGAATGTGTTTGAGATGAGCGGTGAATCTGAGTTTATTAATCCTAAAACCGATTTTGTCAGCATTGCCGGAGTCCTTCAATCTGCTCTTCCCGATAGTCCAGACATAAAGACTGCTGCTGACGCTACCGATCTCTTTTTTGACATTGCTAACGATCCCGTTGCTAACGAAAGCAGTATGAAGTTCTCTTTTGGACATAACGACAAGAGTATGGTAGAGCTGGAAGCTACTGGCAAATATATTGATAAGGATATTGACTTCTCACAGTTCACTTCTTCAAGGAGCATCCTCGATGTGCTGGTAGCCGTGATGTCAGGCGGCAGCTTAGAAGGCAGTGTCACGCTGAATGACGACCTCACCACCTCGCTGACAGTCAACGACTGTGGCAAGGCTATGCAGCTGCAGAAGGAGATGGCTCACGCACGCCGCAACTATGCCGACCAGGCTACGATTGAGGAATACACCAAGCAGCTGAACGAGCTCGTGAGTGCCAAGCTGACCTGCAAGGGTGTGAATCAGGTGATCCCGATGAAGTTGCAGACCGAGAAGTTCGGTGTTGACTACTGGGCAATGCCTGCCTTCAACTTCGCCGACGAGAAGGGTTATGTGCCCATTACCGAGTTGCTCGACAAGGAGTCTGTTGAATACGGCATCAACATCATAGATCACGCAGCAGAGCCTATGGCTGGTTCCATCATCACCGTTCGCCAGCTGCTCCAGTTCGTGCAGAACTTCATCATGCAAATGCGTGTAAACAGAGCTCAGGCAGAAGCAGGCGACGAGTAAAACTATTAACAAAAAAATAAGATTATGAAAAAAATGATGCGCTCGACCTTTGGTCGCTTGTTTAACAAGAATTGGGTGCTCGCCGCCACCATGATCTGCGGCGCAAGTGTGTTTGCTTCGTGCAGCCATGACGACAATGAAGTGGTGGTAAATTTCGACCCGACAGAGATTCAGAAACAGTGGTATTGTGAAACTCCCACTGATGAAGATGATCCCGTGTATGAAGATGAATACTACAACCGCCAAGTGTTCGTGTATGAATTCTTTAAAGATGGTACAGGTTATTTCGAGTTCTACGACCTCAATGACGACAAGGTGGTATTGAGTTTTTCTACTCGTAATTACGAAGGTAGCTTCCACTATACGATATCAGGCAATACTATCACCATCAAGTTTGACGCTGAGGGTACAGGTGGATGGAAGTTGACCTATGCCGACGGGAAACTGACAGATATGTTCCCACATACCTATGCCCCTTCTACTCCTGAACAACAGGCTCAGACTCTCAAATGGTGTGAGGAATGGGATATCCTTAACGGGGATGATGTAATAGAATAAACTTTAATTGAGATTAACATGAAAAAAATGATGAATTGGGTGCTCGCTGCCACCTTGATCTGCGGCACAACAACGTTCACCTCGTGTAGTGAGAGTAGTGACAATCCCGCTCCGGAGAATGCGAAGAACCGCAAGGAGTTTATCAAGCACACCCGTGAGAACTTGAAGGATTTGGCTGAGAACATGAACTTCGCTTCGTGGGAGGTTGCCAACGAGATTAATCAGGGGTTCAATACAACTGTGCTGAACAACCCTGAGTTCGAGAAGGCGATCATTCCCCTGTTTATCCAGAAGGTTCGTGAGAGCATCCAGCCCGTGGAAGAGGGTAGCGAACTGGCAGCGATGGGCTACAAGCAGGTTGCCACCCTCGACCTGACGAAATTCAACTACCGCTTCACGATGAAGGCGGATGGCTCTGGCTTCGACGTAGAGGAGGCTGATGACTTCGAGATGATTATCAATACAGTAGCCACAAAAGCAACTAAGCATAAGCTCACGTTGAGGGCTAGTGGTGACACCTATAAGCAGCTTGCCAAGCGGTTGGGCAGTGAAGAGCTGGCTGTTGTGATCCTCGTTCCCTCAGATTTCGAATTCTCTATTGCCACAAATCTTCCTGAAGGATGGAACGAAGACTTTAAGGGTGTGTTTACAAATGCGTTTCAGATGAGCGGTGAATCAGAGTTTATTAATCCTAAAACCGATGCTATTGGCATCACAGGTGTCCTCACGACTGGAGTGCCTGTATCTCCAGACGGACAGCGTGCCGCTGACGCTACCGACCTCTATTTCGACATTGCTAACGATCCCGTTGCTAACGAAAGCAGTATGAAGTTCTCTTTTGGACATAACGACAAGAGTATGGTAGAACTGGAGGCTGTGGCTAAATATATTGATAAGGATATTGACTTCTCACAGCTCACTACTTCAGGGAGGATCCTCGATGTGCTGATTGCTCTGGTCTCAGGCGGTAGCTTAGAAGGTTCTATCACCCTGAATGACGACCTGACGACCGACTTTTCTGTCAGCGATTGCGGTAAGGCCATACAGCTGCAGCATGAGATGGCTCATGCTCGCCGCAACTATGCCGATCAGGCTACGATTGAGGAATACACCAAGCAGCTCAATGAGCTCATGAGTGCCAAGATGACCTGCAAGGGTGTGAATCAGGAGATTCCCATGAAGATGCAGACCGAGAAGTTCGGTGTTGACTACTGGGCAATGCCTGCCTTCAACTTCGCTGACGAGAAGGGTTATGTGCCCATCACTGAGTTGCTCGACAAGGAGTCTGTTGAGTATGCCATCAACATCGTTGACCACGCAGCAGAGCCTATGGCTGGTTCCATCATCACCGTTCGCCAGCTGCTCCAGTTCGTGCAGACCTTCATCATGCAAGCACGCGTAAACAGAGCTCAGGCAGAGGCTGGTAACGAGTAAAACTATTAAGATCAGTCACGGGGACAGATTCTGGGTTGCGCCGAGATCAAGGTGACAGATCATTGATCTGTTCCCCAAAGATAAGAATAAGGAAACGGAAGTCATCGCGTGGCTTCCGTTTCTTATTTGTCTATGTCCTGCGTCTTAGATACGCGTGCTCTTACCTTCCACGCCCTTTTCTATATATCGTTCAGCAGAGTTGCTGCTGGGGTTTCTTGCATCTTGATGTAGGCAAAGAGTTTCTTGCCGGCATCCTTCAGACTGGCACCAAAGAGATACACCACATCGTCGATAATCAGGAAACGGTCGTGATTGCGTTGCGTGGTGTGTATATCAATTGGTGGATATTGCTGGTTGTGACGTTGTAAATCCAACTGCTGTTGCTGGTTCAGTTGACGGGTGTAGATGGTGGCAGTGACATCAGAAGAGCGGTTGCTGAGCATCGTCAGGGTATCGACATTGATATAGTTGTCGATGAGGATGATGGACTGCTTCGCCTGTTTGATGAGGCTGATGATCTGTGCGTAGGCATCGAATATCTGTCCGTCGTAGAAAATGCCTTCTACCGGGGGTAAGGATGAGCGGACGAAGAAATCTATTTTTTCTTCTGCAGCAGTCAACCGCTGTTCTATAGTTTCGAACCGTCGGTTAACAGAATAGCCATTCAATAGGTATTTTATTAAGACCCTATTTGCCCATTGACGGAATTCTATGCCTCTTTTCGTGTTCACTCTAAAGCCAACAGAAATAATAGCATCAAGATTATAAAACTCAACTTTACGTTTTACTGTTCTATTACCTTCCTTTCGAACTAGTTCCAAAATGGAACTTGTTGCTTCTTTCTTTAGCTCATCACATTCATAGATGTTTTGAAGGTGTTTTGTAATGGCCTGTCGTTTTGTTCCAAACAGTTCTGCCATTTGTGCCTGGCTAAGCCAAACGGTTTCATCTTCAACTCTTACTTCCAGCCTGATGGTTTCATCGGGTTGGTACATCACGATCTCGCCAGTGGTTGATTCAATGTTGTTCATACCATTATTTTTAAGTTCAACAATGTTTTGATGGTGCAAAGATAGTAAGAATCTGATAAACCACCAAATATTTCAAGTGTAAATTTGCACAATATATGAAATTGGCGTAATTTTGCGGCTCGTAGGGCGCAGAAGGGTCAGGCACCTTTGCGCCCTGGTGAAGCGAGATCAAGGTGACACGAGATCAAGGTGACAGGTCATTGATCTGTTCCCCAAAGATAAGAATAAGGAAACGGAAGTCATCGCGTGGCTTCCGTTTCTTATTTGTCTATGTCCTGCGTCTTAGATACGCGTGCGGTGCCACGCATTCCTGCGAGCCCCGTATGTTTTTGTGCATTAACAATTTTTAAGCCATAAATATCTCCCTATTTGAAACTTTTTTCCTACTTTTGCAACATCTATTAACACAAAAATAAGATTAATATGAAAAAAATGATGAATTGGGTGCTCGCCGCCATCCTAATCTGCGGCGCAACAGTGTTCACATCATGTTCGAACAGCGAGGACAACCCCTCGGAGGAGCAGGCCAAGAAGGACCGCAAGGAGTTTATCAAGCACACCCGCGAGAACCTGAAGTATTTGGCTGAGAACCTGAACTTCCGTTCGTGGGATCTTACCAACAAGATTAATCAGGAGTTCAATACAACAGTGCTGAACAACCCTGAGTTCGAGAAGGCGATCATCCCCCTGTTTATCCAGAAGATTCGTGAGGGCATCCAGCCCGTTGAAGAGGGTAGCGAACTGGCAGCGATGGGCTACAAGCAGTATGCCACCATCGACCTGACGGCATTCAACTACCGTTTCACGATGAAGGAGGATGGCTCTGGCTTCGACGTAGAGGAGGCTGATGACTTTGAGATGATTATCAATGGTTTCAATCCTACAACCCAACAAGTAGAAAAAGGTGTGCGCAAGTTGACGCTGAAAGCAAGTGGTGACACCTATAAGCAGCTTGCCAAGCGGTTGGGCAATGAAGAAACGGCAGTCGTAATCCTCGTTCCCTCTAGCTTCTCATTCTCTATAGCTAGTATGGTTCCTGGAAGTTGGAAGGATGCCTTCAAGGGTGTCTTCACGAATGTGTTTGAGTTGAGCGGTGAATCAGAGTTTATTAATCCTAAAACCGATGCTGTCAGCATCACAGGTGTCCTCACGACTGGAGTGCCTGGATCTCCAGACGGACAGCATGCTGCTGATGCTACCGATCTCTTCTTCGAAATTGCTAACGATCCCGTTGCTAACGAAAGCAGTATGAAGTTCTCTTTTGGACATAACGACAAGAGTATGGTAGAGCTGGAAGCTACTAGTGAATATATTGATAAGGATATTGACTTCTCACAGTTCACTTCTTCAAGGAGCATCCTCGATATGCTGGTTGCTCTGGTCTCAGGCGGCAGCTTTGAGGGTACTCTTACCCTGAATGACGACCTGACGACCGACTTTTCTATCAATGACTGTGGTAAGGCTCTGCAGCTACAGAAGGAGATGGCTCACGCACGCCGCAACTATGCTGACCAGGCTACCATCGAGGGATACACCCAGCAGCTGAACGAGCTCGTGAGTGCCAAGATGACCTGCAAGGGTGTGAATCAGGTGATCCCGATGAAGTTGCAGACCGAGAAGTTCGGTGTTGACTACTGGGCAATGCCTGCCTTCAACTTCGCCGACGAGAAGGGCTATGTACCTTTCACCGAGTTGCTCGACAAGGAGTCTGTTGAGTATGCCATCAACATCGTTGACCACGCTGCTGAGCCTATGGCTGGTTCCATCATCACCGTTCGCCAGCTGCTCCAGTTCGTGCAGACCTTCATCATGCAAATGCGCGTGAACCAGGCACAAGCTCAGGCAGAGGCTGGTAACGAGTAAAATGTAAAAATTGAGGGCTGCGTGAGCAGACTCGATGTGAAACATCAATAATTCAAGGCTTCCCAAATGGGGAGCCTTGCTTGGTCTTTAGTTCTGCAGATTAAGCTAAAAAATGCTAACGACATCATCTTTTTCCATTTTATGATTTCCATTTTATGGAAAAATTACTATCTTTGCCAGCAAATATAAAAGAGTATGGTAAAAGAGAAAGCAAAGATTGACAACCCATTCGTAACCACAGGTTATGCAGGTGCTGAGTATTTCTGCGATAGGGAAAAAGAAACTGCTGACATTATCCGCTACCTGACTAACGGAAATAATGTAGCTTTAATCTCACCTCGCAGATACGGCAAGAGCGACTTGCTGCGGCATTGCTTCGCTCAGAAAATCATTGCAGACCATTATTATACGTTTATCGTCGATATCTATTCCACCAAGAGTGTGGCGGAGATGGTTGCCAAATTAGGAAGTGCCATCCTGGAGACCTTGAAGCCAAATGGAAAGAAGGCATGGGAGAAGTTCCTCGCCATTCTCTCGTCAGTACGCTCTGGTATATCTTTTGATATAAACGGACAACCGTCATGGACCATGAGTGTTGGTGACATTCAATCACCGACAGCCACGCTCGACGAGATTTTCACTTATCTTCAAAATGCAGACCGCCCCTGCCTGGTAGTCATTGATGAGTTTCAGCAGATAACAAAATACGGCGACCCGAATATTGAGGCTGAGATCCGCACCCGTGTTCAATATTGTAACAATGCTCATTTCGTGTTTTCTGGTTCCAGAAGACAACTGATGGGTGCCATTTTCACCTCACCTGCACGACCATTCTACCAGAGTGTCACCCTATATCATCTTGACCGTCTGCCATTGGATAAATATACGGCATTCTGCGTTGCCCACTTCAAGAATAAAGGAAAAAAACTGGATGATGCTGTCGTGAGTCGTCTTTACAGTCAGTTCGACGGAGTCACCTATTACATGCAGAGAGTCATGAACGAATTGTTCAGCAGGACAGCAACAGGTGCCACATGTGTAGAAGACGATGTCAGCAAGGCCGTGGATGAGATCATTGCCGTTTCATCGCCTATCTACGAGGACCTGATGTACCAGTTGCCAGAAAAACAAAGCCGAGTGTTGACTGCTGTGGCAAAAGATGGATGTGCAGAGAATGTGACCAGTGGGAAATTCATCAAACGACATGGCCTTATATCACCCAATTCAGTGAAATCCGCCATCCCCGCATTGATAGACAAAGGGCTACTCACTCAAGATAAAGGCATCTACAAGGTTTACGATCTGTTCTTCGCCTTATGGCTGGTTAAAAATTTCTAGATCATGCAGAACTTCCTGATTCAAGTGCGCGTGAACCAAGCACAAGCTCAGAACGAGTAGTAAGAAATCTCCTGCTATAGATTATTCTTCAACTCTTTCCCAATCCACGGTTTGTTCAAAGGTGGTGCCGTCTTCCTTCGCACGCAGGGCTTTCCATTGCATCTTGCCGTCTTTCAGGCTATTGACCTCCCAACATTCGCGCAGCTCAGCCA
>JAEEGG010026331.1_pt1 | contig 11113 bp, 10 predicted proteins | sample 9134161 | NCBI WGS metagenome assembly JAEEGG01 (sample SAMN16246543, study PRJNA631951) | gut metagenome | biome: gut microbiome; feature: rumen; material: CR-attached | host: Bos | place: Iran: Karaj | collected 2018-10
TTTAACCCTCTAAATCTTTTGTGCTATGAATGAAATGAACTACAAACGATACAGTGACAAAGAAGGCGCATTCCAGAAGTATGAGCATGTGACAGGCATCTTCAGACGTTTCTACAACTATGGTCCGAACAACACGTACGCCCTCTTCGACCTCGATGACGGGCGGAGTATCCGTGTGGCCATCCGCTATTTCTTCGGGCTGAACATCAACCCCGACGAATTCACTGACGGCGATCGCGTCCGGCTGACATATCTCGACTTCTCGAGCAAGCACCATCACGGCTGCTGGAAGGTTGAGGAAGTGCCGGAACACGTTCTGCTCCACGACACTTCTGGCCCGATCCCTACACCGCTGCCACTAAGATGGAAACGTAAAAGCTGGGAGGAAACGGATGAAGACTTCGAGTTGGACGATGTTCTGACAGCCACCATCCTACGCATTGTACGTGACCCAAACAAGGAATTCAACTACGCCGTCTGTATGGTTGACAACGGACGGCAAACACGAATTCATCGCAAGAGCTTCGAGCACAGAGGCTTTATCGCCGACTGCTTCGAGGTGGGCGACCAACTGAATATCGTCAAGACCGGCTTTCTGACCGAGCAACAGATGAACCGCTGGACCATCGTCTCACCCGAACACAACGACCTGACCGACCCCTTCTCCGTCCTCATCATGCAGCGCGAGAAGAAAATCTTGGAGCAAACGGACAACTAGGACATCGAAGGGTAAAGAGTAGAATATAATATAAGGTATATGAGTACGATTCACGACATAGCAGTATATATAGCCATCTTTGCCGCAGGAATGCTGGTGGGCTATCTGCTAAAGGGAGTGATGGTGAATAAAGAAATGAATAAATAAACTATATGGCAACACAACAAGAACGTGCAGAACTGCACAAAACGATTTGGAAGATAGCCAACGATCTGCGTGGAAGCGTGGATGGTTGGGAATTCAAGGCCTATGTCTTGGGCAGCATCTTCTATCGCTTTATTTCAGAAAATATTTGTGACTATATCCATCAGTTGATGAAAGAAGCTGGTCAGCCCGATTTCGATTACACCGGGATAGACGATAAAATGGCTGAGAACATCCGGCAGAAGATGGTTGAAGAAAAAGGATATTTCATTCTGCCTTCTCAACTCTTTCAGAATGTTGTAAAGACGGCTGAGAAAGACGATAATCTGAATGAGAAACTGACGAATATCTTCCGTAGTATAGAGGCATCAGCCCAAGGAACGGCTTCAGAAGAAGACCTGAGAGGATTGTTTAATGATTTCTCTGTAGACAGTGCCTCGTTAGGGTCAACGGTCATCAAGCGTAATCAGCTGCTTGCTAAAGTATTAAAAACTGTGGCCACAATGGATTTGGGCTCCAAATACAACGATACGAACAACGATACTTTCGGAGATACTTACGAGTTCCTGATGCAGATGTATGCCTCAGAGGCTGGCAAGAGCGGTGGAGAGTTTTTTACGCCTCAACAGGTATCTGAACTGTTAGCCCGTCTGGCATCTTGGAACAACCCTAATATTAATAAGGTGTACGACCCTGCTTGCGGTTCAGGATCTCTTTTGTTGAAGTTCGCCAAGACTGTAGGTAAGGAAAATCCCAACCTGAAATACTTTGGTCAGGAGATCAATCCTACGACATACAACCTTTGTCGAATCAATATGTTCCTGCATAATGTCAATTTTGACAACTTCGATATTCAGCTGGAGGATACGCTTCTGAAACCCCAACATATGATGGAAGCACCATTTGATGCGATAGTTTCTAATCCTCCTTATTCACTAAAGTGGGAAGGCAAAGACAATACCATCCTTATCAATGATGAACGTTATGCTCCTGCTGGTGTGTTGGCTCCGAAGAGTGCAGCAGACCTTGCTTTTACAATGCATATACTTTGGCATCTTTCAGAGCAAGGCACAGCTGCAATCGTAGAGTTCCCAGGGGTGCTTTATCGTGGAGGTGATGAGAAGAAGATACGCCAATATCTGATTAAAAACAACTTCGTAGATACAGTCATCCAACTACCAGCAAACCTTTTCTTTGGTGTCGGCATAGCTACCTGTATTATTGTCTTAAAGAAGAGTGCTAAGACTGACAGTAGTGTTCTCTTCATCGATGCCAGCAAATTATTCCAGAAGAATGGTAATAAGAACATATTTCTTCCCGAGCATCAGGACAAGATTATGGATCTGTTTGCCAATCGTAAAGACGAACAGTATCTGGCCAAATTGGTAAAGAACGATGCCATTCTTGAAAACGGTGCCAATCTTAGTGTCTCCTGCTATGTGGAGCAGGAAGATACTCGCGAAGTGATCAATATCTCTGAGGTAAATGCCAAGTTAAAGGATTTGGTTGCAGAAGGTTTCACTTTAAGCCAAAAGATTGAAAAAATAATCAAGGAGTTAGGAGATTAGTGTATGGTGGTGTGGAAGATGTTAGGTGAAGTTATGCAAATTGTACGAGGAGCATCGCCTCGTCCAATTCAAAATTTCATAACAACAGAAAGTGATGGCGTGAATTGGATCAAAATAGGCGATGTGTCTCCAAATGATAAATACATATCGAAGACGAGTGAAAAAATAACTAGGGAAGGAGCGCAGAAATCACGTTATCTTAAACCAGGAGATTTTATACTATCTAACTCCATGAGTTTTGGACGACCATATATTTTAAAAACAGATGGATGTATTCACGACGGGTGGATTGCAATGAGTGAATACGATAATCATCTAATTTCAGATTATCTCTATGAGGTTTTGAATTCGAATTTTGTTCAAGATTATTGGAAGCAAAAGGCAAATAATGGTGGAGCAATGTCAAATCTAAACTCTGATATTGTAAAGTCCACTTATATCCCTATCCCTTCACTTTCTGAGCAGCAACGTATAGTTGATTACCTCAAAAATTTCACATTTTCTATTGAAAACCTGAAAGAACAAATCACTCAGCGTCGCAAACAGTATGATTATTACCGCGACCAACTTTTAGCATTTAATGGAATAGAAATTAGCGAAAAACTATCTTTGGGTCGAGACTTTATGTTGAAAGCTCGTATTGGATGGCAAGGACTAACAAAGAAAGAATATAGAGAATCTGGTAGGTACAAACTTATAACGGGTACTGATTTTAATAAATATAATCGAATAGATTTTGATAATTGTGTCTATGTGGATAAAGATCGATACGAACAGGACCCAAATATTCAAATTTTTAATGGTGATGTTTTAATAACAAAAGATGGTACTCTGGGAAAAATTGCATATATTGATAATATGGTTATGCCCGCAACATTAAATGGAGGTGTCTTTGTTGTTAGAGACCTGAGCGGAAAAGTAAAACAAAAATTCTTGCTGTATTATCTAACTTCAAATTATTTTACCTATTGGATGAAAAGTAATCATACGCAAGGATCAATACAACATTTAACTCAATCATTGCTTTCGAAGTTTACAATACCGGTCTTGTCTTTAGAAAAGCAAGAATATATAATTCACATTCTTGATGTTTTTATGGAGAGTATCCAGAACTTAGAGCATCAACTCACCTTGCGTGAGAAGCAATATAAATATTATCGTAATAAACTATTAACATTTTAAAAACAAAAATTTATGAAACAGATTCTCGTTATTTTGTTTGCATTATCTTCTCTTAATGTTTCGGCACAAGAAACTAAAGACGGTAAAAGCTATTATTATTACTGTGAGTTTTATCTAAGCTCTATGTGGGGAGGCACATATCAAGCAAATTTATCTATGAATGAAGAGGAAAAATTTGTAATATGTGACGAAAATAATGAACCAATTACATTTAAAGAATATATACCTTTCGTGAATATTCTTTCAAAATCAGGTTGGATTTTTGTTGAAAGTAATGAAGCAGGAGGGTTGATGCATTATGTTCTAAAAAAAGAAGTTAAAAATGATGAGGAGGCAAAAGCAGGATTAAATCTACTGACAGCCTCACAAATAAAAGAAGCGAAAAAAAAGAAAAAGTAATTATAATAAGCCATTTATAATCCCTAATGGACGACTATAAAATCATAGTAGAACAGGAACACCAAACGGTGATGGCGCACTACGATGTGGAGCCAAAGCCGGCAGAGGGCTATCAGAGCGAGGCTAAATTAGAGCATGCGCTGATAACCCAGCTGAAGGGACAAGGCTATGAGTATGCCCAGATAAAAGACGAATCAGAGTTGCTGAGAAATCTACGCCTTCAGCTGGAGATTCTCAACGATGTCAAATTTAGCGAGTCTGAATGGGGGCGACTTCTGCCAATGATATCTAATGAGCAGATGACCATTCAAGACAAGACGGAAATGATTCAGGGAAAGGGTTATATCCTGAACCTTAAATTAGATAATGGTCAGAGTAAGAACATCAAGTTGATAGACAAGGCCAACGTCTTTAATAACCGTCTGCAAGTTATCAATCAATATGAGGTTGCTGATGGTGCCTACAAAAACCGCTATGATGTGACCATTCTTGTGAACGGCTTGCCCCTCGTTCACATTGAGTTAAAACGAAGAGGTGTTGATATCAAGGAGGCTTTTAACCAGATCAACCGCTATCTGAGAGATTCCTTCTGGGCAGGAAGGGCTATGTTTGACTTTGTGCAAATCTTCGTGATATCCAATGGTACAGAGACCAAGTATTATTCAAATACGACACGCTACGCGAAGGAGCAGGAGGCAATCAGTGGACCAAGAAAGCATAAGACAGAAGGCAATACCTTTGAATTCACATCGTATTGGACAGATCAGGAGAATACGCTATTGACGGATATCCGCGATTTCACTAAGACCTTCTTTGCCAAGCATACCATCCTGAACATCCTGACCAAATACTGTGTGTTCAATGTGGACAAGCAGCTGTTGGTAATGCGCCCCTATCAGATCGCAGCCACAGAGAAGATCCTTCAACGCATACAGACCGCCATATATAATAAATGGCAAGGAACCATCAAGGCTGGTGGCTATATCTGGCACACAACAGGCTCAGGAAAGACTTTGACCTCATTTAAGACGGCTCAGTTGGCCTCAAAGATGGAAGGTATTAATAAGGTGCTCTTCATAGTTGACCGTAAGGATCTGGACTATCAGACCATGAAGGAGTACGATAACTTTGAGCCTAACTGTGCTAACTCCAACAGTTCCTCAAAGATTCTGCTCCAGCAGTTGAAAGATGATAGTGTGCGTATCATCATCACCACTATCCAGAAGCTTTCGAACCTGATGAAGCCTAAGTTTGAGGGTGATGAAAGACTGAAAGAGATTCTGACGAAGGACAATATCGTTCTAATTTTCGATGAATGTCACAGAAGTCAGTTTGGCGACATGAGGCAGGATATTGCCAAGAAGTTCAAACGCTATTTCATGTTCGGCTTTACAGGAACGCCTATCTTCGCCATTAATGCTCATGTAGGCAGCAAATATAGCACGACAGCACAGTTGTTTGGTGGTGAACCAGATGAACAAGGGAAACCAACAAAGGCCTTGCATACCTATACGATTGTCAATGCCATCAGGGATAAAAATGTGCTTCGATTCCATGTGGACTATGAGAGTACCATGAAGATGAAGAGCGGTGTTGATAGTAAGATGGTCTGGGGTATAGACACTGATGAAGCCCTGCATAACCCCAAACGTATCAGCATTATCACACGCTATATCATTGACCATTTCGCGGAAAAGACGAAACAGAATGCCGAAGTTTATGCAATGAGTCGGCTGACTAATGTTCAAGAAGTGGTTAGAAAAGGTAGAAATGTTGAAGAGGAGAAAGCCAAGTTCAAGACACGAGGATTCAACAGTCTCTTTGCCGTTGATAGCGTGAAATCGGCCATCATGTATTATCATGAGTTTAAGAAACAACTGGCTGAGCCTGGTGCTCCTAACCTCAAAGTGGCCACCATATACACCTATGCCGCCAATGAACCGGAAGAAGACGAATGGGGACTTGGGGATGATGAGAATCCGGAAGGCGTTGGTGAGTTGGACTTGCAGAGCCGCGATGCCTTAGCAAAGGCTATCGATGATTATAATCACTTCTGGGAACCCAATACCAGTTATACCACAGACGGCGACAGCTTCCAGAACTATTACAAGGATGTATCGCTTAGAATGAAAAATAAGCAGATAGACATCCTGATAGTGGTTGGTATGTTCCTTACAGGTTTTGACGCAAAAACGCTCAACACGCTTTGGGTAGACAAGAATCTGAAGATGCATGGATTGCTGCAGGCATACTCGCGTACAAACCGTATTTTGAATGCCGTTAAGAATTGTGGTAATATTGTTTGCTTCAGGAATCTTGAAGATGCCACCAAGAAGAGTATTGCCATCTTTGGTGATCCTAATGCCTCAGGGCTTGTTTTCTTGAAGAGCTATCAAGAATATTACGAGACCGGCTATGATGACGAGAAAGGAAATCATCACACACCTTATATATTATTGATAAGGAAACTTCTGGAAGAGTATCCCGTTGAGACTATCGCCAACATATTAGACGACCAAAAGAAGAAGAACTTCATACGTCTGATGGGCGAGATTCTCAGAGTGCGGAATATCCTCGTAGCCTTTGATGACTTTACAGTAGAGGCAAAAATAGTGGATGAGATGCGCTATCAAGATTATCTTGGTTGGTATAACAGACTTCACGACGAGTTCCGTCCTACGACACATGATGAGAAAGAGAGCATCAATGATGATATCGTCTTTGAGATGGAACTGGTGAAACAAGTTCAGATCAATATCCCCTATATCCTTAGGCTTGTTCAGGAGTACCACGATTCCAATTGTCAGGATAAGACCATCATCGTCAAGATTCAGAAACAGATTGAGGCAAGTCCTGATATGCGTGATAAAAAGGAATTGATTCAGAAATTCATAGACAGGATGACTCCCGAAGGAGGTAGTTCTGTAGAGAATGACTGGGAGGAATTTATTGACCAAGAGAAGATTGAACAACTTGATGCCATCATAGAGGAAGAGCATCTGAAACCTCAGGAAACACGAGCGTTTATTGATAGAGCCTTTAAAGATGGATATGTAACAGAGACAGGTACGGGAATCGCCAAGATCCTGCCTCCCTCTAATCCCTTCTTACCCGAAAGCGGTGAGAAGAAACAAACTGTGATAGATAAACTTAAAGCATATTTGAATAAATTCTTAAATACAAGCGAATAAGAGATTAAGCGTTATAGGAGGCTATCCCTATAGGTAGTCACAGAAGCGTTCGCCCATAAAGTCAATTAGTCGTTAGGACTCTCGAAGCTTGCCAACTCCATGAGTTAGATCTAAGACGCAGACTTATAGCGACAAGTGGCGTTCACACGTAGAATTAATAATCTACAGCGTGGACCTCATTTGTGCGTATGTATGTGTCTTGGGAGGCAAGCCCAGAGAGTCCTGCTGCGTATCTTATGTTGGTCCACGCTTCTATATAACTAAAAAATGAATTATGCTCATAAGGGAAAAATTAGAGCTTATTAGATATACTCTGGTAACCTTCTCGAATAATTTCGAGAATTACACAGCAATGACCAGACGCATGTTTGTGCTTGGGGTTATTACCGAACTGTTCCAAATTAACAAACAACTTGAAGACTTGTGCCAAATGTTGGAGTCAGAAATAAGTATAGAAGATGCAGAAATAGACTTTGATGATTGGTTAGAGAACAACGATTGGATTAATGGAAAGGGTATTTTCAGTATTGAATCTTATCACCAACAAGAAGATAAAGATACTGTTATAAATCACATGACGGACTATCTGCCACTAGGTGTAGATGGCTATTCTTTTACAGAAGGACAGTTAAACTCATTTAAGACTGGCATGCATCAGTTTTGTGACGATGACAGAATGGCTGCAAGGGATATTATCTACGCATTTGGACAAAGTATTGGGAAAACAATGCAGTTGTTGAGTGAGGTTAAGCGTAAAAAGACTAATATCCCCTCTTATCTTTATGAAGATTACTGGTATTCATTTATTGATGACTATCTTGAAAACAACCCAACTATAGCTATCTATGAACATTGGAAAGAAGAGCATGATGACCCAGACATTGATATGTTAAGAGACAAGCAGATGCAGGAGATACTGGTTCTTTTGAAGTCCGGTTTTCTGTCTCATGCGGCAGAGCCGACACAAAGAGAGATAAAAAACAGTATCATAAAAATAAATAAAGAGGCCTTTGACAGGAATACCAATATACCAGAAGGTATTGATATGGAATGTGCAAGATTATCGAAATTTGTCGAATGGAAGGATGATACGATCCTACTACTGAAATATGACAAGCTGGGGCGTTATATCTATAAGCACCATAAGAAATTGACGAAGAAGGAAATGAAGAGCATCGCACACTTCGATCTTATCTTGGATTTGATTCATGAAGATATTGCCAATCAGGATTCAAGATACAAGATCTATCTGAAGAACTTTGAAGGTGATGAATTAAAAGTTATTTATGACTCTTGTATCGAAATACTTAATACATGTAAGGTGCATTTGAATGCAAGTATTGACGAAGACTTTTTTGATGCGATTCTTCAGGAGGTTTTGTATGGGGACATGAAGAACGAGTTAAAATCAAAACTTAGAGGTGCGTCACGAATGACGACACTATGTGCGATGTTAGCCGCTTGTAAGAATAGCGCTAAAGTGTTTAAATATGACGTCATCGTAGAAGAGTTAGCGCAGTCAATGTCTGCAATCGTAGAAAGGCCTAGTAAAGAATCATTGAAACGCTATATAGATAACGGATCTGCTAATCAGAAGGCGAGAATATACATTAAGACCGAAGAGGCTATCAAGAATTATTTGAAAAAATATTCGGATAATCACTCCGGATAATCTTCGGATAGTTATTCCTGTTTTCCGCAATTTATCCAGACCCCTTTGAAACGCCCTGTTTCAAAGGGGTTTTAAAATCATTTTTTCAACTCATTTTTTCTTTTGCAATAATAAATCATCCGTTTTACCTTTGCATCGCAATCGGATGAAAAAGTCTGAGCGCCACGCAAAGGAAAATTCCTCACGTGTACATTATTAATATTAAAATTTAAGCATTATGTCAAAAGAAAAGATTTGTGAGATTAATGTGGGAAAGCTGATGGGCGAATATCACAACTTGAGCAACGAGATTCTGGTTAAGATGAGTTACCTTGATGGCGTTAAGAGTCGGATAGCTGATGAGGCGGAAGAATACTTCATTGACTATCGAGGAAAAAGCTATCGGATGAACTTTGAAGGCTGCACTAGTGATGAAGCGACGGTGCGAATCGGTAAGATTCAAGTAGACTTTAGCGGTAGCTATTTGGCTGTCAGGATCTATTTGATTGTCAATCCTGATGATCTAAATAATGAGATCAAATGGACAAAGAAAGAAAGGCAACTGCTGAATAAGGCTAAGAAGTATTGGAAACAAAGTGATGATGACTGGTACTTTGGGTACTATGATGAAATAAAGGCAATATCCGAGCAATTGATGATGCTGAAGAATAGAGTTTCACTCGTGAAGGACAACTTTTATTATTTTAATGAAGCTGAACTGAAGAGTGGACATACCGTCTGCAAAGAGAATTATGTTCTGGGGGAGCGTCATAATCAGAATGTGATGTTGAATATGTTCGAGAGTAAAAAGTAATTGTTGAATCCGGGTTGTTGTGAGGTGGTTTCTCATGAGATAAAGCGCTTTACATCTTCACACATCTCACAAAGACTTGGAGTTATGAAAGAGATAGTTCTCAAAATAGATGATAACGCTTTTGACGACTTCCTCGGTATGATTCGGCATTGTCCGTTCATTGAGGTTGTGAGTACGAGTCAGGATATTGATTCCAGAGAGGTTCGTGACAAATGTTTCTATGAAGCTGTTTTGGAATTACAACGTGATCGGTTGTTACGTATACGTAGCGATTACACCTATATCATGCTAGCGGTGAACGATCAGGCTGTGGATGGATTCTATTTCTATTCGCCACTGGACTTCTTAGACTATATGGCACAGTTGGGTTTAGAACATCTTCCAGGCAAATCTATCCTTTACGATACAGTCAAAAAGGTGGGTAAGCATTATCCCAACTGGTCGTTTTCGGACAAGCCTGATGCCAATGAGAGACTCAGGAGAAACAATATCGTAATACGGTTTATCAGTGCTTTTAATCGGGCAAAAAGACGCCTATCGGAAAGGATTCCGGAAAATAAGCGTTAGACCGGAAAGAATCCCGGAAAGTAGAAATTTTATTCAAACAGGGTATTGTTTTAAGCATTACCTTTGCATCGTCAAAAGACAAAATCGTTCATTGAAATATTGATACAGTTCATACAGATTAATTAACTCTTTAATCATTTTTTTTACTGTTGCATGTCAAAGATTGTTTTTTTAAATTGAGACAGCGGCAAAGCGTTGCTGCGCAACCTCTCCGGTTCGTGAGAATAGGGGAGTTTTTCAAGAGATTTATTCACATTATTAATAAATAAAGTCGCATAAGGAGGCGACGTTAAACAAGAAAAATGGAAAATATTGTAGTAGAAGGTCTTTGCTTCGATGACTTGTCTGAGGATTTTGGTCTCGAGGTGCAAGTAAAGGGTCATGCTGCTGAAATATTAGAAAACGGCTTGATACCATTGGAACCCTATGAGTCGCATGTACACAGAATATGTGATTGTTTGCGCTCTTGGTGTAGGACACGTATAGACTTTGACGCTAATGAAATCGTAGATCATCTGGCAAAGGCTTATGTTCGTTACATCATGGCATATAAACACCTGGAAGATCCTGAAAAATACATGGATTTGGTCTATTACGACGTATTCAATGATGGTGCAGAGTATGAAACCTTCACAGAATGCCTATTGGCTGATATCTGCAAGGAATGGCAGCGCATGAATCACGGATTGGTTGGTCTTAGGGAGTTTTTAAAAAGAAAGGCTTAAAATATGCGGAATAAATACGGTGTTGAAGTTCGAGAATGCTGCGCTTCGTGCATGTGTAAGGATCTGACGAAATTGGCGGCATCGAGGTTCTGCCTGATGCACCACAAAAAAGTCAAGCCTCGAGAATGGTGCGAGCAGTGGAAGATGAGTGAAC
>JAEEGG010026332.1_pt1 | contig 11113 bp, 12 predicted proteins | sample 9134161 | NCBI WGS metagenome assembly JAEEGG01 (sample SAMN16246543, study PRJNA631951) | gut metagenome | biome: gut microbiome; feature: rumen; material: CR-attached | host: Bos | place: Iran: Karaj | collected 2018-10
CGTGGACGGGGGGCCGGACGCCCTGGGCGTCGCCGTTATCCGGAAGCCGAGATAAACGTTCCGACGAAAAAGCCGGAGGGACCGGGCGGTCCTTCCGGCTTTTTTGCGGCTCTATGTCAATAGTTGGGGTGGGACTTTACAAAAGTCCCGCTCCTTCTTGCGTTATTGAGGTTTTTGGTTGCTGAAGCCAGGAGCAAGGGTTCCAAGGCATGGCAAACAAACCTCCAAGCGCCAAGATTGTTACAGGGTCAGTTTGTGGTCAGCAGAATGCGCTTGCGGAACCGGTCGAAGCGTCTGATCCCGAAAGAAACCCTTTTCAGGACTTTGATTTTGTTGTTGAATCCTTCCGTTGGTCCGTTGCTGATAAAGTCGTAGCGGAAGGCGTTCAGGATCTCATGGGACCAGTTTGAAAAGGTCGCTGCGCATTTTTCAAAGTGTCTGATGCCGGAAAGATGAGCTTCTTCGATCCAATCCAGGAAAGCAGTTCGCTTAGCGCTGAACTTCTGTTGACTGAAGATTGCCAGGAATCGTTCTTTCAGGCGGTGAGCCCTGCGAAGATCATCATTGTAAAGAAGCATGATATCGCAGGCTTTTTTCTGCTCTGCATCCAAAGAGGCATATCGTTTTGTAATCAGGCTGCGGCTGCGCTTATAATACTTGCGAAGACTGACAGACATGGATTTCTGCAGATCCTTTCTGACATTCTCCAGAGCCCAGAAGACCTGCCTTGTGAAGTGATAGCGGTCTATCACGATCTTTGCAGCAGGGAAATAAGCCTTTGCCAGATCTGTGTACGGTCGGCACATATCACAGGAGAAGTATTGGACTTTTAAGCGCTCCTGCCGAGGGATCTGCTTGAAATACTGTGATAAATGTGCACTTTCCCGGCTTGGCAGGATATCCAGGATCTTGTGCTTGCGGGGATCCGTCAGAATACATTGAAACTTCTGCCGATCGGCATTTCCTTTGAACTCATCAATCGAAAGAGCATTTCCCAATGATGATCGGTCAAAAGATATCGTATCGAGGATCCTGTTTACCGTAGCCGAAGAAATATTCGTCCGCTCAGCTACCGCCTGAACGCTTTGTAAGGAATGCAGCTCTGCCGCGATGTAAGCCGTCAGCCGTACCGTTCGCTGCTGATAACGTGCCAGAAAAGGATATTTCTCCAAAAAGCGTTTACCGCAGGAGCAGATGTAACGACGCTTACGCAAGCCTAAAAAGCAACGTTTCTCCTGCAGAGGAAGGTCCTTGACATACTGCATGCGATAGTCGTGTATTCTGCCTGTCTTCGCGCCACAGGCAGGGCAGATCTGCGGCTTGGCCTTGGTTTCCAGCATGATTACAACGTCTTCATCGCTGTGAGAAACTTTTTTTACGATTACCCCTTCCAGATTTAACAAATCTTTGATAAGATGACTATGCATCTTTTTGCACCTCCAGGTGTGGTTGTCGGACCATTGGCGCTTGGAGGTTTTTCTTATTCTAACGCAAAAATGTTGGGAGAAATACCCACCCCAACATTTATTTATAAAACCTTTATTATACAACCAAATTTTTATAAAAAACCTCTTGACATATCAGGGTTACAGTTGTAAACTGAAGGTGGTTTATAGCTGTAGTGAAGTGGTAAGCTTTTTTTGGACACGGAGGGGGTAACTTTTGGACAGGGATTCTGTATAATACAGTCACAGGATATTTCCTTTTCAAACAACAGTTACTCCTTGCATGGACAGGAGGCTTACCATGAAGTACACCAAAGAACAACGTCTGGACATCGGCCGCCAAATCTATGACGGTGAGCTGACCAGATACCAAGCTGCGAAGCAGTATGAAATCAATGATCAGACAGCCAGAGATTATATGAGACTGTATCGCAGCGAGAATAACCTGCCGCCGAAGCATGGACGCCCTGCAGTTACTGAGGGTAGGGCTATTTCAAAAACCATACCGGAAATGCAGAACCTTGAGACATATGAATCCATGTCGAAGGAGGAACTGATTCAAGAGCTTGTCAAAGCACGTATTGCTGAGGCCCGCTTAAAAAAAGGCTACGAGGTGAAAGGAGATGGTTCGGTAATTCGTTACAGCAGCAAGAATACCAAGTGATCCTTGAACTATCCGGAGAGTTTCCTGTGAAGCTTCTGTGCAAAACAATGGGCATTAATCGCAGCAGCTTTTACTATTGGAAGAAGCACCTGGGCTGCCCGTCGCCGAGGACAAAGAACTTCATTGACAGCATACAGTTGTTCCTGGAATACCATATGCGATATCCTTCGCATGGTTACCGGTGGTTGAATGCTAAGATCCGCCTTGATACAGGACTGCTCCTTTCCGACCAGTACGCACACAAATGCTGCAAGATGGCAGGAATAAAGAGCAAAGCCAGGCACTATAAGTACAAGAAACCCGGGGTCCCGGGAAGGGTTTTCCCGAATCTTCTTGCGGCAGAGCTCAGTATTGATGGACCGCTTCAGTGTATTGTCAGTGACATGACCGCCTTCTATGTCAAAGGTGTTTACTATGAACTTACGCTGTATATGGACCTCTGGAACAACGAAATCGTAAGTCATGCTTTGTCGGCAAAACGCGGTGATCGAATGACCTACATCAGTGGACTGACAGATCTCCTTGCGCTCAAGAAAGTGCATCCTGAATACAGGATGATTCTCCACAGTGATCAGGGTTCTGTGTACGCCTCAAAGGCATTCAACGATCTGCTTCCCATGTATGTGGAGCGCTCAATGTCTCGAGCCGGAACACCTACGGACAATGCCGCAATGGAGTCAATCAATGGATGGATCAAAGCTGAGCTTTTCATGGATTTCCATATCACTGGTGAAAAATCAGTAGAGCAGGAAGTCGACGAATATATCCTCTTCTTCAATGAACAGAGGCCGGCTTACTCCCTGAATTATCTTACGCCAAAGCAGTACAGGGAAATCCACACCGCCTAAGTAGCTCGCGAGTTTATTGCCGCCGGCAACGGCTGACCAACGATTTTCAAAGCGATGTCGAAGGATGTCGCACCAACAGTCTATATAGACTCAAGATAAAGAGTAATTTTTGAAACAACGTGTCTAAAAAACGTTGACTACTGCAGGCAGGCCTCTTTATACGCACTTGTGCGTGGCTAGTAGTATTAGGGCTATGCCCGAAAATGAAAAACCACCCGCTATGCGGGTGGATGATTATTTCGTTATTGCTTTGCGTCTGATCCGCTTCAGTTATAAAACGTCTGCTCGGTCTTCGCGATGGAGAACGCCGTCAGGAAGACCAGATCCAGGTCTTTTTCCTCGCAGATTACGTCATAGTACAGGTCCGTCGTCAGGAGGGACTTCCCCTTCGGCGAGGAATTGGCGATAGTCGCCAGATGTTCCCCCTTAAAGGTCACATCGTAGCTCATCCCGATCTTGCTGCCCGAGACGCCGGTGTTGATCCGGATCCCCAGCTCGTGCAGGTAATCCCAGATCTTCTTGCCGTCGAACTTGAACCAGGAGCTCTTTGAAAGCGCCGCGATCAGGCCGCCGCCGCCCTGCTCCGCCGTTATCGTCTTGCCGACCTTGTGTTCCTCCGTTTTGCCCGTGATATGGTTGACGAACTCAAAGGGCGACGCGCCGAGCAGCGAGAACTTCGTCATCTTCCCCTCGTAAACCGTATTGCCGTTCGCATTTTCCAGATAAAATGCCTGCTTGATGGTCCCCAGGACCGGTTTCAGTCTGTACGTCTCAGCCATTTGCCCACTCCTTTTCCTGTTCGTTCATTCTTTTCAGTTTCTTCGCGGCATTGCTGATGCTGACGGCGCCGCCCACGAGGGCTGCGATACCGGCCGCGATGAGGATGACCGGCAGGATCAGGCTCGTCGTCTGGGTGATCTGCACCGGATCGGCGGGGTTGTAGTAGATGGTCATCTTCTCTCCCACCTTCATGTTCGACAGGCCGCCCAGCTCCGATTCATAGTCCTGGCCGTTCACGTTGTACTTCAGTCCGATGAGATACGTCGCCTCCACGCGGTTGCCGCTCGCGTCCGTATACGCCTCCTGCTCCAGTTCCACCCGCGTGACCGTGGCTTCCGTCTTGATATAGTCCTGATTCTTGCTGTTGATCACAAAAAAGAAGACGCCGAAGACGGTCAGCATGAGACCGGCCGGGATCAGAAATCTCGCCAGCCTGGATTCCCGGATGATCGTGATGATCTTGTTCATAAGACACTCCTTCTATTATAAATTTTTACGCGTTGAACATCAGCTTGTCGCTGTCAAAGATCTTAGCCAGCAGGAAGGTCAGCAGGCCGGCCAGCAGCGCGGTCACGCCGAAGCTCACCAGAAAGCCCTGCGCCGAAAGCTCACCCGTGCAGATATCCTGCAGTGCCAGCGCGTTGCCGTACAGCGGCACCGCATAGCGGGTCAGCGAGTTCTTCGCGCCGCTCGAGAACATGGTCATCAGGGCGCAGGCCAGCACGACCATGTAGACCGGGGTGACCAGCGTGCTCGCGCTCTTGACGTCCTTCGAGAAGGAGGAAAGCACCGCGATCACGGCCACGAAGAGGTAGTCCAGGACGATCAGCATCAGGCCCAGCTCCAGGACCTGTCCCGCATTGAAGGAAACGCCGCCGAAGCCGCCGGCTCCGCCGCTTATCGTATTTCCCATCAGGGTCATGGAAAGGATCATGGAGACCGCGTACACCACGGAGGAAAGCGCCGCGATGATCGCCAGCGCGATCACCTTGCCCGCCGCGATATCCGTCCGCTTCACGGGGGCGATCAGCATGGAGGCCAGGGTGCCGCGTTCCTTTTCACCGGCGAACGCATCCACGCTGATGCTCATGGCGCCGGAGAAAAGCATGATCATAATCATGTAAGGGAACATCATCGCGATAAACTGCGTATTCGCCTTGCCTTCCTTCACGATCTCGGTATCCTTCTGTTCAAAGGCCACGATCTGCTCCAGATTGCCCAGCCGCTGCTGCAGCAGCAGCATGCGGTAGGTCTCCAGTACACCGCCGAACACCGCATACGCCTGCTGGGAATAGTTCTCCGCACTGTTGAAAAGGATCCCGATGCCCGGTATCTTATCGCCCTGCCCCTGATAGGCCGCGAAGGTCTTTTCAAAGTCCTTATCCAGGATCACGATCAGATCCGCCGCGCCTTCCCGGATATCCTCCGTCAGACGGTCTTTCAGCGTCAGATAGGCTTCCTCCGTCAGATAGTCGATAGACGCGTTTTTGTCAAAGCCCGCGGCGGCGGCCGCGGCTTTTAAGCCGTCCGTCGCATTCACGATATACGTGACGGGCACGTGCGTTTCGATATCCCGCGACATGTTCCGCTCAAGCATCCCGATGAGCCCGTACAGGGCGAACATCAGCACCGCCGGCAGGACAAAAAGGGACAGGATGAGCTTTTTATCGCTGAAAACACGGTAGAGTTCCTTTTTCAGCACAATTCCGATCTTTTTCATGCGTCCGCCTCCCCGTATTCCTTGTAAAGCCGGAAGAAAGCCTCTTCCAGATCGTCCGCGCCGGTCCCGGCATAGATCTGGGCCAGCGTCCCCTCGGAGACCTTCCGGCCGCCAATGATGATGCCGATGCGGTCGCAGAGCTTTTCCGCCTCGCTCATGATATGCGTCGAGACGATGACGGTCTTGCCTTCGTCGCGCAGTTTCCTAAGGTAATCCGTGACCGTGCGGGCCGTCAGGATATCCAGGCCCGAGGTCGGCTCGTCAAAGATGACCACCTGCGGATCGTGCACCAGCGTGACGGCGATGGCCGCCTTCTGCTTCATGCCGGTGGACAGCTCGTCGATCTTTTTGTCCGCGAAACCGCCGATATCGAAGACCGAAAACAGCTCCTCGCGCCGGCGGGCGATCGCCTCCTCCGTCATGCCATGCAGCTGTCCGAAAAAGTGAAACAGGTACGACGGCGTGAAATGCGGATCCAGGTTGATCTCGTTGGTCAGGAACGCGATGGCGCCGCGCACCTTTTCGCCCTCCGTCACGGTGTCGAAGCCGTTTACGCTGACGCTTCCCTCCGTCGGTTTCAAGAGCGTCGCGATGCAGCGGAGCGTGGTGGTCTTGCCGGCGCCGTTCGGGCCGAGCAGGCCGTAGATCTCGCCGGGCTTCGCCTCGAAGCTGACGTCATTGACCGCGATCTTGCGGCCCTCCGACGTCTTCAGCTCCTTCATCTTCCTGGCGTTCAGCTTGTAGACCTTGGTCAGGTTTTGGACTGAAATCATGCTTTTCTCCTTTCCCGCCCTTCTTTACAGTTCCGCAAAGCGCGCGGCTCCCTTCTTTTTCAGCCAGAGCAGCAGCAGGAAGGCCAGAAGAGCCGTCACCGCCGTCACGATCGTCAGGTACAGTTCCGGTCCCAGGCCGATCCCGCCCAGGAAATACAGGCCGATCACCGCCGCGCCGTAAGCCATGCCCAGCAGCATATAGACCAGCACCGACAGGCTCTGCTTGATCGGGTAGATCTCGTTCGTCCAGGTCAGATTGACGAACTTAAGGCCCAGCATGAGTCCGAAGGCGGCATAGAGCACGGCCGACAGCAGGGGGATCAGGATCAGGAAGAGCCATTCCAGCGGAACGGCCTGTATGGCATAGCCGGCGCCCACCGCGGCCAGCAGCAGGACAGGGACCGTGATCTTAAGCTGCAGCAGCATCTTCGCCTTCAGGATCTCCCAGGGATCCACGGGAAGGGACTGCAGGATCCAGAGGCTTTTGCCCTCCAGGGAAACGGACGGGACTACCGGATCGGTCATGGCGGAAAGACCGCACAGCATGCCGATCAGAAGGACGGGGATCAGTCCGGGAACGCCCCCGAACACCGACTCCAGGACAGGCATGATTTCCCGGCCTTTGATGAACAGCGCGCCGGCCGCCACCAGCACGAACAGAAGCGGCAGGCCTGTGTTCAGCATGTAGTTGGCGCTGGCGGTGAAGCGGTTCATCTCCTTCCGGCCCAGAGCCCGGGACAGGCTCTGCATTTTCGCGGTCTTTTCCTTATAGACGGCTTTCGTGCCGCTGTTGCTGGCCGTCGCGATCTTCGTGAAGCTCTTCAGCAGGATGATCCAGGTAACGGCGCAGAGGGCGAACACGGCGGCCACGGAGACGGCCATCGGCACCCATTCTCCCGTCCCGACCTGGCCGAAGGTCTTCATAAAGCCGAGATTTTTCTCAACTTTCTCCGCATAAACGGTCAGATTGTTCAGGAAATCCTGGATCAGCTCGGTCGCCTTGAAATAGAAGAAATAGTACAGGCCGACGCCGAGCAGGGCAATGATCGTGGTGAAATAGCTCTTGTTTTTAAGCTTTACGCTAAGGCGCGCCACCCCGTAACCGAGCAGACAGGTCAGGACCAGCACGATGGCGCTCACCAGAAGAACGATCAGGATGCCGCCGACGATCTGCGCCGCACCGGGCCGGACCGTCGTCCAGTAAACGATCACGGCCGGGATGATCACGATGCCGGAGTACAGAAGCCCCATCAGATAGACCGTGACCAGCCGGGCCGCCACGATGGTCCGGACCGGGATCGGCATGGAGAGCAGAAGATCGTTGTCCTTGGCCAGATACAGGCCAGTGAAGGTGTTGAAAACCCCGCCGAAGATGCCCAAAAAGAGCGCCACCAGGCCTGTCAGCGCAAAGTACAGCCAGTCCAGACCGAAGGCGTACAGCGGCCCGCAGAGGGAGGAAGCCATGGCGTAGAACATGCCGCCCAGCAGGCCGAACATCAGCAGCGCAAAAAGCACGATCAGGAGGATCGTCGCCCCTTTGGAGCGGGCCTTGTTCTTTTTGGCATCGTAGAAATAGCCGCGGAAGATCTCCATCAGCTGTTTTTTGATCATTGTCCCCAGCATTTTATTTCTCCTCCAGTTCCAGGAAGACCTCCTCCAGGGAATCGTCGCCCTTGACTTCCTCCATGGTGCCCGAGCGGATCAGCCGGCCGTTCTTGATGATCGCCACCTTGTCGCAGAGCTTCTCGGCGACTTCCAGGACGTGCGTGGAGAAAAAGATGGCGCCGCCGCGGTCGCATAGCTCGCGCATCATCTGCTTTAAGAGATGCGAAGCAGTCGGATCCAGGCCGACGAAGGGCTCGTCCATGAGGATCAGGCGCGGTTCGTGCAGGAAGGCGCTGATCAGGGCCAGCTTCTGCTTCATGCCGTGGGAATAGGAGGCGAAGGGCTGCGCCAGATCGGCCGTGAGCTTAAAGCGCTCCGCCAGCTCGCGGATCCTCTCCTGCCTTGCCGCCGCGGAAACGCCGAAGACGTCCGCGATGAAGTTCAGATACTTGATGCCGCTCATGAAATCGTACAGGTCCGGGTTGTCCGGGATGTACGCCAGGCGGCGCTTTGCCTCCAGGGGATCGTTCCTGACGGAGACCCCGTCAATGAAGATCTCGCCTTCGTCAAAGTCCAGGATGCCGACTGCCGACTTTAAGGTCGTGGTCTTGCCGGCGCCGTTGTGGCCGATGAAGCCGTAGATCTCGCCCGGCGCGATGTGCAGGCTAAGGTCGTCCACCGCGGTCTTCCCGCCGTATTTCTTGGTCAGATGTTCGATACGAAGCATAGTATTCTCCTTTTTATTCAATGTCCAGTTCGATCGGCTCGTCAAGCGTCTCGGACACGTATTTCCCGTTCTTTTTGCGCTGCCGCACGCACTCCGTCAGCAGATACTCGATCTGCCCGTTCACCGAGCGGAAGTCGTCCTCCGCCCAGGCCGCGATCGCATTGTACAATTTCGGCGAAAGACGAAGCGGCACCTGTTTTTTCTGATTATCATTCATTTATGTTCCGCTCCTTTTCAAATCGCTTCTCATCCGTCTTCTCCGGCCGGTCCGCATCAGTACAGACTGCCGGAATTTACCACCGGCTGGGCGTCGCGGTTGCCGCAGAGCACCACCAGCAGGTTCGAGACCATCGCCGCCTTGCGTTCCTCGTCCAGTTCCACCGTGTGATTTTCGGACAGGCGCTCCAGCGCCATCTCCACCATGCCGACCGCGCCGTCCACGATCATCTTCCGCGCGTCGATGATGGCCGAAGCCTGCTGGCGCTGCAGCATGACCGCCGCGATCTCAGGCGCATAGGCCAGATAGGTGATGCGCGCTTCCACGATCTCCAGGCCGGCCGCCGCCACCTTGGACTGGATCTCCTCGCGGATGCGGGCCGCCACGACCTCGCTCGAGCCGCGCAGCGAGCCCTCGTCCGCGATGCCGTCGCCGGTCGTATCCACGCCGGGCGCCACGTCGTAGGGGTAGAGCCGCACGATATCGCGCAGCGCGCTGTCGCACTGCAGGGACAGGTATTCCTTGTAGTTGTCGACCTCAAAGACCGCCTTCGCCGTGTCCACGACCCGCCAGATCACCGCGATCCCGATCTCCACCGGATTGCCGAGGCAGTCGTTGATCTTCTGTCTCGTGTTGCTTAAGGTCATGGCTTTTAAGGAGATTTTCTTGCCGCCGGTCTTGTTCAGGTTCAGATTCATGCCCTCCAGCGACGGCACCACGAGGGCTTTCTGCTTGGACGTATCCACGTCGCCGGACTGGGACAGCTTGGTCTCCGCCGCGGGGTTCACGGTCACGCAGAAGGGATTGACCTGGTAGAAACCCGGCTCCTTGATGCTGCCGACGTATTTGCCGAACAGGGTCAGGACTATCGCCTCCTGCGGCCCCACGACCTTCAGGCCCAGGAAGGGGATCCAGCCGATACAGAGCCAGACAACGCCGGTCACAAGCAGAGGCAGGCCCTTGCCCTCGTCCATCAGGATGCCGCCGTAGATGGTAGCGCCCAGGCCGGCCAGGTATAAAAGGACCCACAGAACAGCCATCATCAGGCCGTTTTTGCTTTTGTGCAGTACGATTTCTTTCATGGAAGACTCCTTTCCGTTATGCTCCTGCGCGGAAAAGCGGTGTTTCTTTTTCTCTTTGCCGGTTTCCGCCGCATGATTATTGTTTTGATATCAGTATGATATCAGTCCGATTTCCGTCTGTCAAGCTTTTTTTACAAATATCTGCCTGCCGGGCCGGCCGGACGATTCTTTCAAGGCGTATATAGCGAAGCATCCTGCGCCGGAAAGGTTTTCGTACCGGCTGCGGGGCAGTGCATGCATTCTCAGAAGTTTTCATCCGGGCGTGAAGCAGCGCCCATAGCGCAAAATTCCGGCTTATGTTATAATAAACCATATCATCGCAAGCGAAAGAAAGGATGCGGCTCCATGAACATATCCCTTGCCTTTTCCTTATTCCTCCTGATCATCCTGCTGTACTTCGTCATGTCGGAATTCTTCACCGCCCTGTTCCGCTTTACGGGCCTGCCGAACGAAAAAGCCCGTTTTCAGGTCATCTCCCTGCTCACCGGCTGCGGCTATACGACCCGGGAAAGCGAAATGATCCTCTCCTCCCGGGGGCGCCGCCGGCTGGCGATGATCACCATGCTGTTCGGCTACGTTTTCAACATCACCATCGTCACGGCTCTCATCAACGTATTCTTTTCCCTGCAGGAAGGGCAGCTGGCCGGCATGCTGGGCGGGGTCCTGATCCCGCTGGCGATCGTGATCGGCCTGCTGTTGCTGCTGCATTTTCCCCGCATCCGTTCCCTCATGAGCGCCTGGATGGAAAAGCTGGCCGGGCGGGTCCTGCACCTGGACATGGCAAACACCGTTCTTCTGCTGGACTATATCGGGCGGGATTCCATCGCGCAGGTCGCGCTGCGGGAGGTGCCCGGGGAGCTGGCGGGCCTGGCGCTTTCGCAGAGCGGCCTGAAAACGGAGAAAAACATTCTGGTCCTTCTGACCGAAAAGCCGGGCCGGCAGGCGGTGCCCGCCACGGCCGACACCGTGTTTGCCGCCGGGGACAAGCTGACGGTCTTCGGCCGCTATGAGGAGATCTGCCGGGTATTCCATGCCCGGGAGCGCTTTACGAATTCAGCAGAGGAGTAAACAGGACTTGCTCTGTTCTTCCTCGCCCTCCTTACACGGGAGATAGCAAGCAACAAGTTTCCCTCTCTTCGCCCCCTCCACTGTCCGAAAAAGCTTCCCCGACGGTCGCTTTTTCGGACAGTGTCAAGAAAACAATTATAATAAAACCTTATAGTATAGTTCAAAAGAATATTTTGATTTGCTT
>JAEEGG010026333.1_pt1 | contig 11113 bp, 7 predicted proteins | sample 9134161 | NCBI WGS metagenome assembly JAEEGG01 (sample SAMN16246543, study PRJNA631951) | gut metagenome | biome: gut microbiome; feature: rumen; material: CR-attached | host: Bos | place: Iran: Karaj | collected 2018-10
TACGCGGCAACCGCGGTTCTTTAAACTTCGACGACGAAGGCGTCCCCGGACAACGCACGGTCCTCGTGGAGGACGGCGTCCTGACATCCTATATGCATGACCGAATCAGCGCCAAGTTCTACGACGTGAAACCGACCGGCAACGGCCGGCGGGAGTCCTTCCGCTACAATCCCATCCCCCGGATGAGAGCCACCTACATGGAGGGCGGACAGGCCAGCCCGGAAGATATCATCGCTTCCGTCAAGAAAGGCATCTACGTCGACCAGTTCTCCAACGGACAGGTCAAGATCGGAGAAGGAGATTTCACCTTTTTCGTCCAGAGCGGCTTCCTGATCGAAAACGGACGGCTCACGACTCCGGTCAAGGACATCAATGTCATCGGAAACGGGCCGGAGGCGCTCGCGGACATCGAAGCGGTCGGCAATGACCCGACCGTCGACGACGGGACCTGGACCTGCGGCAAGGAGCAGAGCGTCCCGGTTTCCTGCGGAATCCCGACCGTGCTTATCAAGAAACTGACCGTGGGAGGAGAGTGACATGGTTGACGGAATCCTGACCCGCGAAGAACGGGACCTGGCATTGAAGTGCATGGAGAAAGCGCTCGCGAAGGGCGCGGAGAAAGTGCGCGTGACCGCATACAAGAGCGTCATGGATCTGGTCGGCACCCTCAACGGGGAGGTCGACAAGGTCAAGCACAACCTGGACCGTTTCCTGAGTATCTGCATGGTGGTGGACGGCCGTTTCGGTTCTTTCTCCACCAACCGGCTGGAAGAGGCAGGCCTGGATGCTTTCCTTGAGCAGGCAGTCTCTCTCACCCGCATGCTCGCCCCGGACCCTTACCGGACCCTTCCGGACCCGGAAAGGACGGCGAAAGATGCCGTCACGGGAACCGAACTGAATCTGTATGACGATTACTACGGGCGCATGACGCCCGAACTGCGGCTGCGTCTCGCGCTCGATGCGAGTCTCTTCGGGAAACGGAACGGAGAACGCTGGACCCTGGTCTCCGAAGAAGCCGAATACTCGGACAGCGTCTTCGACACGTTTCTCGTAGATTCCCAGGGACTGCGGTGCCGCCACATCGAGACCTCCTTCGAATACGGCGTGGAGATGACCATCATGGACCGCAAGGGCAATAAATACAGCAAGTACTGGTGGGACGGCACGCCCATGCTCAAGGACCTGGACATCAATTCCTGCTGTCCGAAAGCCCTTGACCTCGCCGTCGAGATGCTGGATCCGAAGCGGCACCGGAACTGCCGGACCTCACTCGTCATCGACACGGAGTGCGCGGCCAAGGTGGTCTCCCCGCTCCTGCGGGCGCTCAACGCCTACGCCATCCAGCAGAATAATTCCTTCCTGATGGATACCGCCGGCAAGCAGGTCTTCCCCGAAGGGTTGACGATCTGGGACTGCTGCCGCAATCCCGGAGAGACCGGCTCGCGCTATTTCGATTCCGAAGGTGTGGCGACCCGTCCGATGCCCATCATCGACAAAGGCATGGTCTGCCAGTATTTCGTCAACACCTACATGGCCGGTAAGACAGGCCTGGCGCCAACGGTCGAAGATGCCATCCGGCCCAAGGTGATGCCCTGGCCCCGCAAGGGTCTGGGACGCAGGGAAATCCTGGAGATGTGCGGCGAGGGCATCCTCGTGACCGGATTCAACGGCGGCAACAGCAACTCCGCGACCGGTAATTTCTCCTATGGCATCGAAGGCTTTGCCTTTAAAGACGGACGCATCACCCATCCCATCCGCGACATGGTCATGACCGGCAGTTTCCTGGACCTGTGGAGCCATCTGACCGCCTGCGGCGACGACGCGCGCCTCTGCCAGTCCAAACTGGTTCCGACCCTCGCTTTCTCCCAAGTTGATTTCAGTGCATAAGCGTATATGAAAAGAAGTGTCGTTCTCTCACTGGCCGCCGTATTGGTCCTCTGCCTGGCATCCTGCACAAAGGAGCGCAACCTGACCCGTTACGTCGACCCGACCATCGGGACCGGACGGGGCGGACATGTCGTCGTAGGGCCCTGCTGTCCTTTCGGGATGGTCAAACCCTCCCCGGATGTCCAGGGCCGCAATCCCGGCTGGGGGCCCGTCGAAATGCCCATCCAGGGATTCAGCCAGCTGCACGTCAGCGGTACCGGAGGCTCCCCCAAATATGGCAATGTCCTGATCATGCCATTCTCCGAAGGGATGTATATGCTGGAGCATCCGGCATTGCGCCGGGAAGAAGACATCCGGATCGGATACTACTCCACCCTCCTGGAGCGCACCGGCATCCGGGTCGAGATCACCTCCGCCGAACGCGCCGCGCTCTACCGCATCCGGTACCCGGAAGGCGAAGGGCGGGGCTTGGAAGTCGATGCCGGCTTCGTCCTGACGCATAGGAACGGGGGCGGCCAGTCCAACCTGGACGGTGCCGTCTCGATCGTTTCCAGCCACGAGGTCAGCGGCTTCACCACCTCTCGCGGAGGCTGGGGCGGCGGCGGACCCTACACCGTTTATTTCCATATCATTTCCGACACGCCGATCGCGCACAGCCGGCAACTGTACCGCCAGGTCAACCTCGGATTCGGGGAAGGCAGCCCCGAGGTGCTCTTGAAAGTCGGCATCTCTTTCCTCAGTCCCGAACAAGCGAAAGCCAACGCCGAACAGTATCTCCCGGATTGGGACTTCGACGGCGTACGGCAGCGTCTCATCGCGAAATGGGAAGACTTGCTGCAGCGGGTCCGGATCAGTCCCTTCGCCACGGAAAAGCAGAAGCGCATGTTCTACACGGCGCTCTATCACACGATGCTGATGCCGTCGGACCGCACCGGAGAGTGGGACAAAGCGCCGAAGGATGCGACTTACTACGATGACTATTTCTGCCTTTGGGACACCTATCGCTGCGCCCTTCCGCTCATCACCCTCATCGACCCGCAGCGGGAAGCGGACATCGTCAACTCCCTGATCAACATTTACCGTTACGACGGATTCATGCCCGACGGGCGCAGCGGCAACTGCAACGGTTCCACCCAGGGTTCCTCCAATGCCGACATCGTCATCACGGATGCATTCGTCAAAGGCTTGAAAGGAATTGACTACGAGACCGGACTGCAGGCGATGCTGAAGGATGCGACCGTTTCCTCCGAACGCGAGAAAAAAGAAGGCCGCGCCGGTCTGAAATGGTATAACACCATCGGCTACATCCCCTGGTGGTTCTCACACGCGGGCAGCCGTACAGTGGACCATTGTTTCTGCGACTATGCGATCTCGGTCCTGGCCGACGGACTCGGTCACCCGGACCTCGCTGAAAAATACCGGGAGCAATCCCATAACTGGCGGAATCTGTTCCGTAAAGACGTGGAAGTGGACGGCGTGCGAGGTTTCATCCTTCCCCGCAACGAAGACGGCAGCTGGCCGGACGAATTCGCCGTGGACCAGGATGGAGACAAGCGTCCGGACACCACCTTCATCTTCCGGCCCGAGCAGTCCTTCCGCGGGCATTGGAACAATTTCTATTACGAAGCCAATGCCTTCGAGACCACGCTCTGCGTCCCGCATGACATTTCCCTGCTGATTGAGGAATGCGGCGGCAAGGAGGCCTTCAAGCGCAGGCTGGACCAGTTGTTCGAGAAAGGATACTGCGATGTGGGTAACGAGCCGTCCTTCCTCACCTCCTGCCTGTACCACTGGATCGGACGCCCGGACCTGACCTCTGACATCGTCTCCCGCCTGCTTGACAGCGACTTCGACGACACCGCCGACGGACTGCCCGGCAACGACGATTCCGGAGCGATGTCCTCCTGGCTGGCCTTCCACATGACGGGGCTTTACCCCTTCGCCGGCACGGACCTGTACCTGATCCACAGTCCTCAGGTCAAGTGTTCAACTTACGCGGTCGAAGGCGGCAAGCGCTTCACCATCAAGGCGAAAGGTTTGTCTCCCGAGCGCAGATACATCCATTCCGCCCGCCTCAACGGGAAAGATTATCCCTACTCCACCCTCCGCCATGAAGACATCGTCACAGGCGGACGCCTGGTCCTGACCATGTCCGACAAGCCCGGCAAATGGGGTGAAAAAATGTATGAAGGACAAGACTTTTAAGATGAAAACCGCAGTCGTCATCCTCAACTGGAATACGAAGGACTATCTCCGGAAATTCCTGCCCGGGCTGCTCGCGAGCTGCGAGGGAGCCGACGCGGAGGTCATCGTCGCCGACAGTGCCAGCACGGACGGCTCGATGGAAATGATGGAGGAAGAGTTTTCCGACGTCCGCCGCATCGTTTTGGACGCCAACTACGGGTTTACCGGAGGTTACAACCGGGCCCTCGCCCAGGTCGAGGCAGACTTGTTCGTCCTCATCAATTCGGATGTGGAGGTTACCCCCGGCTGGCTCCGACCGCTCACCGGCTGGATGGATGCCCATCCCGACTGCGGGGCCTGCGCGCCCAAGCTGCTATCCTGGTATGACCACGGCTCTTTCGAATATGCCGGTGCCGCCGGTGGCCTGATCGACCGCTGGGGCTACACCTTCTGCCGCGGTCGCGTGCTGAAAAGGGTCGAACGGGATGAGGGACAATATGATACGCCCGCTGAGGTCCTTTGGGCGACGGGGGCTTGCCTGATGGTCCGCAGCTCCGTTTGGAAGCATTTCGGCGGACTGGACGACCGTTTCTTCGCCCACATGGAAGAAATCGACCTTTGCTGGCGGATGCAGCTGGAAGGCTGGAAGGTCCAGGTCGTGCCCGGATCGGTGGTCTATCACCTCGGCGGAGGCACGCTGCCCTCCGATTCTCCTTGGAAATTGCAGCTTAACTTCCGTAACAACCTGCTGCTGCTGGAGAACAACCTGGCCCGCACCTATGTCTCCGACGGTGTCTCTCCGGCGAAGGCGTTGTGCAAGGCCAACCGCAAGATCGGCATCCGCATGATGCTGGACGCGGCTTCCGCCGCCGTCTACCTCCTGACCGGCAAATGGGAATACGCCAAGGCGGTGTATAAGGCGCACGAGGGATACCGGACCCTGCGCAAGCCCGTCACGACGGCGCAGCTGGAAGCTTACAAGGACCGTTGGGGAGGCAAGGCCCGGGTCGCCGGACGTTGGAAAGGAGACATCCTCTTGCAGGCATTATTGCGAAAGGACGGCATTTTTGCTTATCTTCGCAGACAGAACCATTCATAAAAGAAAAGCATTGGTATGAAGATCGTTATCGTAGGCGCCGGAGAAGTCGGCTCCCATCTGGCCAAGATGCTCCGCAACTCGTACAACGACGTGACCGTCATCGACAATGACAACGAGCGGCTCCAGCGCGTCACCAGCATCGCCGACGTCGGTGCCGTCAACGGCAGTCCTACCTCCATCGAGGTGCTTCGCAGCGCAGACGTTGCGGCCGCCAACCTTTTCATCGCAGTCTATCCGCGCGCGATGCAGCATATCAACATCGTCAGCGCCCTTATCGCCAAGAAACTCGGGGCGGACAAGGTCGTCGCCCGCATCAACGACGAAGGTTATCTGGATCCGGAGAACAAGCTGATGTTCAAGGAGATGGGCATCGAATTGATGTTCTATCCCGAAAAAGTGGCCGCAGATGAGATCGTTGACAACCTGCGCCATTCCTCCACGGCGGAATCGATGGACTTCGCCCACGGCAAACTTCAGGTAGCCCTGTTCCGCATCGACGAGGACTCCCCCATGCTGGAGATCAAGATCGGAGAATTCGCCTCCATGATGCAGGAAGAGAATGTGGACTTCCGTGTCATCGCCATCAACCGCAATGAGGATACGGTCATCCCCCGCTTCGACACCAAATTCCAGTTCCACGACCTGGTCTTCATCATCACCAAGCGCGAAGGCCTCCCGGTGCTGATGAAGCATTTCGGCCTCAGCCGCATCAACGTGGACAAGGTGATGATCTTCGGCGGCAGCGTGATCGCCGAAATGCTCGCCCGTTCCCTGAGCCGGCAGATTTCCGACATCAAGATCCTGGAAATCGACAAGGATCGCTGTTTCGAACTGGCTGAGAAACTGGGGAGCAACAATGTGCAGATCGTCAACGGGGACGGACGCAACTCCGACTTCCTGCTGGACGAGGGCATCAAGAATTATGACGCGTTCGTTGCGCTGACCGACAGCGACGAGACCAATATCCTCTCTTGCGTGGCCGCCCGCAAGTTCGGCGTCGGCCGGACCATCGCGGAGGTGGAGAATATCGAGTACATCCATCTTGCGGAAGACATGGGCGTTGATACCGTCATCAACAAGAAACTGATCACCGCCGGGCGCATCTTCAAGTTCACGCTCAGCGGAAAGGCCAGGCTTGTCAAATACATCAGCGGCACCTCGGCCGAGATCCTCGAATATACGGTTTCCACTTCCAGCAGGATCACGAAGGGAGCCCTCAAGGACCTGGATTTCCCGAAAGAAGCCATCATCGGCGGCGTGATCCGGGGCAACGATTCCTTCATCGCGGTCGGCGATACGGTCATCGAGGCCTACGACCGGGTCGTAGTCTTCGCCAAGAGCGACTCCGTCAAGGAAGTGGACGCTTTCTTCAAATGATGAAGGATGGCCAGTTATCTCCAGATCGAGAACATATCCAAATCCTACGGAGAGAAGGTCCTCTTCGAGAATATAGGATTCAACATCAATGAGGGCGACAAGATCGCCCTCATCGCGCCCAACGGCACCGGCAAGACGACCCTGATGCGTATCCTGGCCGGGAAAGACAAGTCCGATTCCGGCGGACGGATCAAATTCCTCAAGCAGATCCGCATCGCCTTCCTGGAGCAGGACTATGCCTTCGATCCCGGGAAATGCATCTTCGACCAGATCTGGGACGATTCCTCCGAATGGACGCGGGAGCTTGACGAAGACGGGCTCTTTGCTTACGAACTCCGTATCCGTCAGCTGCTTACCTCCTTCTCTCTCGGGGATGGGAGCCAGCGGATGGACACGCTCTCCGGCGGAGAAGTCAAGCGCGTCGCCCTGACGCGGATGCTCGCCACGGAAGCGGATTTCTTCATCATGGACGAACCGACCAACCACCTGGACACGGACGCTATCGAGTTCCTGGAAGGCTGGTTCAAGAAGTCCCGGTGCACCTTGTTCATGGTCACCCATGACCGTTATTTCCTGGACCGTGTCTGCAATACGGTGATGGAGATGGACCATGGGGCGATCTACATCTACCGCGGCGATTACGAGAATTTCCTGGAAAAGAGGCAGGAACGCATCGACAACTACAACGCGGAGACCGACAAGGTCCGCAACATCCTGCGCCGCGAACTGGAATGGATGCACGCGACCCCCTGCGCCCGTACCGGGAAGGCGAAATACCGCAAGGATGCCTTTTACGAATTGAAAGACCGGGCCGCCCAGGTGTACCGGAGCTCGAAAGTAGACATGGGAGACGTAGGCGGAGCGTCCCGACTCGGGACCAAGATCATCAACTGCAAGGATGTAAGTTTCTACTACGGCGGAGACTGTTACCTGTCGCATTTCACCTACAATTTCCAGCGCTACGAACGGGTCGGCATCGTCGGCCGCAACGGGGTTGGCAAGAGCACCTTCATCAACCTGCTGACCGGCGCGGATACGGGCGGCGGGACACTCACCGGCACGATCGACCGCGGCGTCTCCCTCAAGATCGGTTATTACCGCCAGGAAGGCATGCGCTTCGACGAGGAGCAGACTGTGCTTGAGACCGTCAGCGACACGCACCTGCTGTCCACCTTCCTTTTCCCTCACGACATGCTGTCCAACCGCATCTCTTCCCTGTCCGGCGGCGAGAAGCGGCGGCTCTACCTGCTCACCATCCTGATGCAGCAGCCCAACCTGCTCATCCTGGACGAGCCGACCAACGACCTGGATATCGTCACGCTCAATGTCTTGGAAGAGTATCTGCTCGCCTTCAAGGGCACCCTGGTCATCGTTTCCCATGACCGGCATTTCCTGGACCGGCTGGTGGACCATCTGCTCGTCTTCTGCGGCGACGGCGTCGTCAAGGATTTCATCGGAGGCTATACCGAATACCGGAGCTACATCAAGGACTACGAGGCGGAGCAGAAACGCTTGCGCGAATCGGAACAAAAGGCCTCCAAGGCCCCCGCGCCGGCCCCGAAAGCGCCGGAGAAGAAGAAACGCAGCTGGAAAGAAGACCGCGAATTCGAAGCCCTCGAAAAGGAACTGGAGGCGCTGGGCGCGGAGAAGGCGGAACTGGAGGCGCGCCTGTCCGGAGGCACGCTCTCCTATGCGGAATGCGAAGAAGCCTCCCGGCGCTACGCGGAAATCAAGGATCTCATCGATACGAAGGAGATGCGCTGGCTGGAGCTGTCCCTGTATTGATAAAACCGAAACGATTCCTTATATTTACACAATGAATCTGCCACATTGTCAGCGATGGGCGGATGGCAGGTTATTTGATGAATCCCATGGAAAAAGCACAAGATATCATGGCAGAAGAAAAAGAGATCAAGACTCCCAAGAAAGAGCAGAAGAAAGAGGCCAGGGAGGCCAAGAAACTGGAAGAGCTTCAGAAAAAACTCGATGAAAGCAAAAAGCAGCTGGAAGACAGCCAGACACAGATACAGCAAGGAAAGGACGACTACCTCCGTCTGATGGCCGAGTTCGAGACTTTCCGGCGCAGGAGCGCCGAGGACCGTCTCAGCCTCATCAGTTCGGCGGCCGCCGACACGATCAAGGGCCTGCTTCCGGTCCTGGACGACTGCGAACGTGCGATCAAGATGCTCGAAGGCAGTTCCGACGAGGCCGCCAAGGAAGGCACGAACCTGATTTACGACAAACTCATGGCATACCTCAAGACACGCGGTCTCGCAGTGATCGATGCCGTAGGGAAACCCTTCGACACGGACTTCCACGAGGCCGTGACCCAGTTCCCCGCCCCGGAGGAAAGCCTCAAGGGGATGGTGATCGACGTGGTACAGACCGGATACACCCTGAACGGCAAGGTCCTCCGGTATGCCAAGGTAGTGGTAGGAGCATAGACGGAAATGGCAGAAAAAAGAGATTACTATGAGGTATTGGGGCTCACGAAAGGAGCCTCGGCCGACGATATCAAAAGCGCCTACCGCAAGGCTGCCTTGAAATGGCATCCGGACCGGTGGGTGGACGGTACCGCCCAAGAGAAGAAGACCGCGGAGGAAAAGTTCAAGGAAGCCTCCGAGGCTTATTCCGTCCTGAGCGATCCCGACAAGAAGGCACGCTACGACCAGTTCGGATTCTCCGGCGTCGACGGCGCGGCCGGTCCGGACTGGAGCCAGGGCTTCGGCAATCTGGAGGACATCCTGAACAACCTCTTCGGCGGTGCGTTCGGGAGCGCTTTCGGCGGAGGTTTCGGTGGTTTCAGCGGATTCGGAGGCTTCGGCGGCAGCCGTTCCTCTTCCCAGAGGGTTTACCGCGGCCAGGATATCCGCACCCGCGTAAAGCTGACCCTCCAGGAGATCGCCAACGGCTGCGAAAAGGAAATCAGTCTGGAGCGTAAGCGCCCCTGTCCTGATTGCGGCGGCAAGGGAAGCAAGAATGCATCCGACATCAAGACCTGCCCCACCTGCAAGGGCTCGGGCCAGGTCCAGCATACGACCAACACCCTCTTCGGGCGGGCGATGTCCTACACGACCTGCCCGCAGTGCCACGGTGAGGGCAAGATCGTGAGCAATCCCTGCCGCAGCTGCGACGGGACGGGCCTCGTACGCAAGCGCGAGAACGTGAAGGTCAAGATTCCCGCCGGCGTGGAAGCCGGCATGATCCTGACGATGCGGGGCGAAGGCCATGCCGCCCAGCACAACGGCGTCAACGGCGACCTGCAGGTCGTCATCGAGGAGATCGAGAGCCCCGAGCTGAAGCGCGAGGGTAACAACCTCTTCTATATCAAAGTCATCCCCGTCACCGATGCCATGCTCGGCTGTGAGATCACGGTGCCCGCCCTGGGCGGTGCCGAACGGGTCAAGCTCGATCCCGGCACCCAGTCCGGCACGGTCGTCAAACTGCGCGGAAAGGGACTTCCTTCCGTCAACAGCTATGGCCGCGGCGACCTGTATGTCAAGGTTTTGGTATGGATTCCGCGTAAGTTGGACCGCGGCGAAAAAGCCGCGATCGAATCGATGCGCGGCAGCCGCTCCTTCACCCCCGACCTCAGCCGGGATGACAAGGCGCTTTTCGAAAAAGAAAAGACAATCTTTTAATTTCACATAACCACACACCCTATGGACCAAAGCAGAAGATCTTTTCTGAAAACGACCGGAGCGGGCATCGCGCTGTTTACCATCGCGCCCCGCAAGGCTTTCGGAAAGATGGGCGGTGACAACAACTTCATCGCTCCCAGCGACCAGTTGACCCGCGGCGTCATCGGCGTCGGCGGTATCGGCAACTCCAACAGCCACTTCGTCAGCGACCAGAACTGCCGCCTCGTCGCCATGTGCGATGTGGACAGCGAACATCTGAGCAAGACCCTCAAGAGGGCGAAAGACACCTTCGGAGAGACTCCCAAAGCCTACACCGACTGGCGTGACCTCGTCCACGACCCGGACATCGACATCGTGCATATCGCCACCCCGCCCCACTGGCACGGCATCATGTCCTGCGAAGCGGCCAACGCCGGCAAGGACATCTTCTGCGAAAAGCCCATGACCCGCACCATCGGTGAAGGGAAACGGGTCCGGGAAGCCGTCAAGCGCAACGGCAGCATCTTCCGGCTCAACACCTGGTTCCGTTTCAAGGACACCTTCTACGGCCTCGGCACGAACGTCAAGCCCCTCAAGAAACTGGTTGCAAGCGGACTGCTGGGCTGGCCGCTGACCGTCCGCATCTCGGGCGCCACCGGATTTGCCTGGAAGTTCTACTGGACCGGCAAGGAGAACCTCATCCCCGAGCCCGTCCCGGCCTGCCTGGACTATGACATGTGGCTCGGACCCGCCCCGTTCAAGCCCTACAACCGTCACCGCACCCACAGCACCTTCCGTGGATACTGGGACTATGACGGCGGCGGCCTCGGAGACATGGGCCAGCACTACATCGACCCCGTGCAGTATTTCCTCGGCAAGGACGACGAGTTCCCCGTGAAGGTCGAGATCGACGCCCCGCAGCAGCATCCGGACGCCATCGGCATCT
>JAEEGG010026336.1_pt1 | contig 11112 bp, 9 predicted proteins | sample 9134161 | NCBI WGS metagenome assembly JAEEGG01 (sample SAMN16246543, study PRJNA631951) | gut metagenome | biome: gut microbiome; feature: rumen; material: CR-attached | host: Bos | place: Iran: Karaj | collected 2018-10
ATACTCTTGGTTGGATAGAGAACCCTAAATTCGACCCAAGCCTTTTAAAAAGAGCAAAGGAGCAGATTGACAGTGCTAAGCTCTTAGTACCAAATAGCCCCGATCCGTATCTGAAATGGATTCGTTGGCAGGGAAAATATGATCCAGAGGGTATTACAGGAGAAATTGATACACTTAAATTGCGAGTACCAGGGTTCCCGGCTTATTTAGAGGTTGCACGCGATTTTGCGAGATATTCAAATACGGATCGTTCTTTCTTGCCTAGTGCGAAATCGATTTATGGTAAGGCTGAACGCGATTTTATGACAGCGCAAGACTACTCGAACTATTCACTAGTTTGTTTTCGCGTCGGAGATATTCAGAAAAAGAAGGAAGACTTTGAAGAAGGTGTTGCTGTAGCTGAAGAAGGTATTAAAAAGTTCCCTCATTATCCATATATGTATCGTATGAAACTGTGGAATCAAGGGGGAATGACTACAGCTCAAGGATTGACTCCCGAGGAAAAAAATGAAATGTATAAAAACCTATATCAGACATCTTTAGTCTTTAAAGAGATTCCAGATACTTTTGCACGGCTTTCGAACGATTACCGTTGGATGGCATTGGGTAACATGGAGACTAAACACTATAGTGAGGCTGTAAAATTCCTGAAAAAGCAATTAGAATTAGGTGTTAGCGATGATAGACAACATGCCATCGCTCTTCGTAATTTAGTTGATTGTTATACTAAATTGGAATTGTACCACAACGCATTCTCTTCTTTTAATGAATTTGAGAACTATTTAAGATCTAAGTCGATGAATATATCGATTTCTGATTATCAAAGGCTATTTGAAGTGTATGGGAAACAAGGAGCTGATACATTAAACATTACAAATGACAGATTGCTATTTTTAGCGAAGGCAGATTCAGTACTTAATATAATGGGACAAGTTTCTCCTGAGGATATAGGCTATGTTAATTATAATAGGTTACAGGTCGCTTTAACCATTGCAGGTGTTGATGGATTACAATACAGTTCGCCAGGAATTTTAGTAGCCTCAAATCGTTTGGTCAAATCAATGTTATCAATACAAGAAAAAGAAAGGAAACCAAATGATTGGTATTATTTGATGCGAGGAATGCGTTATGCGTTGGAACATTATATATATACAGATAAAAATGGTGAAGCATGGGTTGTCGCTGATGAAATGCTTAAGTTGCCTAAACAAATAGCAGGTATGTCACAAAAACGATCAGAAGAGTATAATCAACATATAAAACGTGCGTTACAACTAATGGATTCTAAGGCATACTCAATTCCAGGAAAGAAACTAATAAGAAGTTGGAAGCCGTTTGAATAGATCAAAAGGCAGGATACTAAGACCTGGCTTTTTGGATCTGACCTGTCAATAGCACATATAGAAAAGCTTTTCATTCCATCCACTTTATCTGCTCCATCTGTGACCTGTTGATTATAAATTGATTACAAGCGTTTCAGATGGAGCAGATTGTATTGTGAGGAGGTTCATTTTAACTCAACTTTAACGCTTTGAACTTTTTGAAAAGTTCAAAGCGTTAAAGTTGGGTTAAGTTAGGTGGTAATTTTGGGTAGACCGCGAGAAGGGCTTTCTTGGGAGCAACTGCGTGAGGAATCCGTGTCAGAATAATATGGTATATGAAACTGTTTACTTAAACAGCTCTGCGATATTCATTGAGAGAAAATTTTATCGCGCTTTTGGTGTAACACTTTTGGTGTAACGCTTTTGGTGCGATGCAAAGATAAAAAAAGAAGAGGTGAATGAAGTAAAAATGACTTTTTTGTTCTGTTTTTATTGTTTTTTCAATAATTATGCTTATCTTCGCTGCATCATCACAGAAAAACTGATTGCGATATGTACGATAAGCAACACGGGCTCTACATTGCCCATAGCGCAAACGGTGCGCTCTCTATCACAGGTAAGATGGCTAACCGGCACGGACTCATTGCCGGTGCCACGGGTACAGGTAAGACGGTCACACTACAGGTCATGGCTGAGACGTTCTGTCAAGCAGGTGTGCCTTGTTTCATGGCAGACATGAAAGGCGACCTCTCCGGTATTTCTCAAACAGGAAAAATGAGCGGTTTCATCGAGAAGAGAATCGCTGAATTCGGAATAGACGAGCCACAGTTCCAACCCTGTCCCGTGCGTCTCTACGATGTGTTTGGCGAACAGGGCCACCCCATGCGTGCCACCGTCGGCCAGATGGGGCCGCAGCTGCTCTCGCGCCTGCTCGGACTGAACGAGACGCAAGACGGTGTGCTCAACATCGTGTTTCGCGTAGCCGATGAGCGCGGACTGCTCATTCTCGACCTGAAAGACCTGCGCGCCATGCTCGACTACGTGTCGCAGCATGCCAAGGAGTACACCACGAAATATGGCAACGTATCGACTGCTTCAGTAGGAGCCATTCAGCGCGCTCTGCTACAACTGGAGGCGCAGGGTGCCGACCGTTTCTTCGGCGAACCGTCGTTCGACATTCAAGACCTCCTCGCCACCGTTCCCGATGGTTCCTCCGTTGGGAAGAAGGGTGTGATGAGCGTCCTTACCGCCGACAAGCTGATGATGCAGCCCAAGCTCTACAGCACCTTCCTGCTGTGGCTGCTCAGCGAGCTCTACAGCGCGCTGCCTGAAGTGGGCGACCTGCCTCTTCCCAAGCTGGTGTTCTTCTTCGATGAGGCTCACATGCTGTTCGATGGCACGTCGAAAGCCCTGCTCGACAAGATTGAACAGGTTATCAGGCTCATCCGCTCCAAGGGCGTGGGCATCTATTTCATCACACAGAGTCCTACCGACATTCCAGAGAATATCCTCGGTCAGTTGGGCAACCGCGTACAGCATGCCCTACGGGCCTACACACCTAAAGACCAGAAGGCGGTGAAGACAGCTGCTGACACCTTCCGTGCCAACCCCGCCTTTAAGACCGATGAAGCTATCATGCAGCTGGAGACAGGTGAGGCTCTGGTCTCTGTGCTCGATGAGAAGGGGGCTCCCACGATGGTGGAACGTGCCAAGATACTGTTCCCCCTGTCACAGATAGGTGCCATCACCGAGGGGCAGCGGCTCGACCTCATCAAGCAGAGCAGCATCTACGGCAAGTATGACACACCTGTGGATAGCGAGAGTGCATACGAGCAACTCTTGAAAGAGGAGTCGGAGTGCTCGGAGAACACAGAAAACTCGGAGGACTCGGAGAATACAAAGAACTCTGAGCGCTCCGATCGCTCAAAATCATCGAAGCCCGGTGTGATGAGCAAGGTGTGGCGTGCTGTGCTGACCGCTATCACCTCTACGCTGGCAACCTTGGCAGGTGCCTGGGTGAGCGAGAAGGTGACGGGCAAGAAGTCAAAGTCGCGTACCTCGGCCAAGGAGCGCGTGGTGAAGAATGCTACGAGTGCTGCTACCCGCACCATCACAAAAGAACTGACTCGCGATATTCTGGGAAATCTGATTAAATAACTGTAAACGATTCACATACCGTATAAATATACCCCCGTTCGAGACATTCGACGGTGGTATATTTTTTTCTGTCAGCCTCGTTGAGCACTGTCTTCATGTTGTCGTTGATGCCTTCGCCTGTGAGCTTCAACCGTGCCTCTTTCATAGTCCACAGGCGGATGAATGCCACCTCAGGTTGGGGGGCAGTCATGATTTGTTCCACCTCCTCATCGTTCATAGTGTAGCGCACCAGCGATTCCTTGAACGAACGAACCGACTCTACGTCAATGCCCACGGGCTTGTCGCTCACAGCGCAGGCCACAGCTTCGCGACAGTGGCTCAGGTTGAAGAATATCTCGGGATGGCCCGCGATGGTAGGCTTGCCGTGCTCACCATATTCAAACACAGGATTCTCCTTGATGCCATACTCCTCACGCAGAGCACGCTTCAGCAGCAGATAGGCCAGGGCGCAGGAACGCTGCCCCAGTTCGTAGCGGAAGCGCAGCGCCTGCTGGCGTCGCTGTTCCGACAACTGTTGCAAAGCAGCGTCGAGGTCAAAGTCGTTGATATGGTCGTCAATATATATCATTGCTCTTCATGTTTTGCAGTTATTCCTCTTCAGCACTCACCTGCGTCTTCGGCCAGTTGACGAGGAAGACGCGCTCCGTGGCGCGGGTCAGTGCTGTGTAGAGCCAGTGAATATAGTCGGGCGTAAGCATGTCGTCGGTCATGTATCCCTGGTCTATATAGACGTGGGCCCACTGTCCGCCCTGCGCCTTGTGGCAGGTGACGGCATAGCCGAACTTGATTTGGAGTGCGTTGTAGTGTGCATCGCTCTTCAGCTGTTTGATGCGTTCGCTCTTCGGGGCGATATCAGCATAGTCCTCCAATACATTATTATATAGTAGCTCCTGTTGCTCTCGCGTCAGGGCGGGAGCCTCTGAGGTGAGCGTGTCAAGCAGTGCGGTGGTCGTCAGTTCATAGTCGTCGTAGTCGGGCATTTGGATGGTGACCTCGGCAAAGCGGAACCCATAGAGTTCGTGTACCCTTCTCACGCGCTGCACCACACAGTGGTCGCCGTTGGCCAGGAAGTCAAGGCTCACCGTAGGCTTCTCTTTCTGGGGAAGGGCAGTCAGGTACTTGTTCTTCACAATCATGAGCTGATCCCCTCGGCACAGTTCGTCGTCGCGGTCGAGTACGGTTCGGCGTATGCCTTCGTTGTAGATGTTGGCGCGCTTGTTCGACCGAGTCACCACAATCGTCTCATCCACTCCCACGCGGCTATAGCTCGATGCCAGCGATTCGATAAGCTCGTCGCCAGGCACCACGCTGATGTCGGCAAATCCCTGTATGTGCATCTTGGGCAGTTGTGTCATGTCGTCGTGCGTAATCATCTGGCGCACCATAGTGGCATTCCACAGGATGCCTGATTCCCTGCTCTGTCGCAGCACCTCGTTGAGGTCACATTCGTGCACCTTCAGTCCGAAGCTGCGTAGCATGCCGCTGATGAGGGCTGGCGACTCCTCCTCACCGACGGGGGGCAGCTGGGCGGTGTCGCCGATGAGCAGCAGTCGGCAACGCTGCCCACCATAGACGTAGCTGATGAGGTCGTCGAGCAGTGAGCCCGAGCCAAACGTGTCGCCTTGTGGCTCTGAGGCTATCATCGAAGCCTCGTCAACGATAAACAATGTGTCGCTGTGCAGATTGTCGTTCAGGTTGAAGCCCGAGAGGTCGCCAGCCGTGCGCTGCCGATAGATGCGTCGGTGAATGGTAAATGCCGGCTGTCTGGCATAGAGCGAGAATACCTTGGCTGCACGTCCTGTGGGAGCCATCAGTACCAGCTTTTGCTTCAGGGTGAGCAGGGCTCTCACGATGGCACCCGCCAACGTGGTCTTGCCTGTTCCTGCCGAGCCGCGCAGCACCATCACACAGTGAGGGTCACGGTCCACCATGAACTGTGTGAACACGTCGATGCAGTGTTCCTGCTCGCTGGTAGGTACGTGGCCGAAGGCTTCGCGCACTCTGAGTTTCAATCCGTCTTGAATCAATGGGTAGGTCGTCTTTTTGGTGTTGCAAAGATATGTCATTTTGGTGAATTAAGCGCAAAATCGTTGAATTATTGAGAAAAACAGGCCGTTTTTTGCAATAAATGCTTATCTTTGCAGCACACTTTTCGATACGTCGAAAGGAAAAATGAATATTAATACAGCCCTCTGCTTCTGACTGATATGTCACAAACAAACAAGAAAAATCAGCCGATGACCATCCGCGTAGGACGCGGCACCCTGTCGTTTTGCTTGAATTTCGGTGCTGGCGATACCGACTTCTTTCCATACGTGGTGAAGAGCGGTGTGTCGATGGCTGCCAACCTGCGCGAGGCTTTCAAGACCTCCGACTTCCTTATGCAACTGCCCGAGAGAGCAACCATCATGGTCGATGGCGATGTGTTGCTGGTGCCCATCAGTCTGTTCGATGAGAGTGAGGTCGGCGACTTGTTTGCCCATGCCTTCCCTGATCGTGAACATGAGTTTGTATTCTATGAGGTTGTTGACGACCTGAAGGTAGTAGCCGTCTCATCTATTAACAAGGATTTGCGTACGGTCATTGAAGACCATTTCCAGAACATCACATTCCGTATGGCCATGCTTCCAGTGTGGCGCTACTTGCATCGGCGCGCCTTTTCCGGAAAGGGGCAGAAGCTGTTCGGTTATGTACACGAGCGCAGGCTCGACCTGTTCAGTTTTCAGCAGAACCGCTTCAATTTCTTCAACTCGTTCGACATTCGGCACACTTACGATGCCTGCTACTTCTTGCTCTACGTGTGGAACCAGTTGCACCTGCAAGCCACCAAGGACGAATTGGTGCTTGTGGGCGACCTCTTCCAGGTTGATACACCGACCAATGTCGAGGAACGCTCACAGGTGCTCGCCCAGCTCAGACGCTTCCTACAGAAAATCACCGTCATTGACCCTTCAGAAGACTTCGGACCTGGGCCGAAGGGCATGCCCTACGACTTGCAGACGCTCTTCCTAAACAAGTGAGACTGAAATGAGAATTATCACAGGACAGTATAAGGGACGCCATTTCGAAATACCGCGCACATTCAAGGCACGTCCTACAACCGATTTTGCCAAGGAGAACATCTTCAACGTACTTGGCGGCTATCTTGATTTTGATGGCGCCACGGCACTCGATCTCTTTGGCGGCACGGGTAGCATCTCGCTCGAACTGGTGTCGCGCGGTTGCAGTCAGGTCATCTGTGTGGAATTGGATCGTGACCATCATCGGTTCATCAGCGACTGCTTAAAGAAGCTCGGTACCACCGCCTGCATTCCCCTTCGTGGCAACGTGTTCCGCTTCCTGAAGAGTTGTCACCAGCAGTTCGACTTCATCTTTGCCGATCCCCCATACGCCTTGAAGGAGTTGCCCCAGATTCCCGACCTCATCTTTGAGAAGCAGCTCTTAAAGGATGGCGGTGTGTTTGTGTTCGAGCATGGCAAAGACCACGATTTCTCCCAGCATCCCCATTTTGTTGAGCACCGCGCCTACGGCAGTGTGAACTTCACTCTGTTCTCAAATTCATCTGATTAGCCACAGCCTCATCAGTTGATCGTCAACGTAATATTCGTTGCGCTCAGTAGAAAGGATATGGTATTCCAATAGTTTCTTTGCTGCCGCCTGAACACTACTGGCCGATTTCAGATGGTTTCTGCGAATGAAATCGCCTGAAGTGATTTTCGTAGTGTGTCCTTCTTGAGCGATGGCATAGAGAAGTTCTTTTTGAGGCAGACTAAGCCTTGAAAGAATTTCGCTGTATTTATGATGATTCTCGTCAATGAGTTGCTGAATGGCTCTTTCAGCCTGCCCCTCATCGCAGTAAGATGCTGGGTCGGCTTCTGCAAACAGATCGTGGAAAACTTTTTGCAGATAGTAGGTGTTGCCCTCTACGGCTTGATATACCCTGTGAATGGCTTCTGCTTTAATCTGCTTGCCGCTGTTGGCAAAGTGATGCTGTACAAACTCCGTGTATTTGTCTTCGGCTATGGGATCGAGAATCATCACGTCTGCGCTGTTATAGAATGGGCGAGCTGAATCAAGAAACATTTCAGACATAAGATGCCGCTCGCTGCCAGCGAAAATGAAGTTAGCGTTTGTCATGCGTTGAATATGGCTGCGCAGCAGTGCTTCAATGTGTTTCTCGGGGTAGTTCACAATCTGCTGAAATTCATCTATGGCAATGATGCAGCGCTTGTCTGACTGTTCAATGCAGCTGAAAATCTCTTCAAGCGTGTAAGCAGGGTTCCTGATTTCTCCAAGTCTGATATCGAAAGTCGGTGTGTTGTTAATCGGGTCATAGCCAAAACTGCCATTGAGCGACTTCAGGGTTGCCACAATGCGCTTCATCATCTTCTGACTGCGCAATCCTATGGATTCAAAGACATTGCGCCCCAGCAAGTAGATGAATTCATTGAGGCTGGAAGTGCGCAGAATATCAACGAAGATAGTGACATAGTTCTGGCGGATTTCTGGTTTGTCGAAACAGAAATCTATAAGACCAGTTTTTCCCAGTCGGCGAGGTGAAATCAGCACAACGTTGGATTCGTTTGTAACTTGGCGTACCAGTCTTGTACTCTCTTCAACACGGTCGCAGAAATATTCGGGCTTGATCTTGCCTACCAGAACGAAAGGATTCTCCATACAGTTTACTACTTATTTCGATGCTGCAAAGATAATTATTCAATTTGAATTATGCAAATTAAATAATGCAAAATGAATAATAATTTCCTACGGTTCGAAAAATATCTTCTGCAAGCTATATGTTTTCTGCAGCTCTGCGGATGCGGTTGGACAAATCTATTAAAGCGCCACGCATCTGTTCAGCTTCTTCTGCACTGAATCCTCCTATGCCGCCATTTCCGTCGATACCGTCCATCTTGTGATAAAACCATGAGGAAGACCGTTGGAAATAGGTGTTAGCGAAGTCGCGCCAGGATATTGCCATCTGAATATCCTTTACTTTTTTCTTCATGTCGGTAACCACCGTCGGGTACTCTAAAGTCATCGTTTCCATATATCTTTTTTTTTGAATAGACATTACAATTTAGTTATAGGGCTGTCGGAGCATGTTGTCAAATAACTGTTGGGCATACCATAACAATTCTGGATAGCCATCTGGAAAAGACTTGTTATAATTTCTTATTGCAGCAAGCAAATCCTTTTCTTCTGGTGTCACCTGTTCCCATTCCAATTCTTGTTTCATAAACAATAGAAGATTCTGATTCGGCAAATTTACTACAAATTTTCGTATTAACAAAATAATACTACAAAAAATCGACCTGTACGGTTGAAGTCATTTTGAAAGAAATGCATTTTCAAGATTGAAAGAAATTGGAATAATAAGAATAATTTTTCATTATCTATGCAAAAAGATGGAAAGAAATTTACATAATTATCATAATTTCATGTACTCAAGAACTTCTCTTGAATAAAAAATTACGAAAATTATGGAAATTTCTTTCCGTATATATTATATATTTCCTTTCAGGACTTTTCGCTCTATGTCTTTCAACCGTACAGGTCGAGTTTATTTCACTGATTCCCCAGGAATCTCAGTTCAGCTTCCAGCATCTCCAGTTTCGGCATGCGGAAGCCGGCCTCGCGGGCCATCTGTAGCGGCTTGGTGTACAGATAGTCTATTTCCATAGTCCGGTGATAATCGAAATCGAGCTTCATCGAAGGTGAATAGGGAGTCATCTCGTCGGTCATCTTGATCATGAGCTCAGCAAATGTCTCGTCGATGTTTTCCACTCCTAAGTGCCGGGCCGCCCCAATCACCTCCATCATCTGCTCGCGTATGAGCTGGCGAGTGGAGGGGTGTTGCAGCAGCAGGTCTGTCTGCGTGTTCAGCGCCACCGTCATGCCATTGAACGGCATGTTCCACACTGCTTTCTTCCATCGGGCCTCTTCGTATGCCACCTGTCCGGCCTTGATGCCAGCGGCATTGAAATCATCGAGCACGTCCTGCAGACACTGTGCGTCGCGGCAGGAGTAGTTGCCGAAGTTGATATGTCCGTAGCACTGATGATTCACTCGTCCCAGCCCGTCCTTTGCCGAACAAATAAAAGCCAGTCCTGCGGCTAACTGCACTTCAGGGAACATCTTCTGTACGTCAGCCTCCACGCCGATGCCGTTCTGAATGAGCACCACCAGCGTGTTGGGCTTCAGCAGCGGCGGCAACAGTGAAGAAAGCCTGCCGTTTGTCGTTGTCTTCAGGCACACCAGCACCACGTCGCATGGCGGCATCTCTTCAGTTGACTTATAGACATGAGGGGCATCCAGATGGAACGATCCGTCGCACGAATCAATCTGCAGTCCGTGTTCCTTTACATATTCGTAGGCGCTGCGTAGCAGGAAATGAACCTCTTGTCCGCTCCTTGCCAGTTTTGCACCGTAGTAGCCGCCGATGGCTCCGGTGCCTATCACTCCATATCTTTTGTTCATCTTTGTTCCGGGATTTTTTTTATGCGTCGGCAAAGGTCATGCCGTCGTCGAGCACAATCTCCAGCTTGGTGTATTCGCTATGGAAATCGTTCTGCAGGCGGTCGAGGTAGCGCTTACATTCCCATTTGCACATGGGCAGGTCGTGAAGCAGATAGTTGCCGCACGACTGTGGCTCAGTGGCAGGCACCTTGTCTTGAGTGAGCATCCATTCCAGGCACTCAATGGTCAGGCGGCGCATGTCCTCCACCGTGTAGTTGCCTGATTCCCTACCTTCAGTCGCCGACCCGTAGCTTTTCATGACGATATACATGCCTGTGAGACATCCCATCGGACCAACATATACCACATCGTCCTTTACTTCAGAATTGCGGAACCATGTAGCCATCAGGTGCTCCATGCTGTGCATGGCGGCAGGGGCTACGGCAGGCTCCTTGTTAGGCTCGGTGATGCGCAGGTCGAATGTGGTGAAGCCTTGGTCCTGGCGCGAGACGTATATGCCCGGCTTCAGTCGGGTGTGATCGATGGTGAAACTTTGTATGACTTCCATGTGGGAGATTGAAAATTGAAAATTGAAAATTGAAAATTGAAGATTGAAAATTATTTCATTAAAGTTTCCCCCCTTTTCTTTTAACCACAAATTGCTCGAATGACACGAATATTCTATCATAAAAACAGCATGTCTCGATTACATCTGAAGATGTAGCGAATTGTACAAATTGGCTGTGCTGCCAAAATTCGTAAAATACGTTGGTCGTTACGACCATTTGTGAAATTTATTATCAGCCGTATGGTTATTCGTCATATTCGTGAAATTCGTGGTTTCAAAAAGGTGGGAAAGTTGAATTATTTCAGGCTTTCTACGAAGGTGCGGGTGATACTGAAGGAGCGGTCGGCCACGTTGTCCCAGAAGTTGTGGTACTGCGAGGCATCGGTGTCGCGCAGGGGAATGTCGCTGATCACGCGGAACGAGATGAATGGCACCTTGTTTATATAGCAGGTCTGTGCAATGGCGCACGACTCCATATCCACAGCCTTGGCTTCGGGAAAGTGACCGATGATTTCACGCATCTTCTCCTTCGAGTCAACGAACCAGTCGCCTGTGACGATGAGGCCGGGAATGATTTTTAGTTGAGAGTCGAGGGTTGAGAGTTGA
>JAEEGG010026337.1_pt1 | contig 11112 bp, 3 predicted proteins | sample 9134161 | NCBI WGS metagenome assembly JAEEGG01 (sample SAMN16246543, study PRJNA631951) | gut metagenome | biome: gut microbiome; feature: rumen; material: CR-attached | host: Bos | place: Iran: Karaj | collected 2018-10
CCCACAGACAGTCAACATTGCCAAGGATGACAAACTTGAACTCGAAGGTTCCCGGCAAGCGGTCGGCATCAAGACTGACAACCCACTCATGGCAGTCATGCTCGGTCATGGGCAGAGCACGCTTGTAGTCCCATGCTCCCAGGTATTCAGCAGCACCCACAATGCCCAGCTGCTCATGGTTCTTGAGCTGCGGAGCACGTACTTTGAGCCTCACGGTGCGTGAAAACTCTGTCTTGGCACTCAATTGCCGCTCACGGGCAACCAGACACTCCGTGAAAGCCGAACTGTACAGATAGGCGTCTTCAGGTGCGTCAATCCAACGGTCGTACACCGTATAGCTTGCACCCCGCGCGGCAACAAACTCCAAGCGGTGTATCTCAACGAGCCATTCGTGGCGTTTCTCTTCGCCCTGACTGTTCACACTGTAGTAATAGTCGATGTAAGTTCCTACCTTAGCATTTCTCGACAGTTCCACAAACCAGTTGCGACCATCGAGCGTTGTCATTTCATAATGCTCCACGCTGCCTTTCTCACCCATCAGGTTCAGCACGAGCTGTTCGCCAAAGGCGGTCTGATACTCAAGGTTAAATAGTAATTTCATATCGCGTTCATTGTTTTATTTTGGTTCAAAATTACAACTTTTTTCACTATCAGTATCACGTTTTTTCCACATAACAGGCACAGTTTTAATGCAAACGTTTGCATCTTTCAAATTAAATATGTACCTTTGCTGCCAACATACTAAAACAACAGAAAATGAAAAAAACACTACTTACGGCATTCCTGATGGTTCTGACCATCGGCACTGCCGCCCAAACGCTACCCCAGTGGCCAGCAGTTACGAAAGAAGCGAAGCCTGGCTCACGCTGGTGGTGGCTCGGTTCGGCCGTTGACGAGGCCAACCTGCAATGGAACATTGCCGAATATGCCCGCACCGGCATTGGAACACTGGAGATTACACCCATCTACGGCGTGAAAGGCAATGAGAAAAACGAACTGACCTACCTGTCAGAGAGATGGCTGCAGGCACTGAACGCCTGCCAGACCACAGGCGACAGCCACGGTGTGGACATCGACATGAACGGCGGAACAGGCTGGCCTTTCGGTGGCCCCCGTGTGAAAATGGCTGAAGCAGCAGGCAAGCTGGTGACCAAGACGGAGGTCATGACAGCCGACGGCACTAAACCCTTGACCTACAATGTGGCCACCCCAGAGGGCAATGCACCGCTGAACAAGGTGATGGCCTACCGGCAGGACGGCGACAGCCACGAAGCCATTGACGTGACAGAACACGTCAGCGGCAACACGCTGAGCTGGACGGCCCCCGCAGGACAGTGGCGGTTACTGGCCATCTACAACGGCCACACGCTGCAACAAGTAAAGCGTGCCGCACCAGGAGGCGAGGGCTACGTGCTGGATCACTTCGATGCCGATGCCGTCAGGAACTACCTGAACTATTTCGACACCCAGTTTGAGAAGTTTGGTGCCCGCTGGCCCCACACGTTCTTCAACGACTCCTACGAAGTCTACGGGGCCGACTGGACACCCAAGATGTTCGACGAGTTCCTGAAATACCGTGGCTACAAGCTCGAAGACCACATGGACCAGCTGCTGGGCTACCGCAGCGACGAGGGCAATCAGGTGCTGGCCGACTACCGCCAGACGCTTTCCGACATGCTGCTGAACAATTTCACACGTCCTTGGGCCGCCTGGGCCCACAGCCACGGAGCCACCGTACGCAACCAGGGGCACGGTTCGCCGGGCAACCTGCTCGACTTCTACGCTGCCGTTGACATTCCCGAAATCGAGGGTTTCGGCATCACCGACTTCAAGATACGCGGTCTTCGCACCGACGGCGGGTTCACCAGCCCCAACCTGAGCGACCTGGCCACGCTGAAATATGCTTCGAGTGCCGCCCACGTCACGGGCAAACCGCTGACCAGCAGTGAGACATTCACCTGGCTGGCTGAGCACTTCCGCGTGTCACTATCACAAATGAAGCCCGATCTTGACCTGATGTTCATTGCGGGCGTGAACCACATCTTCTTCCACGGCACCACCTATTCGCCCCGCGAAGCCGCCTGGCCGGGGTGGAAGTTCTATGCATCCATCGACATGAGTCCCACCAACAGCATCTGGCGCGATGCCCCGGCCATGATGCAGTATGCCACACGCTGCCAGAGTTTCCTGCAAATGGGCACGCCAGACAACGACCTGTTGGTCTATGCCCCGTTCCAGCATGCCATGCACCAGAACACCGGCGCCAATGCAGCACGGCTGCAGCTGTTCGACATCAATACCCTGTCGCAGAAGATTCCGTCGCTGGTCAGCGCCGTGAAGTACATTGAAGCTGCCGGACTGGACTGCGACTTCATCAGCGACCAGCAGTTGCTGGCCACCACCTGGACCGACGGCAAACTACAGACAGCCGGAGGTACGCGCTACAGCGGACTGCTCGTTCCCGTAAGCACCCATCTGCCTGCCGACGTAAAGGCCCACTTAGACCAGCTGGCTGCACAAGGAGCGCCCATCGTCTACGACAACAGTGCCGCTGCCATTGCCTCATTCGGGCTGGAAGGCGAAGCCATGCGCACCGAACTGGGTCTGCGCACCATTCGCAGGAAGAACGCTTCGGGCCATCACTACTTCATCACCAACCTTTCTGCCAACGACGCACAAGGACTCGTCACACTGGCCGTTCCGTTCCAGGGAGCTGCCCTTTTCGACCCCATGACGGGTCAGATTACTGCTGCCCACACAGAAGACGGCAAGGTATATCTGTCGCTTCAGTCGGGCCAGTCGGTCATCCTTCAGACCTACGACAGCCCCATTTCACTGGAAGAAGCAATTCCCGTGACGGCCATGAAAGGCATCGACATCGGCAGCGAATGGCAGCTGACATTCCCGGAGAGCAGCACCCCCACCCTCTTCCAGCTTGGCAACAAGCCCAGGACATGGGAAACGCTCGACGGACAGAGTGCTTACATGGGCACCGGCGTGTATGAAACCACGTTCAGCGTGGACGCCAAGACCCTGCAGATGGGCAACGGCGGCTTCCTGTTAGATCTTGGCGACGTGCGGGAGAGTGCCCGGGTGTTCCTCAACGGCGACAGCATCGGCACCGTTTGGGCCGCACCGTTTACGATTGACATCAGCGGGAAAGTGCGCCAGCAGAACACTCTGCGCATTGAAGTGACAAACCTTCCGGCCAACCGCATCCGCCAGATGGACATCGACGGGGTGCAGTGGCGCATCTTCAAAGACGTGAACATTCTTGACATTGTAGGCGGAAGCACCAGTCAAAGCGGTGTCACCTACAACAACTGGGAGCTTATGCCGTCGGGCCTGAACAGCACAGTGCGACTGGTTCCGCTGCGTCTGCAGGCCACGGAACTGACCACCCAACTCTGTGCTTTCGCCCATGACGGCGACGATTTCTTCCCCACCTACAGTCTGACCACGCCCTCGGGACAGCCCGTTGCAACACTCAGCGTGACCGATACCGAAGGCCGTCCGTACAGCGACTTCACCTTCGACGCGGCCAAACAACAACTCACCGTGACTGGCTCGGCACCCGACTACATCGTCGTGAAGGCCACCGACCAGGACGGAACAGCCAGCGAAACTTTCCTCCGGGCCTACGGTGCCTACACGCAACAACATGCCCTGGACTTCACGGGCGACGTGGCTCCGCTGTGCGGATGGACTAACTTCACCTCGAAATTCACCATCAACGGATTTACGACAACCACCAACTACTGGCACCGCGCCTCCGCTTCGGGCAAGGAACTGACCAATCTCTACGACGGCATGACCTTCCGTTGCGACAACTCGAACAACTATTTCTTCTGTCCCGACTACGGAATGATGGCCACCTACGACTTCGACATCAACTTACAGGCCGCCGACGGCGACATCTGCCTGCTGTCGTTCCTCAAGGGTGGCGAACCGGCTGTGGACTACAGAGCCGAAGACTCGCTGCTTTCCATCATGATCTGCAACGACAGCAAGGATGGCCTGACACTGGAAATGAAGGGGCGCAAGGAGTGCTACATCTACCGCACGCTGCAGGTCTACCGTCCCAAGCAGGCTCCGACGGGCATTACCCGCTTGACCACAGCGGCCAACGACGGGCTTTTCTACAGTCTACAGGGGTTGCGGATGAAGCGTCCCGAACGGGGAATCTACATCCGCAACGGAAGGAAGGTGCTTGTGAGATAACGCTCAACGGGTACGGCCCCAGTATTTCCTGTTGTTGAGAATATAGATGCCTTTGCGCTGCTGGCCGGTCATACGGCGACCGTCGAGCGTGTAAACGGCATCTTTATTTTGTGTCTGTGCCCAGACGGGACTGATGCCTGTCGACACCTTGCCCTGCAGGCCGTCCTTCGTGTAATAGCCTCCATTCACAAAACTGAAATCGGCAGTCTGTGGCGAACCGCTGTTGCTGAAGATGATGCCCGTGGGCTGAGCGGGATTGGTGCCCGTATAGGTATTGTCCCACATCCATTTCCAGACGGAATAGCCGTTTGAGGCCGTTCCCAGTCTCTGGCAATCCACACCAGGCCACTTGCCGCCTGTATAGTTGCCGGTATCCCAAGCCCAGCACTGAATGGTGGAAGTCCACGTAAGCGGGGCTTCGAAGAAGGCACACATCTCGCCTTCGGCCACTGTGCAGAACGACGGAATCTCAAACTGCGGCTCTACCTTCTTTTCCTTGACGACATAGGTGCGGGTCACGACCGTTGACTGGTCGACGCTCCCGCCCACCACCAGTCCTACGGAGAGCGTGGTCGTTCCCACGGGAATGGTGAGCTGGGCTCCCGAAGGCACCGTGTAGGTGGGGCCGCCGTTGAGCGAATAGGCCAGCTGGGCACCGCTCTGTGCGGTCACAGCCGTGAGCGTGGCCTTCTGCTCTCCTTCGTAGGTGCTGGAAGCAAGGTCAACCCACGGGATGTTCATTGTCACGGGGAAATAGTAGGCATAGTGAGGGCCTGAAAGCACCTTTACCCACATGGCAGCGTCGGGCACATACTGACTGGTGTTGCCCACGACAACCAGAAGCTTGTTGTCGACCATGTTGGCAAAGAAAGCCTGGGCTTCGCGCACATTGGTAAAGCCGCTGGTATTGGTGATGCCTGCGGTCTTGCGGGCCTCAATCATCGATTTCAGCTCCGTGGGATAAGCCTGCCAGTGCTTCAGGAACACGCAGGGCGTGCCCGGCATGGCCAGCATGAAGGCATTGGCGGCCAGCGTGTCGCGCTTCAGCGGGTCCTGTACCTCGCCGTTGGAGCGCGATTCGGTGTCGTGGTTCTCAACGAAGGTCACGGCATAGCGTCTGTAGGCCACGGCGTTCACAAGCGTAGTATTGCCCAGCCGGGCCCAGTTGTCATTGACAGCGTCGCGCACGGTATAGCGGAATGGGAAGTCGAAGGCGGCACTCTGGATGGCACCCTCGGCACGGGTACCTTCAAGCCAGGTCTTCAGCACGTCGGCATTGCCGTCCCAGTACTCACCCACGGAGAACTCCGGCTGTGCCGACTGGTTGTAGAGCGACGTGAACGAAGCGGAATAGCCCTTCACCATGTCGTAGCGGAAACCGGCATAGCCCAGGTCGTTTTTCAGGAAGTCGAGGTAGGCTTTCACGATGGTCTGCACGTTCTGGCTCTTGTGATCCAAGTCACGCATACCGCCCCAACCCTCGCCCGTGTCGTTGTTTGCGCTGAGCTGATAGCCGTTCTGTGTGGCCCATGTCTTGGTGGCACCGTCATCGTCGTTGGCGCAGATGTCGGTGGAGGTCATTTCGTAGGTCACCCCCTTGTAGGTCTCACGCGGGAAGTCGACCCAGTTCGACACGTTGCGGCGGTGGTTGATGACCACGTCGGCAATGGTCTTCAGTCCTTTGGCGCGGAAGGCGGCAATCATGCTGCGTAGCTGCTGTTCGTTGCCGAACGAACTATTATAGTTATTGAACCAGTAGAGGTCATCGTAGCCCATCGACGTGCCACCGCAGTTGCCGCTCTGAGGCACCCAGATGAGGTCGAACGACTGACTCAGCTCGTCGGCCTGGGCCTGAAGCACAGTCCAGTTGGAGTCATCGAATGAGTCCCAATAGAAACCTTGCAGCATCACGCCGCCGTAGTTGGCAGGCCAACCCTGTGCCATGAGCACCACGGGAAGGAGCAAGGAAAGGATAGTTGCATGAAGTTTTTGCATTGTTTTCTCTTGTTATTGGTCATTTTCGGGGCGAAATTACCATAAAAAAATGGTCTTGTCAATAGTTTAGGACAGTTTTTACGGGCCAGCACGATGCAAACGTTTGCACCCACCTGCCCTGTTGAAAAAGATGACAGAAGCATGGCTGTAATTCGCTCAAAATCCACCAGCATCATCTTCGTCCCCCAAATAAGCCCGTTTTTGAGCACCTATGTATGTCGCTGTGCTACAGCGACTTACCAAACAGAAAGGCAAAGCCGTCCCACGACCAAGCCTCATTTGCAGAACAACCAAGCCCCCGTTCCACCACAACCAAGCCTCCGTTGCATCGCAACCAAGCTACAGCAAACGCAGGAAAAAGCCTTCAGCGAAAGACAACTAAGCCCCAGCTGCCACACGTCCAGGCCACGGCAGGCCTCCAGCCCAGCGTGGAACATGGCAAACGGGGATGTTTCACGTTCTATTTCGCAGATTTTTATTGTCCGCAGAATCGAAACGAGAACTACTTTTGTGTGCTAATAAACCGTAAAAATATGCGCACGCAACAACTATTTCCAGTCTTTTTTCGTAATTTTGCAGTTTGAAACGACGATTTCGTCTGAATAGTTCCGAAAGAATTGAAATTTATAAATAAATTTAAGCATCAAAAATAGGTATGAAAAAGAACAAGATTCTTATGATGGTTGCGGCCTCAGCCCTGTTGCTTGCCTCATGCAGTGGCGGCGGCGGACGCCCGACCTTCGGCGACAACGAGTATCCCGTTGTTGAAGTGAGCACCAGCAATGCTGCCATGCAAACCGCCTATCCCGCCACTATCAAGGGTGTGCAGGACGTGCAGATCTGCCCCAAGGTGGCTGGCTTTGTAACAAAAATCTACGTGCGTGAAGGCCAGACAGTGAGCACCGGACAGACCCTGTTCGAGATTGACAATGCAACGTATCAGGCACAGGTTCGTCAGGCACAGGCAGCTGTAAATACAGCCAAGACACAGGTGAATACTGCCAAGCTGACTTATGAAAACTCGAAACAGCTGTATGACAACAAGGTCATTGGCGACTATGAGCTGCAGACCTCGGAGAACACCTACGAGCAGGCAAAGGCTGGTCTGGCACAGGCCGAAGCTGCACTGGCCAGCGCCAAGGAGACCTTGAGCTTCTGCTATGTGAAAAGTCCTGCCACGGGTGTGGTGGGCACACTGCCCTACAAGGTGGGCACGCTGGTGAGCGCACAGAATGTGCTGACCACCGTGAGCAACAACTCGTCAATGGAAGTCTATTTCTCCGTCAACGAGAAGGTTGCACTTGAGATGTCGAAGACAAACAGCGGTCTTAATGAAATGCCTTCGGTGAAGCTGCAGCTGGCCGACGGCACCATCTACGAACATGAGGGTAAGGTAACGAAGATGAGCGGCGTGATCGACGCAGCTACGGGCACCGTGCAGCTCATAGCCCTGTTCCCCAACTCAAACCGCATGCTGAAGAGCGGTGGTTCGGGCAACATCGTCATTCCGCGTGACCAGACTTCAGCCATTGTTATTCCGCAGTCATGCGTCATGGAGGTGCAGAACAAGAAGTTTGTCTACCTTCTGGGCAAGGACAACAAGGTGAATTATACTGAGATTACCGTCGATCCTCAGAACGACGGCAATACCTATATTGTGACAGGCGGCCTGAAGGTGGGGGACAAATATGTGACCAATGGTATCACGAAACTTTCCGACCAGATGGAAATCGTACCGATCACTCCTGAACGCTATGAGCAGAAAATCCAGGAGCAGGCCAAGGCCATGAGCGCCGGTGATATTGTGGGGGCGATGAAAAAATAATTGCAAATGATAAATTATGAATTATGAGCCATCATAATTTGAAATTTAGAATTTAGAAATTGACGCAGTAATATGACTTTTACAACATTTATAAAGCGCCCGGTACTGTCGACGGTGATTTCAATTCTCATCGTCTTGCTGGGTGTCATCGGACTGGTGTCGCTGCCTATTGAGCAGTACCCCAACATAGCGCCTCCTACCGTTGCGGTATGGACTAGCTATCCTGGAGCCGATGCCGAGACGGTGAAGAACTCCGTCATCACACCTTTGGAAGAAAGCATCAACGGTGTGGAAGGCATGGACTATATTTCTTCTACGGCTTCTGCCGGTTCGGCACAGATCAGTGTGCTGTTCCGTCAGGGCATGAATGCCGATATGTGTGCCGTGAATGTGCAGAACCGTGTGCAGCAGGCACAGGCCTTGCTGCCTGCCGAGGTGACGCGTATTGGTGTGACAGTGACGAAGCGACAGACTTCGCAGGTGCTGATGTTCACACTGACCTCTGATGGCCGTTACGACGATGAGTTCCTGACGAACTATAACAACATCAACATTATCCCGGCTATCAAGCGTATACAGGGTGTGGGCGATGTGCAGAGTCCGGGTCTGAAGACCTATTCGATGCGTATCTGGCTGAAGCCCGACGTGATGAAGCAGTACAACCTAATGCCTTCGGACATCTCGAATGTGCTGGCAGAACAGAACATCGAGGCAGCCCCAGGTTCGTTCGGTCAGGAATCCGATGTGGCCTTTGAGTATGCCATGCGCTATACGGGTCGCCTAAAGAGTGCTGAGGAATTCGGCAACATTGTGATCTCCAGTGATGCCAATGGACAAACGCTGAAACTGAAAGACGTGGCCAGGATTGAACTGGGCGGTCAGCAGTACAGCGTCTCGATGAGAAACAACAACCTTCCTTCGGTGTTGGGCATGGTGCAGCAGATTGCAGGCTCTAACGCCAACGAGATTGCCAAGCAGGTGAAGGCTGAATTGGAGGAACAGTCCAAGTTGTTCCCGCCGGGCATGACCTATAAAATCAACTACGACGTAACCGAGTTCCTGTATGCTTCGATTGAAGAGGTGATTTTCACGCTGTTCTTCACGCTGCTGCTGGTGTTCATCGTGATTTACGTGTTCCTGCAGGACTGGCGCTCTACGCTCATCCCGCTGATTGCCGTGCCGGTGTCACTTGTCGGTACGTTCTTCTTCCTTGAAGTCTTCGGCTTCTCCATCAACCTGCTGACGCTGTCGGCCCTGCTGTTGGCCATTGCCATTGTGGTGGATGATGCCATTGTGGTGGTTGAGGCCGTGCATGCCAAGCTCGACCAAGGCTACAAATCGTCGCTATCGGCTTCTATCGATGCCATGAATGAGATTTCAGGTGCCATCATATCGATTACGCTGGTGATGGCTTCGGTGTTCATCCCTGTGTCGTTCATTGGCGGTACCAGCGGTACGTTCTATCGTGAGTTCGGTGTGACGATGGCTGTGTCCATCTTCATCTCGGCTCTGAACGCCTTGACCTTGTCGCCAGCCCTTTGTGCAATCTTCCTGAAGCCCCACGATGCCGAAGGTCACGAAAAGGTCATGTCTACTATTGACCGTTTCCACGCTTCGTTTAATGCGGCCTATGACAAAGTGCTGGGCAGCTACAAGAAACGTGTGGAGAAACTGGTGCGTAAGCCGTTGGCTATTGGCCTTGTGGTCATCTTAGGCATTGCCATACTGGCAGGAAGTATGGTAACAACGAAGACCGGCCTGGTGCCCGACGAAGATACGGGAACGCTTTTCTGCACCATTTCCATGCCACCGTCAACCTCAGTGGCCCGTACCCGACAGATTATCGACGAAGTGGATGCCATTCTTGCAGCCGATCCTGCCATCCAGAGCCGTGAGCAGATCCAGGGCTACAACTTCATTGCTGGTTCTGGTTCTGACCAGGCAACCTTTATCATCAAGCTGAAGCCTTTCTCTGAGCGTCAGAAGGGATTGTGGTGGAAGATCAGCGGACTGTGGGAAGGTGACGGTATCTATCGTTTCTTCCTGAATCCGTATGAGTCGACAGGTGTGTTGGCTCAGATATACATCAAGACGGCCCACATCAAGGACGCACAGATTCTGGCCTTTGCACCGCCTATGATTCCTGGCTTCTCAGCCAACAGCGGTGTGTCGATGGTGATGCAGGACCGCACGGGTGGCTCACTCGACAAGTTCTTTGGCGTTGTCAAGGAATTCCTGGCAGAGCTTAACAAGCGTCCTGAGTTCCAGACAGCCCAGACGTCTTATAACCCCAACTATCCGCAGTACATGTTGCATATTGATGCGGCCAAGTGTAAGCAGGCAGGCATTTCGCCCAATACGGTGCTTACTACGTTGCAGGGTTATTACGGTGGTCTGTATGCTTCGAACTTCAATGCCTACGGCAAGCTCTATCGTGTGATGATTCAGGGTTCGCCTGAGACCCGCATGACTCCAGAGTCGCTCAACAGTATTTATGTACGCACACCTGGCGGTATGTCGCCTGTGCAGGAGTACTGCCGCATGGAACGCGTCTACGGTCCTTCGAATATCAACCGTTTCAACCTGTTTACCTCAATCAATGTGACGGCAACTGTGGCTGACGGCTATTCAACAGGTGAGGCTATCAAGGCTGCCCAGGAGGTAGCTGCCGATATACTGCCCCAGGGATACACTTACGATTATTCAGGTCTGACGCGTGAGGAGGCAAAGGCTTCGAACACCACAGGAATCATCTTTGTGCTTTGCTTCATCTTCATCTATCTGATTTTGTCGGCACAGTACGAGTCGTACATCCTGCCGCTGGCCGTGGTGCTCTCCGTACCTTTCGGTTTGGCAGGCTGCTTCCTGTTCACCATGCTGTTTGGTCATTCGAACGACATTTACATGCAGATTTCGCTTATCATGCTGATTGGTCTGTTGGCCAAGAATGCCATCCTGATTGTACAGTTTGCCCTGGAGCGCCGTCATACGGGTATGGCCATTTCATGGTCGGCAGTGTTAGGTGCTGCAGCCCGTCTGCGTCCTATTCTGATGACGTCATTGGCCATGGT
>JAEEGG010026339.1_pt1 | contig 11111 bp, 11 predicted proteins | sample 9134161 | NCBI WGS metagenome assembly JAEEGG01 (sample SAMN16246543, study PRJNA631951) | gut metagenome | biome: gut microbiome; feature: rumen; material: CR-attached | host: Bos | place: Iran: Karaj | collected 2018-10
TGGTGGGTGTGAACCTGCTGCGCGAGGGGTTGGACTTGCCAGAGGTGTCGCTGGTGGCCATCATGGATGCCGACAAGGAGGGTTTCCTCCGTAACGAGCGTTCGCTTACGCAGACGGCGGGCAGGGCGGCGCGTCACGTGAACGGCCACGTGATTTTCTATGCCAATAAGATGACCAAGTCGATGCAAGCCACGATAGATGAGACGGCGCGCCGTCGTGCCAAGCAGATGGCCTACAATGCTGAGCACCACATCACGCCCAAGAGTGTGGTCAAGTCCGACGAGGTGTTCCTGCCGACCGTGCCCGAGATACTGAAAGTGGAAACGGCGTACCGCATGGACACGGCAACGCACTCAGTGGCAGCCGAAGAGGACACTTTGCGCATGATGAACAAAGACCAGCTGAAAATCAAGGAGAAGCAGCTGTCGAAGGCGATGGAAAAGGCTGTCAAGGATTTGGATTTCAATCAAGCTGCCGCCCTTCGCGACGAATTGAAAAAAGTGTCGAAATTGCTCGCCGACTACGATAAACGGTAGTGTGTGGGGGGGTAATTGTTTAAGTGTTGAAATGTTTAAGTGTTGAAGTGAGAAGTGAGAAGTGAGAAGTGATTAGAGTTAAGAAACTAAGAAACTAAGAAACTAAGAAACTAAGAAACTAAGGTGTTAGGAATTATCGCTAACAACTAAAAACTAACAACTAAAAACTTCTTTGAACTTTGAATTTGTTCTTTGTTCTTTGCCCTTAATTGTGCATTGTGCATTGTGAATTATGCATTACTTAATACGTTGCTGCTTCTATGCCCAGCGCACGCACGCGGTCGGCAATCTCTTCCAATTTCTCTTTGGGGAACTTAACTAGTTGTTTGGCAGGTGTTTCTCTGTCGAGAGAGTAGATGAGCACCTTCTTGGGGTTGATTTTGCGGATATCTTCCAGCCAAGCGGCTACATTCTCTTCCGAGCTATTGTCGAATTCTTTCCCGTCAACGATTCCTTTTAGAAACATGCTTTGGATAATAGCTTGATTACCAAAGCGATATAGGTTTTCTCTTATCTCATCAAGGTGGATGGGGATGGTGGGCTGGTTGATGGTTTGGAACATTTCATCACTACCCGCATCCAGTTTTAGCATGGGATTTTCGATCTTGAGCAGGGCATTGAACACATCGGGGCGGCTCAGTTGGGTGGAGTTGGTGAGGCAGGTGATGACAGCGTGCGGGTAGTAGCGGTCGCGCAGTTGGAGCAGACCGTCGATGATGGCGCCAAATTGCGGGTGCAGCGTCGGCTCGCCATTGCCCGAGAAGGTGATGCTATCGACGGGGGTGCCCACCAGGCTGCACTCTTTGAGCTTGAAGTCAATGGCATCCATTACCGTATGGAGCGGGTAATACTCTTTGGCTTCGCTGTGGTTTTCCAGCGTCCAGCCGCATTCGCAATAGATGCAGTTGAAGGTACAGATTTTCTCTTTTGTGGGGAGCAGGTTGAGTCCTAACGAGTGTCCTAAGCGTCGGCTGTGAATGGGACCGAACGCGATTTCTTGCCATAGAAACATAGTCGGATGTTTAAAATTTGTTGCAAAGATAGCATTTATATGCGAGAGCTGTTGAATAATTTTGCTATTTTTGGCCTTAGAAAATTAAATGTCATTTAAATAAAAGGTACTATGAGAAAAATTTTATTAGTTGCTCTGTTAGTTGTAGTTACATTGTCTTTGTCGGCACAGAAAATCACCCTCACTTTCGGAGGTGTGAATGATAAGAGCCAATTTATCAAACAGGATAGTATAAGTGTGACCAATCTGAATCGTAATTGGACGCTCATGTTGCGCAATCCCGACACGCTGTTGATGATGACCATCTCGTCGGGTATCGGCAACAATGGTTTAAGTTGGGCTGGTTTGGAGCAGAATGTGCCCAATCCGTTCGAAGGCGCCACCAGCGTGCTGCTCAGTGTGCCTGAACGCCAAGCGGTGAAAATCGCCGTTTACGATATCAATGGTAGGGAAGTGCTTTCCGACAAACGTACGCTTAATCAAGGCGATTGGGCATTGCAACTCTCATTGGCAGTACCGCAAACCTACATTTTGAATGTGACCATGAAAGACTACCGTGCTTCCATCAAGATGATTAATGTGGGACATGGTGGTGGCAACAGCATCTCTTACTTAGGCATCGCCAAGGGTGAACTGAAGGCGGAGACGAAGAAACCCTTCGCTATTGGCGATAAATTGCAGGTGAAAGGCTATACCACCTATCAGGGCGGTGTTTTTACGGCAGAAGAGATGATTATGCCTGAAAGCACACAGCGCATTACGCTTCATTACGCTCTGACTGTGCCCCAGGCTCCTAAAATGATTACCTATCCTTATTTCCATTTGACCGATAGCTCGTTTTATTCGGGCGGTTATGTGCAAGATGAGAATGGTGCCGAGGTGACCGAGTGCGGCGTATGTTGGGACACGCTGGCATCACCCACCGTGGATGGTCTGCATACGGTGCAAGTACCTAACAATAAGATGTTTACGAGCTATGTTCCCAATCTTCGTCCTCATACGACATATTATGTAAGATGTTATGGCATAAACAAATATGGCCTGTCGTACGGCGATCAGATTACGGTGGTCACCAACGACAAGGGCGTGGTGATTGCATCCTGCCCGGGCGATTCCTTGGTGACCGATATCGATGGCAATGTTTACTCAACCATCCAAATTGGCGACAAGTGCTGGATGAAGCAGAGCATGCGTGTGCGTCACTATCCTGATGGCTCGGCTATTCCAGCCGGCGCGGTGAACAAGGAGAGCTACACCGAGCCTTATTGGTACTATCCTTACGGCGATGAGACTCTTGAGAAAGCGCACGGCTTGTTGTACAATTTCACGGCGATGATGAAATCGCCTATGCCTGCCGAGGGCGACAATCAGGGTATTTGTCCTACAGGTTGGCATGTGGCCACCGATGTGGAATGGGCAAACGTGCTCGACTATATTTTGGCCAAGGACGACTATAATTACGCCAAGTATTTCTGCAATGATAACAGCCTCGATTTGGAGCCAGCAGGCTATTTCTATGACAGTAAGTATTATACCATAGGATTCTCTACCATGGTATGGAATTCAACATCCTTTAATGAAACCTCTGGCTTTATGCGCATGCTGGCCCCCGAGAATGGCAATATTTTCAGATACGGCTTCAAGAAGTGTGCCGCTATGTCGGTAAGATGTGTAAAGAACTAGTAGGGCAGGAGAATGAACAATTTAACAAATAGGTATCTATGAGAAAGTGGATGTGTTTGTTGATGGTTTTAATTGCTTGTGTTATGCAATTAAAAGCACAAAGTGTAAGTTACACATACAAGCCATTTGCAGAGGAAGGTTGTACTGTGAGTTATACGCCTGTTATCGTCGAAAATGAAGCCTACATAGTAGTCAGTGTACAATCCGATAGACTTGTTTTTAGCGATAATCCAACTATGATGGTGCGTTTTTTCAACACCGATCAGATTTTACAATTAGAAGGAAAAAAATTAAATACAACATCAAGTAATGGAGGAATTCTGATAGGCAATGTTTTAGTGCCATATACAGATATGAAGGCGATGGCACAGTTTAAGATTACAGAAGATCAAATAGAACTATTTACAAAGGGGGTTGAGAAAATCCGACTATCCATTTTCCCAATAGCACACGAACGCGTATTCAAAAGTGATAAGATAGGGATGTCTTTGTTTCAAAACTATCAAGTGGCAAAAGATAAGGCAAAAAACTTCTGATTAGATTCTAATGTCTCAATACAATTGTTATGGCTTTAATGATTCAGCGCGGACGTGAAATGATCCGCATCAACACACAAAAGAACACGATTGAGTACTCCACGAGTGGTGGATTGAATTGGAATACCCGTTATTCGAGCGGCTCGTGTGGTACGTTTCACGATTTGTTCGACAATGGTCGCGAGATTCTGGCGTGTACTTCAAAAGGTGTGTATTACAGCACCAACGAGGGCCTAAATTGGAATTGCCGCTATAGTAGCGGTGCGTGTGGCACTTTCATGCAGTTGAGTACCGATGGAAGATACCTTTATGCCACGACAAGCCAAGGTCTCTATTATTCCTCAAGCAATGGCCTCAATTGGAATAAGCGGTCGTCATAAAGGGTTAGATGTTGAAGTGTGAAAAGATTATTATGAAAAGAGTTCTAATTTTTGCTATTGCCATATTGTTTTCCTTTGCTGCTTTCGCACAAAGTGATGTTCCGTATGCGCCACAAAGTGCTTCAGAACCTCAAGATGGAGCGGTATATAAGTTGTTCCCTACAAGCAATATGTGGACATTCCTCAAGTTGGACACGAGAAATGGCAGAATCTGGCAGGTGCAATTTTCTGTAAAAGGTTCAGAATACAGGTACGAAATTCCTCTTTCAGATTTCTTTCTTGTGGAAGCTGATAAAGAAATAAATGGCAGATTTACTTTGTATCCAACAAGTAATGTTTTTAATTTTATTCTGTTAGACCAAATAGATGGTCGAATGTGGCAGGTTCAATGGAGTGAAGACTCAAAAAACAGGGGAATAATGCCTATTAATTAGGATTCTATTTTCTAGTTGGGTAGTCAAGAAACCATGAGGGTTTACAGATTCCTGTCACTGCCGACCCTTCAAATTAAAAAGGAGTGAAGTTCAACTTCACTCCTTTACTTTATAAGCTGCGGAAAGTGAGGGATTCGAACCCCCGGAACCCCGGAGGGTTCAACAGATTTCGAGTCTGCCCCATTCGACCACTCTGGCAACTTTCCGCGGCAAAGTTACGGCTTTTTTCTGGATTATGAATGATTTTTTATTTCTTTGATTATTAAAATATTATGTTTTAAAAGGAAACATAAATTACTTTCTTTTATAGAAGAAGTCGGAAGAATAAACACCTCGTTTTACGCAATTCATACTTGCTGCCATTAGTTTTTTTCTGCTATTATTTTCTGCAGAATATTTCTTATCTTTGCCACGATAAATACTCAAAAAATTGTTGATGAAAAGATTTTTATGGATAGTCGCAGTCTTGTCGCTGCTGACCGCCTGTCACCGCAATAAAGGGAATGCCGACGCCTACGGGAATTTCGAGGCAACTGAGATTATTGTTTCGTCTGAGAATAATGGCCGCCTGCTGGAGTTTTCAGTAGAAGAGGGACAAACATATCAGGCTGGCGAAGTGGTAGGTTGTATCGATACTTTGCAGTTGTGTTTGCAGCTTAAGCAGTTGGAAGCCTCTATCAAGGCTGTGATGGCTCGTCGCCCCGACTCCAAGTCGCAGATACAAGTATTGAAGAAACAGTTGGAAACCCTGGAAAAAGAGCGTGCCCGCGTGGAGAACTTGGTGCAAGCCAATGCCGCTACCGCCAAGCAGTTAGACGACATCGTGGCTCAGATAAACATCACCAAGAGCCAGATGGCAGCCACCGAGTCCACACTGAGTATCCAGTCGCAATCTCTGTCGGAAGAGGTGGAAGCCCTCCGTTTCCAGAAAATGCAGCTTGAAGCCTCTATCGCCACTTGCCGTATCAAGGCGCCCATCACTGGCACTGTACTCAAGAAATACATAGAACCCAATGAGTTGGCATTCCAAGGCAAGCCGCTCTTCAAGATTGCCGACCTGACCAATATGTTCATCAAAGTCTATGTGTCGGAAGATATGCTCTCGTCGTTGCGCCTGAATCAGGAGGTGACTATCAATTTGGATACGTCGGGGGATATCTCCAAACAGGCTAAGAAGAACAAACGGAAAAATAAACGTAAAGATAACGAGCCAACCAAACAATTCACCGGCAAAATATGCTGGATTTCTCCTAAGGCCGAATTTACGCCTAAGATGATACAGACTAAAAATGAGCGTGTTAACCTTGTTTATGCTGTGAAAGTCAGCTTCATTAACGATGGTAGCGCCAAAATCGGCATGCCCGGTGACGTGATTTTTAAATAGAAGCCATGGATTGGGCTGTTGAAATAGAGCATCTTAACAAGACATATCCCGAAAACCATGTAACTGCGCTGGATGATGTCAGCATTGCCGTGAAACCGAATGAACTTTTTGGCCTTGTCGGTCCTGACGGCGCTGGCAAATCTACACTGTTCAATATCCTGACTACCTTGCTGTTGCCCGACTCGGGCCATGTGACCGTACTCGGTATGGATGTGATTGCCGACTACAAGAAGGTGCGGAGCACCATCGGCTATCTGCCTGGCGTCTTTTCGCTCTATCCCGACCTGACGGTAGAGGAAAACCTGATTTTCTTTGCTACGATGTATAAGAGCAAAATCAGTGAGAATATGTCCATCATCAAGCCCATCTGGCGACAGTTGCTGCCGTTCAAGAAAAGGCGTGCTGGCAAGCTGTCGGGCGGTATGAAGCAGAAACTGGCGCTCTGCTGTGCGCTCATCCACAAACCGACCATTCTCTTTCTTGACGAGCCGACTACGGGTGTGGACCCTGTGTCGCGCAAGGAGTTTTGGGAGATATTGAAAGGTATTCAGCAACAGGATATTACGGTTGTTGTCTCCACGCCTTATATGGATGAGGCGACTCTCTGCGACCGTATCGCACTCATTCAGGACGGTCGTATTATCGAAGTGGCTACGCCCAACCAGATCATCGATAATTTTGAGGGCACGTTGTACACGCTGACCACCAACAATATTTTCGGCTTGCTGGAGATTATGAAGCAGTGTACGTTGCCATGCAACTATTATCCCAATGGTGACCAGTTGCACATTGTTTTCTACGAGGATGCGGAGAGTTCGTCGAACGCTTTCCAACAGTTTTTGCAAGAGCATCAGATAGAATTCAGGAATATGAAACGCATTACGCCGAATATTGAAGACTGTTTTATCGAACTTGTTAAACCGAAGTAGGAAATGTATAGCATTGTAGCAGAAAATCTTACCAAAAAGTTCGGTGATTTCACATCGGTTGACCATATCAACTTTCAGGTGAAACAGGGCGAGATTTTCGGCTTCCTTGGCGCCAATGGGGCTGGGAAGACCACCGCCATCCGTATGCTGTGCGGGCTGCTGCGCCCCACCTCGGGGGTGGCTACTGTGGCGGGCTATGATGTGAAGACGCAAGCCAAGTTCGTCAAGCGCCACATCGGCTATATGAGCCAACGCTTCTCGCTCTACAACGACTTGACTCTATTTGAGAATATGCAGCTTTTTGGCACGGTATACGGCATTCCCAAAGCTGAGTTAAAAGACCGTATCCATCAAAGTTTAAAGGAGTTGCAAATGGATGATAAGGCCAATACCTTGGTCTATTCCATTCCGTTGGGGTGGAAGCAGAAGTTGGCGTTTGCTACGGCCATGTTGCACCGGCCGCAGATAGTATTCTTGGATGAGCCCACCAGCGGTGTGGATCCGATTGTGCGTCGTGAGTTCTGGAATATGATTTATCAGGCTGCCTCGCAAGGTGTAACTATCTTTGTCACAACACACTATATGGACGAAGCCGAATATTGCGAGCGTATTTCCATTATGGAGAGCGGTCAACTCAAAATCATTGGCAAGCCCGCCGACATCAAGGCGGAGATGGGTGTTGATTCCATCGCCGATGTGTTTGTCAAGTTCGTGCGGCGGTAGAACGTTAGAAGTTATAAAGAACAAAGAACAAATATTAATATTCAAACAACTTTTAAAATATCTATCTTATGAAAAAACAATTTATTTATGTATTTGTCTGTGTGTTAATTTCTTTTGTTTTATCTTCCTGCAATAAAGATAAATATAAATTTCCTGAAGAAAACATCATTGATGAAGCCGTAACGGATGTAGACGGCAACACGTATGCGGCGGTGCGAATCGGCAACCAGGTGTGGATGGCTGAGAATTTGCGTACCACGAAGTATGCGGATGGCACTGAAATTCCGTTAGATACTATTGGTGTCCCTTCCCGCTATTATCCTGATGGAAAAGCGGTAAATGTTGAGAAGTACGGCTATTTTTACAATTGGGAAGCTGTCATGAATGGTGAGTTGGATACTCTTCATGATAGAGTGCAGGGCATTTGCCCTACAGGCTGGCATGTGCCTAATGATGCCGAATGGCAGGAGTTGGTGGACTATGTGTGGACGCAGATAGATCCGAGATCAGATAATACACCAGCCAAAGCGTTGGCATCAACCGAAGGATGGGAGCCGAGTAAAAATGGTGGTTCGCCTGGTTATGAGCCTTCAAAAAATAATTCTATGGGTTTTTCGGCATTGCCTGCCGGTGTCCTACTCATTGATTTCGATAATAATAGCATCCTCGAAGTTGGCTATATGGGTATCTATGCATACTTTTGGAGTTCTTCTTATGATATGGTTCTTGACGAATTTCCCGAGGGGAGGACTTGGTTGATTGACCATATGGGGCAAGATTTGCGAAACGACATGTTGAAAGGTGGCTGCTCGGTCCGTTGCCTTCGCGACTAAATCTTTGGATAGCATTACAATTACCGGGCCATATCGGTTCGTTGTGTCAAAGATTAAAATAATATAGTTAAACCTTTTATAATAAAACTCTTATGAAAAAACAATTTGTTTATTTGCTTGTTTGTATGTTAGTTCCTTTGTTTTTAGTTTCCTGTGAAAAAGATAAAGGTAAAGAAGGTGTTCCTGAAGAAAACATTACTAGGGACGCGGTTATGGATGCGGACAGCAACATGTATGATGTGGTGAAAATAGGCAACCAAGTGTGGATGACCGAGAATTTGCGCACGACGAAGTACGAAGATGGCACTCCCATTCCGTTAGATACTGTTGGTGTCCCGTCACGTTATTGTCCTAATGGTAATGCTGCAAACGTGAAGAAATACGGCTATTTGTACAATTTTCGTGCTGTGATGAACGGTGCACACGGCAGCGAAGCCAATCCAAGTGGAGTGCAGGGCATTTGTCCCCAAGGTTGGCATGTTCCCAGCGATGCCGAATGGCAGGAACTGGAGAGTTATGTGAGAGATCATTTAGACCCCAACAATGAAAATCACTTACCTGCTAAGGCGTTGGCATCCTCTGAGGGTTGGCAGACGAGTAGCCGAGTAGGTACGCCAGGCAATGACCCGTCCTCCAATAATTTTATGGGCTTTTTTGCATTGCCTGCGGGCAAGTTGCAGATTAGCATTGATGAGGACCAATTTTACTCTTATGTTGGGTTTGGTCTCGCTGCCTACTTTTGGACTTGCTCTGGCAGCGGTAACGCGGCAACGATGCGTTCCATCCACAATGACAGTCAAGACATTTTTAGTGATACTTCGAGTGATGGCATATCAGTGCGTTGCCTGAAGGATCCAGAAACAAATTTGAAATAAACAGGTGGCTGTCATAAAAATGGCAGCCACTTTTTTTATCCCTTATTGCCCGTTTGAAATAACGTCACATCTTCTTCTGTTATCCCAACTATCTCGGCAATGGTGTCAATAGGAATCCCCTTCTCCAGCATGCGGGCGATTATTTCCCGTTTCTCATTTTCAGCTATTTTTCTTTCTTCTGCGCGTCCTTCTTCTTTGCCAAGCCTGTGGTGGTATTCCATTGCGTCTTTCACATCATCGTACTCCAGTACGCTTTTTTCATACTCTTGTTTTTCCATGGCGTTCAGTTTTGATACTTTGCAATTCTCGCACAGTTCACGGAAAACGGTCTCCTCCAAAGGAATGTCATCCTCTTCCATCTGCCAGATGTTCTTGATGACGTAGCACCATTTCTGCCTGTCATCGGCCAGTTGTGCGAAACTCTTTCGAATGGCAAATTTAGTCAAATCTATCAAAAGAAAGGACATTTTGTCTGAAAAAATGTCGTTGTTGTCGTCTTTGAGCATGACATGCTGGAGAAACCTGTCGGAGGCCCTCAATTCGGGAACTTCGAAATCCACCAACACAATGGTTAAGATTGTCGGGAAACTGTACTTGCGGTCGCCAATTTCTAACGAATTGCTGATGTGTCGCGACGAGTAGGCAATGATTCTGTTCTTGAGAAATTCTTGGCTCGCTTTCTGCATCTCGATGATGATGTGATCATTCTTGGGGTTAGCGCAGAGTACATCAAATACTAACCGTTTGTTTTGGTCGTTCTGGCCAAGCTGCTCGGTGGGCAGGTAGGTGATGTCATCTACCATACCGATATAGGGTGGCAGGAAGGCGTTGAGAAAATGAATCAGGTTGCTCTTGTATCGTTCCGTACCGAAGAATCGTTTGAATCCGAAATCGGTCAGAAGATTGATATTGGAATCCTTATTTTTCATAAATCGAGCAAGTTAATATACGACCATGTCTGGATATTAAAAATAACTTTGCAAATATATAAACAAAAATTAACATAATTATCGCCCTATTGAAATTTATTTAAACAAATATATACCTGACGGCATAATCTGTATGGGGAGCTAAGATTCCAATTGTACATTATAAATTGTTTTTGTATCTTTGCGCCGCTGTTAACGAAATTGTTCTCAGCATTTTCCTGACATAGAAACTGTTTTTGCTTCTTGTACACTAATTTTATGTTGGGGAATAAACCTTAATATGCAACAATTAAACAATTATGAAAAAAGTTCTAACCTTTTTAGTTATTGCGCTAGTAAGTTTTAGTGCAATGGCACAATCCATTACCCTTACCTTTACAGGAAAAGATGCAAAAAATCAATATGTAAAATTGAATCGTGTGGTGATTACCAACTTGACGCAGAATTGGCAGGAAACCATTTACTATCCTGACACCATTCTGATGATGGGGGGAACTGGCATTGATGATTTTAAAAATACCAACGAATTCAAATTGTCGCAAAATGTGCCCAACCCCTTTGATGGAGCTACCGATTTTGAATTGCAGATGGTTGAAAATGGCAATGTTACGATGGAAATTACCGATATAAATGGACGCACCGTTGTAGGGGCGAATAATTATTCGCCCCTACAGGCTGGTACCCACCATTTCCGCATTACCCTATCCACCGCCGGCACCTACCTGCTGACCGTCCGCTGTGCTAACAATGTGGCCTCCATAAAAATGGTGAATAACGGCGGCGCTGGCGAAAACGCCATCCAATATCTTGGAGAAGGTGTTTTCTATCCGCTAACTGCTACGTTGAAAGGTGGAAAA
>JAEEGG010026340.1_pt1 | contig 11111 bp, 9 predicted proteins | sample 9134161 | NCBI WGS metagenome assembly JAEEGG01 (sample SAMN16246543, study PRJNA631951) | gut metagenome | biome: gut microbiome; feature: rumen; material: CR-attached | host: Bos | place: Iran: Karaj | collected 2018-10
GCGGCTTTCATCGGGATTCCGAGAGGAGACCCGGGTGCGAAATCTGGAGAAGATGGAGGGAAGTGCATGGTAAAATACATCATAAAACGGATCTTTCAATCCGTGCTGGTGATTTTGCTGGTCGTTTGCGTGGTATTTTCTCTGCTGCGGCTCATGCCAAGCGACTATTTCTTTACCGAAGACGAATTGATGAAATTCACCGAGAGCCAGAAGTACGCCAAGCTGGAGCGTCTGGGGCTGATGAAGCTTTGTCCCACCTGTGAGGGCACCGGCCTGGTGAACGGGGAGGCCTGTCCGGACTGCCGGGAAAACGAGCTGGCTGTCAAGGGCACGGGCTATATGAACCGCTCCGTGCTGGCTCAGCTGGGCGACTTCTTCGGCGACATGCTGCAGGTGCGGGTGTTCAACGCCAAGGGCAAGGAAGTGAAGTCCGTCGAGCCCATGTCCGTGATCAAATACCTGGCCACCCGGCTCAAAACCGGTGAAAACCCCTTCGGCGAGCTGAAGGAGGGCTACTACACCCGGGTGAAGTTCAACCTGGGCAAGAGCATCCGTCTCGAGAAGAACCAGTACGTCACCGACGTGATCGCCACCAAGATGACCGTTTCCATGAAGATCGGCCTCATCTCCCTGGCCATCTCCCTGGTGCTGGGCGTGGTGCTGGGCGTGCTCCAGGCCATCTACAAGGATAAGATCCTCGACCACATCGGCACCGCTTACACGGTCATCGCCAACGCCGTGCCCCGTCTGGTCATCTACACCATCATCATGATCGCCGGCGCGTCGCTCCTGGGCCTGCCCATGCGGTACGACGCCACGGCGCCTAAGCCCTGGCTCACCATGATCCTGCCGGCGGTCTGTCTGTCCGTGGCCTCCACCGCCAACTACATGATCTGGACCCGCCGCTATATGGTGGACGAGCTGAACAAGGATTACATCCGCCTGGCCAAGCTCAAGGGCCTCAGCGACCGGAAGGTCATGTTCCGCCACGTGCTGAAGAACGCCTTCGTGCCACTGGCCCAGTATCTGCCCTACTCCATCCTGCTGACGGTGGGCGGTTCGCTCCTGGTGGAGAAACTGTTCGCCGTGCCCGGCATGGGGCCTGAGCTGACCACGGCCATCAGCCGGTATGACCTGAACCTGGTCCAGGGCATCGTGCTGCTGTACGCCACCATGGGCATCTTCGGCGTGTTCCTGGGCGATTTGCTCATGACGCTGATCGATCCCAGGATCAAACTGACCGGAAAGGGGGATGTGCGCTAATGGATACGCAGGAAAAGAAAACCGTACAGGAAGCGGAAGCGCCTGTGGTCAATATGACCGTCAACCCGGACAAAGTGGATACCGATCCCAATCGGGAGCGGCCCCGGGGCCGGGAATACCCCAAGTCCCGCAGCCAGATGCCGGAGGACCAGCTCTTCGAGTTCGCGGAGTACAACGCCATGGCCGCCGAGAAGATCGGCTACTCCAACTACTCCTACTGGAGGAGCGTGTGGGCCAACTTTTTGAAGAAGAAGCCGGCGGTGATCATGTCCATCATGTTCCTCCTGCTGTTCATCTTCACCTTCGTGGCCAGCGCCATCGGCAAATACGACATCCACATGGCGCCCGACCCCATCAACCGCATGTACATCACCCCCAACAGCGAGTACTGGTTCGGCACCAACGCCATCGGCCAGGACTACTGGGCCCAGGTGTGGTACGCCACCCGCGCCTCCATCCTGCTGGCCGTGCTGGTGTCCCTGGGCCAGATCAGCCTGGGCGTGGTCATCGGCCTCATTTGGGGCTACGTGCGGAAACTGGATCGGTTCTTCACGGAGCTCTATAACCTGATCGACAACGTGCCGACCATCATCTACATGACCCTCATCGCCCTGATGGTGGGCAAGACCATGCTGACCATGGGCATCGCCATGGTGGCCTTCGGATGGCTGGCCACGGCCCGAAACGTGCGCAACCTGGTGTTCATGTACCGCGACAGAGAGTACAACCTGGCCTCCCGGTGTCTCGGCACCAAGCTGGGCCGCATCCTCTATCGGAACATCTTCCCCTATCTGGTCAGCGTCATCATCCTGCGCCTTGCCTTGGCCATCCCCACCACCATCGCGTACGAGGTCACCCTCACCTACCTGGGCCTGATGGATATCATGGTGCCCTCCCTGGGCAACCTGCTGTCCGCCGCCCGGGCCGTGTTCCCGCGGGCTACGTTCACGCTGTGGTTCCCGGCGGCCATCGTTTCCATCATCACCATCACATTCTACCTGGTGGGCAATGCGTTCTCCGACGCCTGTGACCCCCGGAACCACGTGTAAAGGAGGGCGCGGAACATGAGTGAAATGACCAACAAGCTCAACACCATCGATTTCGACGAGCGCGCCAAGAAGATCCTGGCCCAGGAGCCCATCCTTTCCGCCCGGGACGTGGAAGTGACCTTCTCCCTCCGCGGCAAGAAGCTGGTCGCCATCCGGCGCACCTCTTTGGACCTGTACGAGGGCGAGACCCTGGCCATCGTGGGCGAATCCGGCTCCGGCAAGAGCGTGTTCACCAAGTGCTTCGTAGGCATGCTGGACAAGAACGGCAGCATCACCAACGGCTCCATCATGTATGAGGGCGAGGACTTGACCAAGTTCACCGAGAAGGACTGGCTGCGCATCCGCGGCAAGAAGATCGCCATGGTCACCCAGGACCCCATGACCAGCCTGAACCCCTTAAAGACCATCGGCTTCCAGATCCAGGAAAGCGTGGAGCTGCATCAGGGCTTAAAGGGCAAGGCTGCGAAGGAGGAAGTGTACCGCATCCTGAGCGCGGTCGGCATTCCGGATCCGAAACGCCGCTACAAGCAGTATCCGCATGAGTTTTCCGGCGGCATGCGCCAGCGCGTGGTCATCGCCATCGCCGTAGCCTGCCGTCCCCAGATCCTGATCTGCGACGAGCCGACCACCGCTCTGGACGTGACCATCCAGGCCCAGATCCTGGACCTGATCCGCACGCTGCAGAAAGAACAGAACATGACCATCATCTACATCACCCACGACCTGGGTGTGGTGGCCAACGTGGCCGACCGGGTAGCGGTCATGTACGGCGGGCAGATCATCGAGATCGGCATGGCCAACGAAGTGTTCTTCAATCCGCAGCATCCTTACACCTGGGCGCTTCTGTCGGCGCTGCCGCAGCTGGGCGTCAAGGGCGAAAAGCTGCCGGCCATCGACGGCACGCCGCCCAACCTGTTCAACAAGATCCAGGGCGACGCCTTCGCGCCGCGCAACAAGCACGCCCTGAACATCGACTTCCTGGAAGAGCCTCCCGTTTACGAGGTGACGGGTACGCATACCGTTAAATCCTGGCTCCGCGACAACCGCGCGCCCAAGGTGGAGCAGCCCGATTCCATCGAGCGTCTCTCCCGGATGAACCTGACCGGCAAAGGCACCGATCCGAACGCGTATCACCCGCATCTGGATCCGAACCGGGAGACGCTGATCGAGGTCAAAAACATGCAGGTCACCTTCGGTACGGGCCGCAAGAAATTCGTGGCCGTGAACGACGTGAACTTCGAGATCTATAAGGGTGAGACCTTCGCGCTCGTTGGCGAAAGCGGCAGCGGCAAGACCACCATCGGCCGGGCCATCGTCCGCATCAACCCCATCACCAGCGGCGAGGTGCTCTTTAAGGGCGAGCGGATCAGCGGAAAGATCAGCAAGGAAACGGACACCAAGGTGATCCGTTCCATGCAGATGATCTTCCAGGATCCCATGGCCTCCCTGAACGAGCGCGCCAAGGTGGACTATATCGTGTCGGAAGGCCTGTACAACTATCATCTGTACAGGGATGAGCACGACAGGCAGGACAAGGTCCAGCAAGCGCTGCAGGAAGTGGGCCTTCTGCCCGAGTTCTCCAGCCGCTTCCCTCACGAGTTCTCCGGCGGCCAGCGTCAGCGTATCGGCATTGCCCGAAGCCTGATCATGGAGCCGCAGTTCATCGTGGCGGACGAGCCGATCTCTGCGCTGGACGTTTCCATCCGGGCCCAGGTCCTGAATCTGCTGAACGACATGAAGAAGAGCCGCGGACTGACCTACCTGTTCATTGCGCACGACTTAAGCGTGGTCCGCTTTATTTCGGACCGCATCGCCGTCATTCACAAGGGACGCATCGTGGAGCTGGCGGAGGCGGAAGAGCTGTTCGCGCATCCGCTGCATCCTTACACCAAGGCGCTGCTGTCCGCGGTGCCCAATCCGAACCCTTACGTGGAGCGGGCCAAGAAGCTGGTGGTGTACGATCCTTCCATCCATCACTATGAGAAGGACGGCCCCAAGTGGGTGGAGATCCTGCCCGATCATTTCGTCTACGGCAACACCGAAGAAATGGACGGCTACCGGAAGGAGCTCGGGCTGTAAAGCCGGCGTTCCGGACGGAAAAAGAGGCGCGGAAGCCAAACGAAACGGTTTGGCTTCCGCGCCTCTTTGCGTTGTATTCTTTTTTTGCCTTAAGATTGGACTTCCCGCGGCCACGGCGTCAGCCGCTCATGCGGCCGGACCAGAAAGGCTTTTTCAGCCGCTGCCGCGAGCGGGGCGTCCGAATGCGAGTCGGAATAGAATTTTTCGATCTTTTCCCCGGAATACTCTTCCCGGAAGCGCCGCAGCTTCTCCGCGCCGTGGCAGTTTTCCCCGTCGAAGCGCCCCGTTGCAGGATCCACCTCGGAAGCGATCAGACGGGTGATCTCAAGTTCCCGGCAGACCGGCTCCAGCAGAAAGCGCGGGGAGGCCGAAATGATCAGGTCCTCGGGCCGGTGCTGTTTTTTATACCAGGCGGCCAGTCCGTCTTTGTGTTCCGCCCAGAAGGCCTCTGCCAGCGGGGCGGCCCCTTCCGGCAGGGCGGCAAAGAGGGAGAAGAAGCGCTCCTTCATCTGCGTCTTGCTCAGGCGGTGAAAGACGTAATGCCCCAGGAAGGCGCCGAGGATCCGCGGGAGAAAGCGCAGCAGGGCCGGCTTCTTCCGCATCAGATAGCGCACGAAATCCGTGCTGGAATCACGTCGGTACAGGGTCTTGTCAAAGTCGTAAACGTTCATGAGAGCCCGTCTCCCCCATAAGGATAGCCGTAATATGCCTCCCGCAGCCGCTCCTTCGGCGGAAACAGCTTTAAGAGCACGAGGGCCAGCAGAAAGCCGTAGGCCAGGCCGCTTAAGTGCGCCGCGTCGTCCACCGCTTCGCTGACGCCGTGGTAGAGCGAAAGCCCCAGCATGACGATGATCTGTATCGGCGATAAAGCGCCGGTCAGGTCCCGGGCAAAGAGCCCCGCGAAGATCATCGCGCCCATCAGGCCGAAGACGGCGCCGGAGGCGCCGGCGGAGAGGATCTCGTCCCCGTTCTGCACGTTGATCAGATGGGAGGTGATATTGGCGCCCAGGCCGGACAGAAGATAGATCGCCGCCAGGCGCCCGTGGCCGATGCCGTTCTCCAGGAACGTGCCGATGGCAAAAAGGACCAGCATGTTGTTGAAGATATGATCCGCGCCGAAATGCAGGAACATGGCGGTGAAGAAGCGCCAGTATTCGTGATCCTCGCTGACGGCGCTGGTCAGCATGGCGCCGTGACGGAACATATAGTATCCGCTCTCGCTGTTTCCCATGGCTTCCAGGACCAGGAAGATAAGGACGTTGACGGCAAGCAGCCCCCACATGACGTATGCTTTTTTCGGGTCCGAGAGAGTTCGGTTCATGCGGCTTCCTTTCCTTATTATCGGCAGGCTTCCGGGCGGCCTGCGGAGCCCGGCGCGTTATTTCGTAAATGCGTTCAGGGACCAGATCTTCTGGGCCAGCTCGGCGGTGCCGAAGTCCAGAATGATCCAGCCGCAGTCGGCCGGCAGCTGGGCGGCGGCCAGGCGGGCGTTCAGGTCTTTCGCGAAGGCGTAAGGATGTCCCTGCACGAAGGTCCCCTTGGTGCTTAAAAACTGCACGGCGGCGGCCCCGTTTTTCGTGCTGCTGCCGCTGATGCCCGCGGTGAAGGCGGCCCACTTGTCGTCCGCGTCATATTCGTAGCGGTCCTGCACCCAGAGCGTATAGCTGCCGTTGTCTTTGGCGGCGGTGTTCAGGCTCACGTCGTCGTGTCCGCCCTGGTGGTCCCAGAGGAAGGGGACGCCGGCTTCTTTGCCCAGGCCGGCTTCGTCCTCATAGCGGCGCAGCAGCACCAGCTTCCCGCGGGCTTCGCCTACCGTGGGCAGCGTGTCCGTGAGCAGCCATTTGTCGGGCGCCGACGCGAGATAGCGCCGCAGCAGGCCCTGGAACTGCTTCACGCTCTCGTCCCCGTGCTCCTGCTTGACGCAGAAGAGGATGGTCTCCGCGGGGTGGGCCTTCAGGAAATCGTAACAGTCCTTCAGGACGGCGTCCAGCGTCAGCGTTTCCTGCCAGAAGAAGGCGCCGCTGCGGCATTTGGTGAAGCCGTGCATCAGGATCAGATCCTCGCCGTCCGTGCCGAGACGGATATCCAGATAGCGGAAGCCCGCCTCCAGCTGTTCCGCGATGCTCTTGTACTGGCACTTGGTGACATAGGCCAGCTGGCAGTATTTTGTGGCGGAATCGTGCGTGCCGGGTATGGCCAGCTCGTTCAGCTTCGCGGAATCCGGCAGGTCCGCCATCCAGTCGGCGGAACCGGTCACGGCCGCGCTGCGGTCGGTCTCGGTGAGCGGCGCGATGAGAAGGAACAGAACGGCGGCAGCGATCAGGCCCGCGATTGCGAGGGCGATGCGGCCGGCGGTCCGGCCGGCCTTTTTTCCGGAGGCGGGACGGGAAGCTGTCTTAGTCATGCTGCATCGCCTCCTCGATCTTATTGCAGACGAAGGAGACCGCGTCGCTCTGAAGGCTCTCGGCCATCTTCGCGCGCAGCTCGTCCCGCTTTTCGTAGAGCTCGCCGATGGCGGCCAGCAGCTTTTCGTCCGTGATCTCCTCCTCCTCCAGCACCATGGCGAAGCCCTGCTTCTCGAAGGAGCGGGCGTTTAAGATCTGGTCGCCGCGCGAGGCCGCCTTCGAAAGCGGCACCAGCAGCATCGGCTTCTGCAGGTATAAAAGTTCGCAGATCGCGTTCGCGCCGGAGCGGGAGAGGACCAGATCCGCCATCGCGAAGAGATCCTTCATCTCGGCGCTGATATATTCGTACTGCACGTAGCCGGGCCGACCGGTAAGAGTTTCGTCCAGATGGCCCTTGCCGCACAGATGCACGATCTCAAAGCGTTCCAGCAGCGCGTCCAGGTTGTCGCGGACCTTCGTGTTTAAGTAAACGGAGCCCAGGCTCCCGCCGATGATCATCAGCACCGGCTTTTCCCCCGGCAGCCCCGTAAAGGCAAGCCCCGCTTCGCGGCTGCCGTCCTTCAGGCTCTCCCGGATGGGGCAGCCGCTCACGAAGGATTTGCCGGCCGGCAGATATTCCAGCGTTTCGGGGAAGTTGCAGAGCGCGAAGGTCACGTCCTTGAAGCAGAGGCGGTTGGCCAGACCCGGCGTCAAGTCGGATTCGTGCAGAAGGACCGGGATCTTCAGCCGTTTCGCGGCCTTGACGACCGGGACGGAGACGTAGCCGCCCTTGGCGAAGATCACGTCCGGCTTCAGCTTCCGCAGGAGGCGGATCGCTTCGTGGTAGCCGTGCTGGATCCGCACGGGAGCGATCAGGGTCTTGAGGCTGGCGTAGCGGCGCAGCTTGTCCGCAGTGACGGCATGGTACGGGACGCCTTCCTTCTCCAGGATCTCGCGCTCCATGCCGTCCTTGGAGCAGATATAGGTGACGTCGAAGTCCCGGCGCTTTAATTCCGGGATCAGGGCGAGGTTCGGGGTGACGTGGCCGGCCGATCCGCCGCCTGTCAGAATGATCTTTTTCATAACGGATTCCTTTCCGGAAAAGTAAGAATATCATACCACAAAATCCCGCGAAGGTCAAAAAACGGATGCGCTCCGGGCAAAAATAGTGTATAGTATAAAAAAGAGCGGCGGCGGCGCCCGCCGCCGGACAGAACGGATGAAATCAATCGTTTCAAAGTATCAATAACAGGAGACAATCATCATGCTGAAACTGGACACAAGCAAGGCAAGACCTTTTCTGCAGGCCGACTGGGCCGAACTGAAGGCGGAAGCCTCCGTTGCGGAGAAGTTCTTAAAGGACAGGACCGGCGCCGGGAACGATTTCCTGGGCTGGATCGATCTGCCGGAAAACTATGACAAAGACGAATACGCCCGCATTCAGGCGGCCGCCCGGAAGATCAAAGAGGATTCCGACGTGCTGGTCGTCGTCGGGATCGGCGGCTCCTATCTGGGAGCCCGCGCGGTCATCGAGGCGCTGCGGCCCCTCGTCGGACCCGCGAAGGACGGTTACCCCGAGATCTGGTTCGCGGGCAATCAGATCAGCTCCACCTATCTGAACAACCTGATCCGCGCGCTGGAGGGCCGGCGCTTCTCCATCAACGTGATCTCCAAATCCGGGACCACTACGGAGCCGGCCATCGCGTTCCGCGTATTAAAGAAGCTGCTGGAAGACAAGGTCGGCAAGGAAGAGGCCGCCCGCCGCATCTACGCGACCACGGACAAGGCGCGCGGCGCGTTAAAGAAGCTCGCCGATAAAGAAGGCTACGAATGCTTCGTGGTGCCGGACGATATCGGCGGCCGCTACAGCGTTCTGACCGCGGTCGGCCTGCTGCCCATCGCGGCGGCCGGCATCGACGTGGACGCGCTCATGCAGGGCGCGGCCGATATGCGCCGCCTGATCCTGGACAATCCGGGCAATCATCCCGCTATCGAATACGCCGCCCTGCGGAACGGCCTGCTGCGGCAGGGCAAACAGGTGGAGATCCTGGCCAACTACGAACCCGGCCTGCACTTTGTGAGCGAGTGGTGGAAGCAGCTCTACGGCGAGAGCGAAGGCAAGGACGGCAAGGGCATCTTCCCGGCCTCCGTGGATCTGACCACGGACCTGCATTCCATGGGCCAGTTCATCCAGGACGGCAACCGCATCCTGATGGAGACCGTGATCCGTATCGCGCACTCCTCCGAACCGGTGGTGCTGGGAGCCGAAGCCGAGGATCTGGACGGCCTGAACTATCTGGCCGGCCGCGACATGGATTTCGTCAATGAGAGTGCCATGCGCGGCACGCAGCTGGCGCATCTGGACGGCGGCGTCCCCGTGAGCGTCATCAGCCTGGAGACCTTAAACGCGCACAGCCTGGGCGCGCTGCTTTACTTCTTCGAATTCGCCTGCGGCATCAGCGGCTATATCCTGGGCGTCAACCCCTTCGACCAGCCCGGCGTCGAAAGCTATAAGAAGAACATGTTCGCGCTCCTAGGCAAGCCCGGTTTCGAGGCGGCGGGAGAAGAATTAAGAAAGAGGCTGTAACATGAACCTGAAACTGAATTACAAACGTACCGCCCTGATCGGCTTTGCCTTCTTCGGCATCCTGCTGCTGTGGCAGGTCTACGACTCCTGGTGCCCCACCTTCCTGACGGACATCTTCGCCCGCCGCATGTACGGCTTAAGCTCCGCCGAGCTCAAAGCCGGCGACCCGGACAAGATCCTGAACGTCCAGTGGCTGGTCGGCATCATCATGGCCTGCGACAACCTGGCCGCCCTGATCCTGCTGCCCATCTTCGGACGGCTTTCGGATAAGACGAAGACCCCCATCGGCAAGCGCATGCCCTACATCCTGGTCGGCACGCTGGTCTCCGCCGTGGCCTTCCCCTTCATCCCGCTGTTCTTCCACGCCAACAACATCGCCGGCATGGTCATCATGATGGCCATCGTGCTGATGTTCATGATGATGTACCGCAACCCCGCCGTCGCCCTGATGCCGGACATCACCCCCAAGCCCCTGCGCGCCAAGGCCAACGGCATCATCAATATCATGGGCTACTTCGGCGGCGCTTTTGCCACGGTGCTGGGCATCTTCCTGAAGCTCAGCGACTATATCAACGCCGCGGACGCCGCGCGGAAGCTCTGGATCATCGAGATCCCCTTCCTCGTCGCCTCCGTCCTCATGGTCATTTCCGCCCTGGTGCTGTTCTTCACCATCAAGGAGAACCGGATCGCGGAGGAGATGAAGGAGGAGATGGAGCTGGGCGAACAGCTCGCCGCCATCGAAAACCCCGTGGACGACGACGGCCCCATGAGCCCCGCCAACCGGCGGATGCTGCTGGCGATCCTGGGCGCGGAGTTCCTCTGGTTCATGGCGGACAACGCCATCGGCACCTACATCGGCAACTATGTCATCTATTACCTGAATTCCGCCTCCAGCGCCACCATGCTCCTTACCATCATCGGCGGCGTCGCGTCCGTGGCGGGCTTTGCCATCGCCGGCTCCATCGCAGATAAGATCGGGCGCAAGTGGACGATCTCCATGGGGCTTGGCATCACGGTGCTCGGCATGGCCGTCATGTGCTTCGTGGCGCCCACGGGGCGCGTCACGGGCGCCAACGGCGAGCATGCCTTCCCCGCGGCGCTCTTCGCCGTCTGGGCGGTCAAGGGCTTCGGCATGGCGCTGGTGCACAACTGTTCCTTCCCCATGGTGGTGGAGCTCTGTTCCAGCCGCAAGATCGGAAAGTTCACCGGCTACTATTACGCCGCCAGCATGTCCGCCCAGACCATCACCCCCGTGCTTCTGGGTCTGGTGTTCCGCATGACCCTGGCCTGGCGGACCCTGCCGGTATACGCCCTGTGCCTGTTCATCCTGAGCTGCGTCGTATTCACACTGCTGGTGAAGAATATCAAGGCCCGGAAGGTGGAGAACACCCACGGCCTGGAGGCCCTGGAGGGAGATTGAGCATGAAAAAGCGGTATCTGTTTCTGGCTGCGGGCCTTGCGGCGGCTGCTGCCCTTCCCGTCGCCCTCCTGGCCCCGGGACATGCGGCGGGGGAGAAGAAGGCTCCCTTCCTGGGGCGGAACTTTGCCCACCGGGGCCTCCATACCCCGGATAAGCTGATCCCGGAGAATTCCCTGGCCGCCTTCCGGGCGGCGGTGGAAAGCGGCTACGGTATGGAGCTGGACGTGCAGCTCAGCAGGGACGGCCAGGTGGTGGTGTTCCACGATGACGACCTCCTCCGGGTCTGCGGCAGGGAGGAGCGGGTGGACGAGCTGACCCTGGCGGAGCTT
>JAEEGG010026342.1_pt1 | contig 11110 bp, 2 predicted proteins | sample 9134161 | NCBI WGS metagenome assembly JAEEGG01 (sample SAMN16246543, study PRJNA631951) | gut metagenome | biome: gut microbiome; feature: rumen; material: CR-attached | host: Bos | place: Iran: Karaj | collected 2018-10
CGCGCGCGCCTCGGCGTCGGCGGCCGCGGAGACGAAGCGGCCCTTGAAGTATGCACCCCGGACGCTGCACGCCGGGTCGTTCGCGGCGTCGTAGAAGTGCGGCGTCACGTCGGGCCATTCGGGGGCGTCCAGCCTGCCTTCCCACGCGGGCCCGGCCATCGCCGCCGCGGCAACCGCGCAGACCGCCGCCGCCGAGATTCTGTGAACGACCATGACTTGCCTTCTCCTTCTCGCCGCCGTTCGGGCGTCGCACGGACGGTCTCGCGGAACGGTCGCCCCGTCCGCGCGCCACGGAACGGAATGATAGAGGATTCCGGACGGCGGAAAAAGGGACGAATCACGCAGATTCAAGTAAAACCGCGAGACATCTCCCTCGCGTGGCGTGGTGGCACCCCGCCACGCGAGGGAGGCGCGCGGCTCGCTTCGTCGGTCGCGCGGCTATTCCGGCATGCGCACCCAGACGCGGAAGAAGCGGCTGTCGGCGTTCGGCGCGGTCCAGACCTCGTTCGTGAGGAAGGGCTTGCCCTCGACGGTGTAGACGCGCCTGGCGCCGAGATCCGGATGCCAGGAGATCTCCGGCTCGTCGCCGGGCACGAGGATGTCCGCGAGGAGGCTCGAGAGCGCGTCGAGCGGGTTGAGGCCCGCCACGAACTCCTCGTAGAGCGTGTCGCCCTTGCCCGAGGGAAGCGGCTTGAGCGCCTCGTAGCCGCTCGGCGACCCGATGCCGTGGAAGTCGACCCACGCCTCCCATTCGCCCTTCGTCGCCTCCGGGATCCACTGCACGCAGTCGAGCCAGCCGCGGTCCTCGCCGGCGGCCATCGTGGCGTCCTTGACGTAGGTCCAGCGCAGCGTGTGCGTCCCCTCCCCCGCGATCGCGAACGATAGGCGCTCCCACTTCGTCCGCCCGTCGAGGCGGGCCTTCTCCTCCCCGTCGATCTCGAAGACGAGGTGGTCCCAGTCGCGCTCGCCGCTGTCGTCGCGCTCGCACGAGGCGCGCCACCGGAAGTCGATCTGCCCCGGCCCCTCGACCGTCGTCTCGATCCAGCTCTCGCCGTTGTCGCCGGGCGCGCCGCTGCGGGCGTCGTGCACGGCGTCCGCCGCGTCCTCGGAAAGCTCCGCGACCCACGGACTGCCATCCCCGGTCGAGAAGGCGAGCTGCGGCATGTTGACCGCCGTCGCGAGCGTCAGCGTCGAGCCGAGCGCCGGAACGCCCGCGTCAGAGACGCCCGCGATGTTCTCCGAGACGACGAAGTAGTAGTAGGTCTTCCCGGCCTCGACCGTCGCGTCGGACCAGGAGAGGCCCTCGGTCGAGCCGAGCAGCGTCGCCGCCGCGAGGTCCGGGGACGAACCGCGGTAGACGCGGTAGGAGTCCGCCGTCTCCACCCCGTCCCATGTGAGCGCGATGCCCGCGCCTTCCTGCGCCGCCGCGAGGCCGTCCGGCGCCTGCGCGACGTAGACGCGGACGATCGTCGCCGTCGCGACCTCGCTCGCCCAGTCGTCCCGCACGATCGCGACCGCCTTCACCGTCGTCGTCTCGCGGATCGAGAACTTGACCGACGTCGTGCTGTTCGTCCAGGGATCGCTTCCGTCGACCGTGTGGAAGATCCTCGCGTCCGGATCGCTGCACGTGAGCGTGACCGACTGCGTGTTCTTCGCGAACTTCGATCCGTCGCCGGGTTCGATGACCGGCGTCGCCGGCACGCCGTATTCGTGGCAGCCCATGTCCACCGCCGCGTGCGCGACGCGCGGATTGCCGGCGAGGTCCGTCCCCCCCGCCGCCCGCGACGTGTCGCCCGCATCGACGCACGGCGCCACCGCCCGCACGCGGTAGTCGCCCTTTGCCGCGTCGAAGAAGAGGTCCGCCGCCGATGCGACGATGTTGCTCGTTCCCGCGGTCTCCGTGTCGAGGCAGGAATAGCCGACCTTGCAAGTCGCCACATCGACTTCGTTCTCGACCGGCGAATCCACGACGATGTTCCCGACGATGATGCAGTTCGTCACGGTGCAGTTCCGAATTGCACACGCTCCCAGGTCATTCCTATTGGTATTGGCGACAATGGTGCAATTTATAAGAGAACCGTTTGCGACGGCACTAGGCGAAACGGCGTTCTGATTTGCATTCTCGTTGGCATTGCCAAAAACAAGACAGTTCTCCATGTTCGAAGAGGACACAGCCGAGTTGCTTCGCGTGGAGTTGCCGGTCACAATGCAGTTTTTCAGTGAGACGGAAAGTGCGGCACCTCCGCCTGCGGTGCAGTACCCGTTACGAAGAGTGAACCCATCCATCGTCACATAGTCCCGCCAAAGCTCGTGGGCGAAGGAATTTTCTGGCGCCGTTGGCGGCCGCACCGTCATCTGGACACAACGACGCAGACCCCGCCCGTCAATTACCGTGTTCAAGGGACCATTGACACTTCGAATGTGGAGACGGGCATTTTTCCGGTTTAGAATCGAACTGAAACTGGTTGTGTCTCCCGTGTACACGCCGTCCGCCACGACAATTTCGTCGCCGTCCGCCGCCCAGTCGATGGCGTTCTGGATGGTTGCCTTCGCCGTCTCCCAGGAAAGGCCGTCGTTCGCGTCGTTGCCCGTCGCCTGGGCGACGTACTGCGTTGTCGCGGCGTAGTGCGTGGCCCATTCGTAGCAGCCCATGTCAGTCCCGACGCCGATCCACCGCGGATGCCCGTCGAGATCCGTCCCCATCTTCGCCTCGTTTGTCAACTGTCCCGCGTCGATGCACGGCGAGCCCGCCTGCAGTCGATAATCGCCGTTCGCCGCGTCCACGAAGAGCGGATCGGCAACGATGTTGCCCGTGCCGGAGACGGAGGAATCAAAGCAGGAGTAGGTCGCAGTGGACTTGTATGGCGCGTCTGCGGTCCCATCTGTGTACATATTGCCCCAGACGATGCTCCCAACAAGCTTCGAAGCGCTGGAACCTGCACCTCCAGGCCCTTTGTCGGATGTGTCGCGAACAGCAGTATTCCCAACAATCGTACAACGGACGACAGTCGAATTGTCGACTCCGCCTGCGCCTCCGGCACCTCCACCATTCTCACTATGATTGCCCGTTACAAGGCAATCGTAAAGGACGCATCCCGAAACACCGCCGCCATCATCTTCGCAGCGGTTGTTTCTGACAATACAGCGTTGCAAAACGGCATGGGCGGCACCGCCGCCGCAATAGTCTGCCTTGGCAATGGTTGATTCATTGTTTTCAACAATGCAGTCTTCCAAAAGACCACCTTTGGCACCTCCTCCAATGTCGGCTGATCCATTCCTTAGCGTAAACCCGACAAGCGTAGTCTTGCTGACTTCATTGGTGCTTTCTCCCAGTGTCGCGCACCGGTTCGTGCCGCCGCCGTCGACGATGGTCTTCTCCGCGCCTTCGACGCTGCGGATGACGATATCTTTGTTCATCGCGGTGAACGGTTCGTAGACGCCGTTCGTGACAAGAACCATGTTGCCCGCGACGGAGCGGTCCGCCGCGTTCTGGATCGTCCGCAGGGCGTCGTCCCACGAACGCCCCGTGTTCTCGTCGTCGCCGCGTTCCGCATCAACGTACCAGACCGTTTCCGCGGGCTCGGGATCCTCGCAGACAATACGGAAGCCGCCGGTGTGGTGCCCCCTTCGCGGAGGAACGTCCGTGAGATCGTACCGATGTGCCGAACGAGCACGATACGCTGCCCATCCCCAGGAACCGCCGCGGACAACGCGGACTTCACCGGAGTCGGCGCCAATGGGGTTGACGGCGGATTTCGGCGAGAGATCACCCATCCAGTCGCGACACAACTCCCAGACGTTGCCATGCATATCGAAAAGGCCCCATCGGTTCGAAAAGAGCAAGCCGACCGCGCCGTGTTTCGTCTCAGCGGGATGCCATTGTGCATAGCATCCGACTTCCGCCAGATTTCGGCTGTTGCCGTCCACCGTTTCCAGTTCCTTGCCGCTGTTGAGGGCCGATTCCGTTCCCGCTCGGCAGACGTATTCCCACTGTGCTTCGGTCGGGAGATCGAAGCCGCCCAGGCCCGTCTTCGCACGGAGGACTCCGAGGAAGCTCGTCGCGTCCACGGCGCTGCTCGCCGGATAGTTCGTCCCCGCTTCCGCGCCGCGTATCATGTTGTAGGAAACCATTTCGACGGGATGGTCGATGCCAACGTATTTTGCCACGTTCGTTCCCATCACGAGTTCCCATTGCTTCTGCGTCACCTCGAAAACGCCGGCGTAGAAGCCGCGCGAGAGCGTGACGCGGTGGAGCGTCTCGTTGTTCTGTCTGCCGACCTCGTCCTCCGGGCTGCCCATCCAGAACGAGCCCTCCGGCACCTTGCGGAGGACGAGCTTCGTCGTCTTGTATTCGTCGGTCCAGCCGCCCGCGGGGACGTCGGAGAGATAGGAGACCGGATAGGAGGTCGCGTTCGTTCCGCCCGAGAGGTCGACGACGAGGAAGCGGGTCTCGTCGACCGGATCGATGCCGAACGGATAGACGAACGAGCCATCGTAGTTGTTCTTGCCGGTCACGCGGACGCCCGCCGTGCCGACATCGACGTTGTCGACGTATTCGACGTCGTAGTTTTCCGCGCCGAGGATGTCCGGCCAGCCGTCGCGGATGTGGACCTCGGGCGTCTTCGCCGTGCCGTCCCAGACCTGGTCCGGGACGACGAACATCATCGAGGGCTCGATCTGCTTCTTCCGCACGAGGAGCGTCGCGGCGTTCGTGACGGCGGGATAGCCCGGCGCGGTCGCGACAACCCAGACCGGATGCTCGCCCGCGTCCGTGAACGACGGCGCTTCAGCCATGAACGGACCGTCCGCGGAAAGGCCGTAGAGAATTGTCGCCTCCGCGCCCGGGAAGTCCGCCGTCACCGTGAGCGCGTTCGGACCGCCGTTGTAGACGACGTCCGTCCCCTCGACCTTGAGCCACGACTCCGGGCCCGCCTCGTAGGCGCCGATATCGACGTGCGCGCCCTGCACGCGCGCGTTGCCCCAGAGGTCGGAGTCGCCCGCCGCGTTCGCGTCGCTTCCCGCGTCGATGCAGGGCGAGTTTCCGAGCAGACGGTAGTCGCCGTTCGCCTCGTCCGCGAACTTCGGGAACGCGACGAGGTTCCCTTCTCCCTCCTGCAGCGACGTGAGGCAGCAGTGGTCGAGCGTGCACGCCGCCACGTCCGCCGCGATGCCGCCGACCGTGTTCCCTTGGATGATGCAGTTGTAGGCCTTGCAGTCGTAAAGTCCTCCTGCGGAGGCGCCGGCAACAGCCTCGTTGCCAACGACCGTACAATTGAAGAGATCGCACCGCCAGGCGCCGCCCGCGACGGGGTTTCCATCCCCGGCCACAACCGAATTGCCGCTAACCAGACAATTGACAAGCTTGCACTGCACGGCGCCCCCGGCATAATCGCTACCGCTTGTGTTGCCACGAGTTCCCGTGCAGTCGGTAATGATGCAGTTCTCCACAATGCCGTGAGACACACCACCTGAAGTGTAGTATGAGCCGTTCGTGATTGTGAATCCTGAAAGAGTAGCGACGCTCTGCGAGGTTCGTCCGTCGTGATTAGCGGAGAGCTTGACGCAACGACTAGAACCACCGCCGTCGATGATTGTCCTCTCCGGTCCGTTGACACTCCGAATCGTCACGACACGGTCGTGGTTTTCATTGTTCACGACGATGGCGTTTCTTGTATACACACCTTCGCCCACCAAAATCGTGTCGCCGTCAATAGACCATTCGAGGGCAGATTGGATTGACTGCTTCGGTGCGGCGGGAGAAAGCCCATCGTTCGTATCGTCACCCGTCGCGGCGTCGACATAGAGTGTTGTCGGTTCGCGATGCGTCACGAACTCATAGCATCCCATGTCGGGCGCCCATCCCATGCGGCGGGGGAATCCTGCCAGATCTGTGGACCAGGTTATTCCCGAACCTGTCCCCGCGTCGATGCACGGCGACCCCGCCTGCAGGCGATAGTCTCCGTTCGCGGCGTCCACGAAGAGCGGATCGGAGACGATGTTGCCCGTGCCGGAGACCGTCGAGCCGAAGCAGGAATAGGTGGCGGTGGAGTTGTAGATGTCGCTCGATTCGCCCGTCGTGAAAACATTGCCGAAGACAATGCAGGATTGAAGGACGCTCTGGTTGTCCGCTCCGGCGCTTCCCGGGGTGGAAGAGGAACCGTAGACGGCCCTGTTGCCGACAATCGTGCAACGAATCGCCGTGCTTTTGATGATTCCGCCGCCGGAAGAGGTTCCCCCGGCGTTGCGCGCTTCGTTCCCCGAAACCAGACAATCCGTCAACACGCAGGAGATGGCGCCGCCACCATCGTCCTCCGCGACGTTGCCGGATACAATGCATCGGACGAGGACGCTTCCGTGAGCTCCTCCTCCGTGGTTCGACGCCGCGTTGTTGGAGACCACGCATCCGGTGGCGATGCAACCGTACAGTCCGCCGCCGTAACCCTTGAAACCGGGATTGTCATCCCGTCCCGCGTAGTTGCCCGTCACAATGCAGTCTTCGACGATTCCGCCCTTGGCGCCCGTTCCGTGCATGTTCCGTCCGTTTCTCAGCGTGAAACCGACGAGCGTCGTTTTCACGACGTCGTTCGTGTCGACGCCAAGCGACGCGCACCGCGTGACGCCTCCGCCATCGACGATTGTGCGTTCCGCGCCGTTGACGGAACGAATCGTGATGCCGCGACGATTCTCCGCGGAAAACGCCTCGTAGACGCCGTCCGCGACGAGGATCGTGTCGTCGATCGCGGAAGCGTCCACGGCCGCCTGGATGGACTTCTTCGCCGTGCTCCAGGAGAGACCATCTTTCGCGTCATTTCCGGACGTGGCGTCCACGTGCCAGGTCACCGGTTCGCGGTATTCGTAGCAGCCGGCGTCCACGGTTCCGTTCACGACACGCGGACTTCCGCGGAGGTCCAGATCGGTCGAGACGAATTCGTTCGCGCCCGCATCGACGCACGGCGAATTCGCGCGGAGGCGGTAGTTTCCGTCCGCGGCGTTGACGAACGGCGAAGAGGAAAGGAGAAGACTGCCCTCGCCTTCCAGAGAGGAGTCGGCGGCCGTGTGATGGATCTTCGGTTCGTCTGCAGACCGGGAGATGTCACCGAAATCGTTCCCAAAGACGATGCAATTGGCCAGACTTCCGCCCTCGATTCCAGCGGCTCCGTCGGCCGTCGTTCCGCGATTTCCGACGATCGTGCAGTTTACGGCTTCGGTCCGGACGAAAAGGAGTCCTCTGGCTTTCGCTTCCAAATTGCTTGCGACGTTGTCCACGATGAGACAGTTCTCAAGTCGGACGTCGTTCGACACGCCGGACGTGCCGGGAGACACGTTACCGGAGATGATGCAATTGTTGAACTTGCCCCACGCGACGGCGGCGGCGCCGTCGCGGTATCCGTTCCGCAACGTGAACCCGTCGAACAGAAGGCAATGCGTCTCCCATTCGTCTTGCGTGGAGGAGGCCGTTCCCTTGACGACGCGACGTGCACCGTCGCCGTCGATAATCGTGGCGAGCGGACCGTCCGTGCTACGGACCGTGGCGTTCCGAGAGTTTCTGTTGTACACTCCGCCGGTATTGTCCGCCGTTTCCTTGTAGACTCCAGGCGCAACGAGAATCGTATCGCCGTCGATGCACATCTCGACGGCCTTCTGGATTGTCTTGAACGCCTTTCCGGACGAAGTTCCGTCGTTCGAGTCATTGCCCGTTTTCCCGTTGACGTAGAGCGTCGTCGGGGCTCGGTCCAAGGCGGTAACCGTCACGACGATCGTCCGCGGTTTGTCCGACGGAATGGAAAGCGTCGTTCCGGTGAGCGTCACGCCGTCCGAATCGCCGGAGAGCGAAATGACGTAAGGAGACGTCGAGGGGACGACCGCCGCCGTGGCGGTCGTGCCGGAATCCACCCACTTCGTCCCGAAGGAACAGGAACCAGCCCCTGACGCCGTGACGGCGATCTGGTACTGTGTCTTCCAGTTCCACGTCAGCGTCGAGTCCTTCGTGATCGTGAACGTGACGTTCGTCGCGGTTCCGGACGCCGGGACGCTGCCCGTTCCCGTCCAGCCCGTGCAGACGAAACGCGACCCCTGCTGCGCGGCCGGAGTCGCGACGGACGCGCGGATCACGGAATTGGAAAGATGCTGGGAGGACCCAATCGCCGGGGTGCATGTGCCGTGGGCGGAAGAAACCACGAGCGATTTCTTCGTCTCCCAAATGGCGTAGAGAGGCGTGTTCGCCGTTCGGTCGTAGGAAGTCAGTTGCTTCGTTCCGTTCTCGGAGTAGAACATGGTTCCGCCAGTTCCCGTCGTCCATCCGCGGAAAACGGAGCCGCTCTTCGTGGGTGCCGGAATGCAGTCGGGCAGCGCGCAGCCGAGCGTCGCCGTAAGGGACGACGTGGACGAGGAGAGCGTGCCGCCGTTCGCGTTGAACGTGATGGTGTATTGCGCAGCCGGATGGGTCGTCGCCTCGAGTTTCGTCCGGTCGACGTTGACGGTAGCCGTCGGGGAAACATACAACGTTCCGTTACCTCCCGCATTTCCTTTTGAGGTTCCGTTCGATCCGTTTGCTCCGGGGCTTACAGTCGATTCCTCCGTCAATCCAGCCAGAGCATGCCCTTGGTATCCGTTTCCTCCGCCGTTTCCGTCGGATCCCCCTCCTCCAATGGCGTAATACGGGGCAGACCCGCCGCACCCGGCCCCTCCTCCACCACCTCCTGGTCCATAGCAATACATCCAGTAGGCGGACGTCGAACTTACTTGAACGAGTTTCTTGACGCTTGCAGTGGTCCCCTTGCCTCCCGCGGTTCCGCTGGTTCCGCTGTTACCCTGTTGCGCGGAAACGGCAATCGTACCAAGAACATAGCAGGTTCCCATCGTTTGTGCATTGTCGCCGCCTATGCCCGCGCCGGCGCCCCATCCGCCGGACCCGCCGGAGCCACCGCTGCCTCCCGTCGCTCCAAAATCCCAAGCATCATTGATATAAGCCGAGCCGTTTCCCCCTTTCGACCCATTTCCGCCGTTTCCCGCATTTCCGCCCGTTGCCGAGACAGTTCCTTCGCCGGTGATGACAAGCGTGGCAGTCTTCGGGACATTGATGCCCGCGTAGGTCTTTGCTCCCTTTGCGGTCAACGTCACGCCTTTGGGTACGTAGAGCACGACGGTCGCGTTTTCGGGAACGGACATTCCGCTTCCGAGCGATGAGGACGCAGAGGAATTGGAGAACGTCAGGGACTTCGTGACGACATACGTGTTGCCGTTTTGGAACGTATAGCCGGAAGTCGAACCGCTGGTCAGTTGGACGACAGCCGCCGAAGAGGTCGTCGCCGTCAACGCGGCGAACATCAGGGAAAGGACGGATCGAGGAGCAAGGCGCATGGCGGACATCCTCGCCCCGGGGTGGAGAGCCGAAGTCGGGTTCGGGGCGAAAGCGCCCGCCTTCGGTGTCTGCCGTCCGTATGAAGCAGCAGGTGCCCTGGCGGGGATGTTTGCCCCGTCACGGCGCGACGGGACGTAGGATACCAGAACCGCCCTATGGATACAAGCGCCTTTTGCGACAAAGCGGGCGCGCGCGAAGGTCTTGGCGAGGCCCTCTAGTCCGCGAGCCATTCGTGGGCCGGGACGACTCGTCCAGTTGCTTTCCGAATCCAGGGCGAATCGGACGCGAAGGGCGCGATGGCGCGCCGTGGCGGGGTGAGACACCCCGCCACGGCATCCTCAACGAGGCGCGATCTTGACCCAGACGAAGTCGAGCTTCTCGCGGACGGCGACCGTGAGGACGCCGCCTTCGATCCGCGCTTCGCCGCGACCGCCGATGACGGTCGGCTTCAAGCAGGCCGGAGACAGGTAGCCGGCGAGCGGCAGGAAGCCAGAGGGACCTAGTCGGCGCGGCGGTCGGCGCAGAGGCGGAAGCCGAGGAGGTCGCTCCGGAGGGAAGGCGCGAACCAACGCCGGTTGGAGGACGCGCATCCCTTGGCCGAGCCGCCCCAGGCGCCGCCGCGGGTGACGCGGGCCTTGCCGCCCGCATCCACGAGGCCATCCTCGTCGACCGCGGTATCCGTCCACTCCGACACGTTGCCGTGCATGTCGTAGAGACCGAAGGCGTTCGGCTTCTTCTGCCCGACGGGATGCGTCGATCCGCGAAACACGTCCTCGTCGAACCACGCGACCTCGCCGAGCCTCTCCACGGTGATTTCCGTCCCGTCGGCGAGCTTGCAGAACTTCCCTTCCGAACCCGCGCGGCAGGCGTATTCCCATTCGTCCTCCTCCGGCAGCCGGAACGCGAGTCCGGACGCCTGCGCGGCCGGGGTCGCGTTGAGCTTCTCCAGGAACCTCTTGCAGTCGGCCCAAGAAACCATCTCCACGGGCTGGTGCGAGCCCTTGAACTCCGAAGGATTCCCCCCCGTCACCGCCTCATACTGCGCCTGCGTGACCGGGAACCTGCCCATCCGGTAGTCCTTGCCGGGAATCGGAAGCATCGCGAGTTCGACGCCGTCGGAGAGCTCGATCGTCACCGGTTCGGTCGCATTCTTCGCGGCGACCGCCGCAGCTGGTGAATTCGTTTCAGGCATGGGTCGTCTCCTGTTGGGAAAGGTGTGGGGTGGCGAGGCTGGAAAGCGATTGCTTGCGCGGAACGGAATTCGTCTCTCGCAAAGTTTGAAACGAGACGGAGTCTACCACACCGCCCGCGACCAGTTCAAGGCGAATGTGCGGCTTTGCGGCGCCGGCGCGACGCTTGTTTGAAGACGCCCGGCCCATGGCGCGGACGCCGGTACCGGTCCGCCGCGCCATCCCGTCAACGAGGCGCGATCTTGACCCAGACGAAGTCGAGCTTGTCGCGGACGGCGACCTTGAGGACGCCGCCTTCGATCCGGGCTTCGCCGCGACCGCCGATGACGGTCGTCTCCGCGCTGGCCGAAGACAGGCAGTCGGCGAGCGGCAGGGAGAACTCCTCGCGCGCGTCCAGCTCGCGGAAGAGAAGAGCCGTCCCCTCCGTTCCGTCGCGCGACGCCGACACGAAGCCCGTCCAGGACAGGCCGTCCGGCGCGCTCCCGACGGGATAGACGTAGCCTTCGTGGATCGCGTCGCGCTCCCGCTTCCATCGGGCGATCAGGGGCTTCCACGCCGC
>JAEEGG010026343.1_pt1 | contig 11110 bp, 7 predicted proteins | sample 9134161 | NCBI WGS metagenome assembly JAEEGG01 (sample SAMN16246543, study PRJNA631951) | gut metagenome | biome: gut microbiome; feature: rumen; material: CR-attached | host: Bos | place: Iran: Karaj | collected 2018-10
CTACCCGTCAAGAGGACAGTGAAAAATTTAAAAGTTTTGTACCGCCAGTTGTGTATACAGCTGGCGGTATTATTATGCCGCCAAATAGTACTGTTTATGATACTCGGACGGTGTCATCACGTTTAGGTTTCTCTGAATCCGACCTGTGTTATAGTAAGCAATGTAGCTTTCTACAGCAGAGACCAGATCTTTTCGGGTCGTAAACCGTCTACCATAGTACATCTCGCGCTTTAGGATGCCCCAGAAGCCCTCCATTGGCCCATTGTCAATGCAATGCGCAACTCGGGACATGCCGTCAAAGAGAGTATGGATTAATAGATAATTGCGGTTAACAAAAGAAAACACAGAAAAATAAAATATCAAAACAAGTGGATAGCATTGATCGCAGTTATAAAAGCAAGGTTTTTGTATTGTTTGACAAGTTTCAAAAAACGTAATAAGATAATAATGTCAAAAGTCGTTGCAGCCATATATGAGGTGATATACAGTGATTAAGAGAGCATACAAAAGATCGGATATTCATGAGCAGGTAAAGAGCTTGGAATTCGCAAGAAATACTGTGGAGGAAGGCCGAAAACTGAACGGCTCTTTAACAGACAATATCGGGAAAGCGGTAGATCTTGTTGCTGAAAAAGAGTATCTTAAGATATTAAAAACTATTCCTATAGAAGAGATCAATGCTGACAAATCAGGCATCCGTACCGGAGTTCTTAAAGAAAACGGGTTCCTGACTGTTTTTGATGTTCTTCGTGCGGATATGTACAGATTAGCTTCCGTATACGGTATCGGAGAAAATATGGCTTCCAGAGCAAAAATCATAGCTCAGAGGATTGCAGCGGATATTAAGAGAAATGTGAAAATCCGTATTAATTCCGATGACAGGAATACGGAATACACTGAGCTTGTAAGAAGTGTCGCCGTATATTTGAGAGCAAAAGGCTGTTTTGAAAGATGTAATGAATTGGATAGCCGTATCCCGGCGGATGCCGAAAGAAATCTAAAGATTATCCGCAGGGCATCAAATCCTGTAAAATGGCTTTTTATACCTGATGCCAAGAGGATGGAAGCTATAGATACGTTTCAAAAGTTTTCGTGGGAATTAAAGCAACTTAATACAGGCTCGATATCTGATGAACTTCATACTGTCGGTACGATCTCGGATATTCAAGCATGGGAAGATTTCTCAACCAACTCCGTATCATTTTATAATGTACTTGAGGATCTTGTACCGGAGCATTTTAGTTTTTCCGGGGACGGTTACGGATTAACTGAAGAGATCAGGGAGGAAGTGGAAGGTACCGCACTTTATCTTAACGGTTTAAAATGTCAGCTGAGAAGCTATCAGGTATGGGGAGTAAAGTATATTCTTAAGAGACAGAAGGTATTGCTTGGAGATGAGATGGGTCTCGGAAAAACCATTCAGGCACTTGCAGCCATGGTACATCTTCGAAACATCGGTATGACTCATTTTCTGGTAATATGTCCCGCGAGCGTTATCATAAACTGGTGCAGGGAGATTGAGTCAAAGAGTGATTTAAGTGTTGTAAAGATTCATGCTTCACTTAAGGAACTCGCATATGCCAAATGGAAAGAAGAGGGTGGTGTCGCTGTTACGAATTATGAGTCCCTGACCGGTCTCATTAACATGGAACCGGAGTTCAGGATAGGAATGGTGGTAGTTGACGAAGCTCACTATGTGAAGAATGAATCCGCAAAAAGAAGTAAAAATGTGATGGAGATATGCACACATACCGACAGGATCCTTTTTATGACCGGTACTCCGATAGAGAATAATGTTGATGAGATGCTGAGGCTGCTCGGATGTTTACAGCCGCGTGTTGCCGAAGAAGCCCGACGCTTCAGTACCACGGCTTATGCCGATTCTTTTAAGGAAAAGATATCTCCTGTATATTACAGGCGTAAAAGGGAAGATGTTCTTGCCGAACTGCCTGAGCTTATACAGATGCAGGAGTGGTGCAATATGACTCCCGAAGATGAGAGGCAGTATATCCGTGATATTATGAACAGGAATTTTATGGATGCGAGACGTGTATCATGGAGAAATCCTGATTTCCATAATACTTCGTCTAAAGTTTTGAGACTAAAGGAATTGGTAGATCTGGCACGCGAGGACGGCAGGAAAATCCTGATATTCTCGTTTTTCCTTGATACCTTACAGAAGGTATCCGATATATTTGGTCCTTCATGTGTAGGGATCATTAACGGGTCTGTTCCTCCGGATAAAAGACAGGAGATAATTGACAGATTTGATAATGCGCCGCCCGGGTGCGTACTTGCCGCACAGATACAATCGGGTGGTACAGGTCTTAACATTCAGTCTGCAAGTGTGGTAGTTATCTGTGAACCTCAGTATAAACCGTCTGTTGAAAGCCAGGCTATATCACGTGCATACAGAATGGGACAGACCAGAAATGTTCTGGTGCACAGACTGCTTTGTACCAATACGATTGAAGAACGTATAATGCAGATTTTGTGGGCAAAACAGGAAGAGTTCAATACCTTCGCCGATGATTCGGCTGCGGCACGTATGGATATGGAACTTGATAATAATGCCATCAGTTCGATGATGGAGGATGAAATCCGCAGGATCCGTGAAAAATATACTGAGGAACAGTTGAACCTGCTTACGGGTTAAATGGGGGAAGGGAAAAGTCTAACACGAAATTTGATTCCATAAAGCTTATATTTTTGCCTTTAATTGTCTGATTTCTGTTTCTAAAACCGATTTTTCTTCTGTAAGTACGCCAATCTGATTATTTAAGGATTCTATGATCTTTATATTCTGTTCATAATCATGAAGGAAACTTGGAAAGTATTTTCGTAAGACCAACATCTCAATCTCTTTATATTTTCCAGAAGAGGGATCGATCCAGCCACTTTGTTGATAGAGAATCCTATTGATACTCACGGTTCTGATATCGTTAAGCTTCAGAACAGAATCGTGTGAGATGAAAGGGAATTCACTGTTTTTTAAAAGATACATATCGCTTTTGGATGTGGGAAAATCTACCGGGTGGTAAACATCAGGATGCTTTACTGGATCATAGGAAAAAATAAGGGTACGGCGCTAACCATACCCTACTCTGGCTAACCAGAGTGACCTCGTCGGTCAAATTATCCTTTCTTATGCGGCCTTGTAGGCCAAAAAACACTTTTGTAAGTGCGAAAGAACAGTTCTGTTAAGAGATATCATATACTCTAAAATATTATATACGATCATGCTGAAAAAACTAGTGATATTTCATTTTATTTGCACTTCTATGTGAATATATTATAATTCGGATATGGATCAAAGTCAAGAGGAAAATAGAAACACCTATTTTTATTCTTGACAAAAAATTCCGCACATTGTATTATGATTGTATCAAAGGCATAGAGTTAGGATTTGAAGTAACGACATTTTAGTTTATTTTATAGTTTGAAACACGATTTTATTTTATTTATTTTTGAGCACATTTTTCAAATACACTCTTGCTTTTCCCTTTTAGGTTAGTATGCAGGAGTGGTTAACCTCCTGTATATGTGTATGTTTTTTGTATAAGGAGGTTATGTAGATTAATGGGCGTAAAGGATATTGAAGAGAAGCAGTTTGAGGATTATAATGATGTCTTTGCTGATATCATTAATGTCCTTCTGTTTAATGGTCGGCAAATAGTAAAGCCTAACGAACTTGAAAATTCGAAGGATAAGACACGATTTAAGGCGGTAAACGGAAAAATCACTGAACAGGAGAGAGATGTCGCCAAATGGTGGAAAAAGCAGAAAACAAAAATAAGGCTTGCTTTTTTCGGGCTTGAAAACCAGACTAAGCCTGACCCTAAGATATGTTTCCGTTTATATGGGTATGACGGAGCTGCCTATAAAAGCCAGTATGAAGAGGAAAAACAGTATCCCGTGATCACCTTAGTGCTTTATTTTGATCATAATAGACGATGGAGTGTAGCAAAAACTCTGTTGGACGGGATGCAGGTCTCGGATGAGCTGAAACCGTTTGTAAACGACTATAAGATGAATCTGTTTGAGATAGCATGGCTAACTGAAGAACAGGTCAGGATGTTCAGAAGTGATTTCAGAATCGTTGCTGATTATTATGTACAGCTTAGAAAAAATAAACGATATATTCCAAGTCCGGATACAATCAGGCACGTTGATGCTGTGATGAAACTGATGACGGTATTAACAGGAGATTCACGTTTTGAAGAAACTGTAAACAGTACAGCTAAAAACGAAAGGAAGATGATTACTATGTGCAAAGTATTAGATGACGCTGAAAAACGCGGTAAAAAAATAGGTAAGGAAATAGGAAAAGAAATAGGAAAAGAACTTGGTGAGAAAATAGGTATATTTAAAATGATCATAAAGACAGTCAACGATTATGTGGCAAAAAATAAGCTAACCCAAAAGGCGGCTTGCGAAGATCTGAGCATAGATTATAAGGAATACCAAAAAGCCAAGAGGTTTATGAAGAAGCTTGAAGCAGAGGGATGAATTCGGATAATCATACTTTTTAAGGTCAGTCGCAAAGAACTGACCTTTGTTTATTCATATTTAACCCGGTTTTGTGGGAAAAACGAGCTATAATAAACCAAAAGGAAACAAGAGGAGGTAAAAATGCTATTAGTTTATCCATTGAGTGAGACACCTAAGATTATCAGGAAAAAATTCGAACTGAACTCAGAAGTGTTTGAAAATGCCAGAGACTTTTATCACAGAAATAAGGATATGAGGCATCATAAAGTTGTGGTTTATGATAATAACGGTCCTGTGTTCTGTCTTGGTTGGATCAAAAATAACCCGGTGAATGTTGATAAAAACAACCCCAGAGTGCAGATGCATCTGTCAAATTACTGGGAGTATTCTGCAGAAGACGTGGAACTGGATTATTCCTATGTGGACAGGTATAAGCTGCTCGTCTTTGAAGAGCTTGAGGAATACAGCTATCATATCGCAAGGATGGTACGGAAACATAATCCTGAGATCATCATCGCATTTATGGACCGGAGAGCGGCCCTGCTTTTTGAAGAATCCGATCATATGCTCTTTGCGGACAGCGAGGACGAGCTGTTTGAAAAACACCCGGAGCTTAAGACATTACGTACACTTAAGGGAACAAAGGAAATCCGCTGGGATGTCCAGGGAGTCTTCAGGGGAATAATGTCTAGTCTGGAGATCATGATCAGCATGTACTGGCTGAAACGCGAGTTCTATTATGGTCCTAAGAATCCGGATAAAACTTTCTACCTGATAAAACAGCCGGTTAAAGAGAACGGTCTGACGGCGCTTATAGCTAACGTTATCGGGGTTAAGCAGATGCTCCGCTTAAAACGCCCTGATTTTATTCCGGTAGTGGATATGGGCATTGCCGGGGATCCGAATCAGTTTGCCGGGATGAGCGGAGAGGATGTCTGGACTATGTTTTTCAAACAGATATCTCCGGTTTCTCTTGAGGAGGTGTATGACTCTCAGCACGTTATCCTGGATCAGAACTCCAATGTAAACCTGAATCCTTATCTTACGGAGTTTTTGTTCACAAACCAAAGGGCGGAGCTTAAATATGGAGACGACCTGCAATACAGGGACGAGATTGTTGCTCATACTAACGAGGTTCTCGGAAAAGTATTCCCGACCGGGCAGAAGCGTATACTTGCAGTGATTGTAAGGGGCACGGACTATAATGCTCCAAAAGTTGAAAAATATGTTCCGCATGGGATTTCTCCGGAAGAGACCCTGAAAAAAGCCATTCAGTACGTTAAGGATAAACAGTTTGATCTCGTTTATCTTGCAACCGAAGATAATGCTGTCATGGAGCTTTTCTTAAACAGTGAGCTGAAGGATAAGCTGATATATGTTTCTCAGGACAGGATTGACTACAGCAAAGAGGAAAACAAGGACCTTCTCCTGATCGAGATCTTCGGACGTGAGAAATCGGATCCTTATAGGAGAACTCTTGATTATATTGCTGTTCTGGAAGGGCTTGTGAGATGTGATGCACTTCTTGCAAATGTGACTTGCGGAGCGGTCACTTATGCACTGGGCCGCGGCAAGGAATATGAATTTGTTGATGTGGAAACGATTAATATAACAAAACAGAAGATATCCCCCACCTCTTAGCGTAGCGAAGGTGGGGGGAAATCTTCGTTTCAGGCGGGGTTCAAGCCCCGACTGAAATAAGATGCGGAGGTGGTAGATTGAAAATTATTGGGCGCAGAGAAGAAATATATGAGTTAGAAAGATGTGAAAAGTCAAATAAATCGGAACTTGTTTGTGTTTATGGGCGAAGACGTGTAGGAAAGACATATTTGGTAGAACAGACATTTACAGATTATTTCGCTTTTAGGGCGACAGGAGTTGAAACCGGAAATACACGTACTCAGCTTAAAGCGTTTGGTCAAAGACTTAAGGATTGTGGAGACGATGAGCGTAAAATTCCTAAGGATTGGTTTGAGGCTTTTTCTAGATTGGAAAAAGTTTTAAAAAAAGAAACAATTAGAAGATCTGCTCATGGCAAAATAATAGTGTTTTTTGATGAATTTCCATGGTTAGCTACGGCAAAATCTGATTTTCTAGTAGCATTTGAAGAGTTTTGGAACAGATGTGGTACTGTGAGCCGTGACTATATGTTTATAATCTGCGGTAGTGCTACGTCATGGATTATAAAAAACATTATATCGAACACCGGTAGTTTATATAACAGGGTAACATGCCAGTTGTTCTTAAAACCGTTCTCTTTGCGAGAAACTGAGATGATGTTCAATGATCTTGATTTTGGATGGTCCAGGAAACAGATTGTTGACTGTCAGATGATATTTGGAGGTTTACCATATTTTTACAGCCTTATGAATCCCAATGAAAGCCTGACTTGGAATATAAAAAAGCTTTGTTTTGAAGAACATGCAATCCTAAAGGATGAATCTAAGAAGCTTTTGGAAGCAACATTAAAAAAATCTCCGGTATACAATAGGATAATGGAGTATCTTTCAGATTTCCAATATGGTACACTAAAGACTTCGTGTCAGGAAGCTTTGGAGATTCCTACGGGAACATACGTAAGGGCGATAGAGGAGTTAACCAGGTGTGGATATGTACATGAATATAAAGATCCTTATATGAGCGGACATCCGTTAAAGATTCAACTTATAGATCCATTTTTACTATTCCATTACAAATTCCTGTCAGGGGATAATAGGGAAATCTATAAGGATTTTAATGACTATAAAAAAGATATGGGCAGGTATATGAACTGGAGAGGTCATTCGTTTGAGATATTATGCATGTATCATATAAGTCAGATAAAGAAGGCACTGGGAATATCGGGAGTTCATACTACAGAGTACCCTTGGGTAAGTGAAACAAAGAAAGATGGAGCTCAGATTGATTTAGTTATTGACCGTGATGATGGTATAACAAATATATGTGAAGCTAAATATACAGATACTCCGTTTTCTATTAGTGCAGATTATGAAATAAACCTTTTAAACAAGATGGAAAGATTTAGGCAGGAAACCAGAAACAAAAAGGCCTTAAAACTTGTTTTGATAAGTGCTTCAGGTGTATCCGGAACTGCACATACCGACCATGTTTCAAGGGTCCTGACGCTGGATGATTTGTTTGAGTAAATGGAAAAATCAATCAGAGGAACGGTTCTCTGATTGAAAAAAGTTGTTGACAAACGGTAATTTTTGTGTTTATAATAGCATAATTCATTTTGCTAATTTGATAATATGGTAGCACATTAACGTGCTAAAGTAAAAAGTACAGCAGAAAGGATACAATAATGACAAACAGATTATTTACGACTCCCGAAGGTGTAAGGGACATATATAACGGTGAGTGTGCGGTAAAAATCGACCTGCAGAATAAGCTGAGGGACAGGATGCATCTTTACGGCTTTGAGGATATAGAGACTCCGACCTTCGAATATTTCGACATATTCAGCGAGGAAAGAGGTACGGTTAAGGCTAAGAACATGTACAAGTTCTTCGACCGCGACGGCAATACGCTTGTACTTCGTCCCGATATGACACCTTCTATAGCAAGATGTGCATCGAAATACTTTAAGAACGAAACCGGAGCTATACGTCTCTGCTACTGCGGACATACATTTGTTAACAACTCCGAGTACCAGGGAAAACAGAAGGAAGTAACACAGCTCGGTTGTGAGCTTATAAACGATCCTTCGGTCATTGCGGATGCAGAGATGCTTGCGGTAACAATAGACTGTCTGCTCGCAGCCGGTCTTGAGGAGTTTAGACTTGATGTAGGAGATATAAGATTTTTCAAAGCTCTTGTTGCTGAAGCGGGACTTGACGAAGATAAGATTCATCAGCTCAGGCATTTTATCATCGACAAAAACACTTTCGGTATAGAAGATCTGTTAAAGGAAGAAAACGTAAGCGATGAATTAAAGCAGGTATTTGCCACACTTCCGAAGATGTTCGGCGGAGCGGAAAGCCTGGACAGCATCGGCAAGGTTACAACGAACAAGGATGCGCTGGCAGCTATTGAGCATTTAAAGGAATTAAGGGAACTGATGAAAGCTTACGGCTATGAGAAGTATATCGGTTATGACCTCGGAATGTTAAATAAATACAGATATTATACAGGTATAATTTTTAACGTATTCACCTATGACATAGGCGAGCCTGTGGCATCCGGCGGAAGATATGACAGTCTGGTAGGTCAGTTTGGTAAAGAAGCTGCGGCAGTAGGTATGGCGATAATAGTCGACAAGCTTCAGATAGCGCTTTCAAGGCAGGGACTTATACCCGAAAAATTGAAGGACATAAAAGACATAAAGACGGAGAATGACGCCGTAAATGCAATAAAGAAGGCTGTTGAACTGAGAAAAGCAGGACAGCCCTGCAGGATATTGGCGGACTAGGGAAGGTGATCGTATGAGATTTATTACTATAGCCCTTGCAAAGGGGCGTTTGGCTAAACAGTCAATGAAAATATTAAATCAGCTCGGGATACATTGTGACGAGATGGACGATCCCGATTCGAGAAAGCTGATATTTGAGGATAAGGAACACGGGTTCAGATTTTTCCTTGCAAAAGCAACAGATGTTCCGACTTACGTTGAGTACGGTGCGGCAGATATCGGTATCGTAGGCAAGGATACCATTGTTGAGGAGGGCAGAAGCCTCTATGAGGTACTTGACCTGAAGCTCGGGAAATGCAGGATGTGCGTTGCGGGGCCTCAGAGTGCTACTGAGCTCTTAAATAACGGTTCACCGATAAGAGTTGCTACCAAGTATCCGAAGATAGCCAAGGAATATTTCCTCAACAAGAAGCACCAGACCGCGGACATTATTAAGCTGAACGGCTCGGTAGAGCTTGCACCGATCGTAGGGCTTTCAGAAGTTATAGTCGATATAGTTGAGACCGGATCTACCTTAAGGGAAAACGGACTTGCAGTCTTAGAGGAGATAATGCCTCTTTCGGCGAGAGTAGTTGTGAACAAGGTTAGCATGAAGATGGAACAGGAAAGAGTTTCACAGCTTATAAATGATATGAGAGCAATCGTAGAAGCAAAAGAGGCATGAATGATATACTGAAACAACAGATGATTTTGGATTTACAGGTTTAAGATAAGACCGGAAAGGAAAGATATATGAAGATAGTTAAGCTTGACGCAGAATCAAAGAAGGATCTTTTGGTTAAATTATTAAAAAGAAGCCCTTCACAGTATACAGAGTATGAGAACACAGTAGCTCAGATCATCGAAAACATCAGGGCAGGTAAGGACAGGGCTTTGTTTGACTATACAAGCCAGTTTGATAAATGTGATATAACAGCTGAAAACATAGAGGTTACAGAAGAAGAATTCAAAGAGGCTTATGAGACGATAGATCCGGCACTCCTTGAAACAATAAGGAAATCGGCATCAAACGTTAAGACATATCATGAGAAACAGAAGCAGAGAAGCTGGTTTGATACACAGGATAACGGTATTTTCTTAGGCCAGAAGGTGACTGCGATAGAAAAGGTCGGCGTTTATGTACCCGGCGGAAAGGCAGCACTTGCTTCCTCCGTTCTTATGAATATAATACCCGCCAAGGTTGCCGGAGTAAAGAGCATAAACATGTGTACGCCTCCTTCAAAAGAAGGCAAGGTTAACAATGCTATTCTGGTAGCCGCAAAGGAAGCAGGAGCAGACAGGGTGTTTAAGGCAGGCGGAGCCCAGGCTATAGCAGCTATGGCTTACGGAACCGAGTCCATCCCGAAAGTAGATAAGATAGTTGGACCGGGTAACATTTATGTGGCTCTTGCAAAGAAGAGAGTTTACGGAAATGTTGGAATCGACTCCATCGCGGGTCCCAGCGAGATACTTGTTCTTGCTGATGAAACGGCAAATCCGAGATATATCGCCGCAGACCTCTTAAGCCAGGCAGAACATGACGAACTGGCTTCGGCAATACTTATCACGACCAGCATGGAACTGGCTGAGAAGGTATCCGATGAGGTTAAGGCGTTTACGGAAGTGCTTTCAAGAAAGAATATCATTGAAAAATCACTTGAGAATTATGGCTTTATACTTGTCGCCGACAGTATGGACGAGGCTATAGAGGCTGTAAACGAGATAGCTTCGGAGCACCTTGAAGTACTTACCTCGGATCCTTTTGTTACACTTTCAAAGATAAAGAACGCAGGCGCAATATTCCTCGGACCTTATTCCAGCGAGCCTTTGGGCGATTATTTCGCAGGGCCGAACCACATCCTTCCCACTAACGGAACGGCAAGGTTCTTCTCGGCACTTTCGGTTGACGATTTTATCAAGAAATCAAGCGTCATTTGCTATTCGAGAGAGGCTCTTCTACCGATACATGAGGATATCGAGAGGTTTGCTAAGGCAGAAGGACTTACTGCTCATGCAAATTCTATCGCTGTAAGGTTTGAATAACTTTAAATTTATGTCATTCTGAGCGAAGCGAAGAATCTTTTAGACGTAGGGAATAAGATCCTTCGCTGACGCTCAGGATGACAATGTGTGAGATGATAAAAAATCATAGTGTCATTCTGAACGAAGTGAAGAATCTTAAGATCCTTCGCTAACGCTCAGGATGACAATATGTGGGATGACAATATA
>JAEEGG010026349.1_pt1 | contig 11108 bp, 7 predicted proteins | sample 9134161 | NCBI WGS metagenome assembly JAEEGG01 (sample SAMN16246543, study PRJNA631951) | gut metagenome | biome: gut microbiome; feature: rumen; material: CR-attached | host: Bos | place: Iran: Karaj | collected 2018-10
TCTACCATCTGACAATAGTTGAGGTCGAAATCGACAGAGTCTTCCAACTCATGCCAGATGACATAATCCCAATAGCCGTCGTCGATGGCGAGCTGCTGGTACTGTTTGGTGAGGTACTGTTTGACCTTGTCCATGCTGGAAGGCTCGGGACCGTGCTCAGCTATGTTGCGCAGCTGCTGATAGATGATGGGATTGAGCTCGGCATAGCGGCTGGGGTCGGCATTATAGGAAATCTTCAGTGTGGCATTGGGGCGCTCGTCGCGGTCGAGGTCGAAATCTACGCTTACCCCATAGGTGCCGCCCTTCTCTTCGCGTACGGAATCGGTATAGGCGATGGAAAGACAGCGCTTCAGGAAGTCGAGCTCAAGGTCGCTCTGCGGACTGAAGGGAACATCGGCGGTGTAGTAAATGCTAACGTTAGCCAACGGGGTGGCCTGCTGCTTTGTGAACCTGACGGTCTGCACGCCATCGACTACGCGCGCCACATTGTCCCAGTTGGTCTGTTCGTGACGGTTGGCAGAGGGCAGCGTGGCAAGATACTGGCAGAGCATGGGACGCAACTGGGCGAACGGTACATTGCCAATGATAACGGTGGTGAAGTTGGAAGCATCGGAGAATCGCTCCTTGTAAATCTGGAAAATGCGGTCGTAGTCGGCCTTTTCGAGAACCTCCTGAGTGACGGGCTCCATACGCGGGTGATGTCCGTAGACCACGGCCCTGATGGAATCGTTGTAGTCGACACGGGGAGATGCATTGCGGTTGCTGAGGAACGTGTGGGTGCGGTTGTAGAGGCTGCGGAAGGCTGTGGTGTCACGACGAGGCTGGGTGAAATAGAGGTAGGCCAGCTGGAACATCGTCTTGATATCCTTAACAGAGCCCGATCCGCTGATACTCTGGGTGCGTGTCCCTACTGAGGGTGACACGCTGACGCCCTTGCCTGTCAGCATCTTGCGTAGCGCAGTGGCATCGAAGGTTCCCACTCCTGCTTCTGTTATAGCGCTGGAAATCAGTGAGAACTGGGGAATGTCGGCATCGGGGTAGAGCGATGTGCCTCCCTCTGCCTTCATGGTCATCTGTACCTGGTCGGCCGTGAAGTCGGTAGTGCGGGCATATACCTTCATGCCATTGGAAAGCACGAACTCGGTGAAACCGTGCTTGTAGGGTTTCTCGCTGACAATCTTGCCGGGTACAGGCAGCTGGCTGATCAGTTCCTTGGCAAGCTGCTCTTCCTGATAAGGTTCGTAGGTCTGTTGCTGGGCAGCAAGTATGGTCTGTTCCAATTCAGCCTCGGTGGGTAACTGCACGCCCTCTTTATCCGGAGCATAGAGCACGCATACTTGGTTTTTGTCGGTGATGAGTTCACGGACAGCACGGTTCACCTCGTCGAGGGTCACCTCGCGGTCAAGTTTCTGGATGTTCTTCAGGTCGAATTCCTCTGAAGTGAGGGGCTCTGATGTGAGGAAGTGCTGCACGCACTGATTGACGAAGTAGCTGTTGCGGCGCTCGTTGCGTTCCTTGTATCGGCGCTCGGCAGCCGTAAGCTGAATTTTCTTGGCACGGTTCAACTCATCGAGGGTGAAACCATGCTGGCGTGCACGCTCGGCGGCTGCAACGGCAGCCGTCAGACCACCGAGTATCTGGTCTTGCTTGCAACTGACGGAAATGGAGAAAGCCTCTTTGGTGCGGCTGACAAAGAATGTGGAGGCATGCCCTGTGCCGCTCAGGAACGGCGGGTCTGCCTGCTCGCGAATTTCTCCCATACGGCTGTTGTACATATAGCCGATGAGATTGTCGATATAATCATCACGCAGGTATTTCGCGGTGTTTTTCTCACTGTCGGGCGTCGCATCGCGCTTCATATACAGATGGCACAGCACGATGGGCTGTTCCTTGTCCTTCTGAATGCTGACGATCATCTTGTCGTTGTCGGGCACGGGATAGTAGATGCGCTCAGCAGGATTGACAGGCTTTGGAATCTGCGAGAAGAGGGTTTTCACTTTCTGTTCCACCTTGTCAACGTCGATGTCGCCTACAACAACAATGGCCTGCAGGTCGGGACGATACCATTTCTGGTAGTAGTCGCGCAGGTCCTGATAGGGGAAGTTGTCGACGATTTCCATGGAACCGATGGGCATGCAGTCTTCGTACTTCGAGCCCTTGTAGATGACAGGCAAGGCATCCTCCTGGAGTCGCTGCATAGCCATACCGGCACGACGGGTGCGCCATTCCTCGTGGATGACGCCGCGTTCCTTGTCAATCTCCTTGTCCTCAAGGAGGATGTAGTGGCTCCAGTCTTTGAGTACCAACAGGCAGGAGTCGAGCACACCCTCGCGCTTCAGCGGGGCTGAGCCGATATGATAGACCGTCTGGTCGACAGAGGTATAAGCGTTGAGGTTGGCGCCGAACTTCACTCCGATAGACTCACACCAGGGTACGATGCCCAGCTGGCCGTCCTTGCCGGGGAAATGCTGTGTGCCGTTGAAAGCCATGTGCTCGAGGAAGTGGGCAAGACCGCGCTGGCGCGGCTCCTCCAAGATGGAACCCACACGCTGGGCAATATAGAAATCGGCCAGTCCCTTCTCCTTTGCATTATGGCGCAGGTAGTAGGTCAGCCCGTTGTCGAGCTTGCCGATTCTGACCGCGGGGTCGGAAGGCAGTTGTGCCGCCACCGATAATGGCAGCAGCACAAGGGTTATGAGAGATAATATGTTTTGCTTCATTTCAACACATGATTTATCTTATAATTTCGCCTTATTTCATCATCGAGGGTTTTACCTCGGCATTGAAATCGTTGGTAGAGTTGTTGGTGTCTATGTACTTGCCATTAGCATCCTGCTTGCGGATGACAGCCTTGTTGTAGCGCTCGGGATCTTTATCCACCTTACCGCAATAGGTCCAGCCGGCATCGAGGGCAGAAGATGTGACAATCCACTGGAACTCAGACTCCACGCTCAGGTTGACGGCATCGAGAATCCAATCGTTGGGTACACGGTAAGTATCAGTCGACATGGGGAACGAGTACTCGTTGAATGTGAAGACGTATTCGGCTGTGTAGGCATAGTCCTTCAGCCAGGTATCCTTGCCGGTCTTCATCTTGGCTATGGCATAACTCTTGAAGCCACGGTTGTGGAAACCGGTTACTGTTGCAGAATAAGTGTACCAACGGTCAAGGTTCTTGGCTGTTCCATCTACATCCGTGTAGTTGGGGTTCGACGACTCATCGAAGAACTCGTAGTCGGCACCGCTGAGATCGAAACTGTTGGGGTTGTTTTCAACGTGGTTGATGGCATTGATAGCCACCAGAAGGCTCTGGCCAGGTGCCACGGGAACAGTAGTACCGCTGCCTGGAATCATGAACACGAAGTTCACTGAGAAGTCGGTACTCATCTTGTCGGGGGTGTAGTCCTGCTTGTCGTTTGTCAGGAACTCAGACTGAAGTATGGCAATACTGTCGGCATAGAGCGTTACGTCGGAGTTGTTGGTAATGACCATATACTGGTCGTTGATGTATGGCTTGTTCTCGGGAGTGGTAGTGCCCGTGAAGAAAATCTCGCTGATCACGAAACCGCCCTCGGCCTGGAAAGAGTTGACTGCCAGCTTCAGGGAATTGGATTTCTCGGACAGGAGGACATTGGTATTGGAAACCTCGAAGTCGGTAGTGCCGGCTACTCCTTCCTTCATAAAAGAGATAGCGCCCTTGGCGGCAATGTTGTAATTGCCCTCCTCAATCTCAGGAATCGTAATGACGTAATTGTTTCCATCCTTCACGGGAGTAGGCAGCGTGACAGCCTTGCCCGTCTGTACGTCGGTGGCTGTACCCTCAAAACTCTTCAACACCACGTCGGTGACATTGATGGGCATCTCTAAGGTTACTGTTCCGTTCTTCACAATAACAGGATCGTCATCGCTGCTGCAAGAAACAAAGCTAGTGCTCATGACAGCAAGCATCATCATACTTAAGATTAAATTCTTTTTCATTTTCTTTTACTCGTTTGTTTATTAATAATTTTGATATTTGACTTCGTCTTTTAGAATGTGATTCCGAAAACAAGGTGCGCATCGGTCTGGTGTTCTCCCACAGAACAGGCCGTGTAGCCGCCACCCAGTTCTGCAAAGAGTCCGATACTCTTCAGCTGGTAATCACCCCTGACTTGTGCTGAAAGGCTGGTATAGCTGGCTTTGGCATACTCATACTGATGGCTCATCTTGGCAGCAAAGGCCGCACTCATATTGGCGAAGGGCATCACCAGCTCATCGCCCGCACCTGCGAAATAAGAGGCCTTGGCCCCGCATGTCAGCAGCAGACGGTCGGCAGGCTTCCAGAACAGCTGTCCCTCTAAGCGCCCATAAAGATGCGACACGTTCAGCTTGCGCTCAGGGTAAACATATTCCTGATTATCATTCCGATACCCGGCACAGCCGACAGCCTGCCACCGACCGTTGCCATAGAGTGCCGTCAGCGAGGTGTTCAGCCGTTTGTTCCTATACATCGTCAGCACGCCCAGTTCTGGGAATGCCGTAGATGCTGAGGTGCCGATGATACGTTCGTCGCCGGAACGTTTCTCGTAGTCGAGCGTGGCATAGACGGCCATTTGGTTCCCAGCTGCCTTTTTCCAGCCTACGACAGCATTTAAGCCCTGGCTGTAGAGGTCGGTCAATGGCAAGGTGTAATTTTCTATAATCTGCCGGTGATAGCGATGCTCGTTCAAATCCAGATGGGCATAGAGACCCCGTTCACCGACTGGTACAGCATCGAGCAGCAGACGGGCACCTCCACCCTCATAGTGCAGCCTGCGCTTATCGCCTGAGAAACGGGCATACTCGGTTCCGAGACCTGTCATCTGGTATTCGGGACTGACACCCAACTCGCGGTAGAAATCCACACTGTTGCTTTGTTTATAGACATTGCCCTCGAGAGCTGCCGCCCAATGATAGCCCATGGCCTCACGACCAGCTCCAAGACGTATGGTCAGTTCATTCACAATACCTCTCATTCGGGGGTCGATGTCACGATATTCATGGTCTGCGCGGAATAACATCTCAGCTCCTAAAAGCCATTGCTTCAATTGGGTGGCATAGCCTCCTTCGAAGACATAGCGCTCGAAGTCGGTATCACCTCCCACACTGTCGGCAAGGATGTGGGGCTGGAGAAGATCGTAGTCTGACGTAGAGTTCCAGCAAATGTCATAATGCTTGCCGTTCAGATATGAGGCATGCCCCCATACCGTTGCATGCTCCGACAACCTGAGATAGGTATCTGCGTGAGCGGCAGGCAGCAGGAATCCTTTTCCCTTCTCCTGAACGAAAGCCTCGCTTTGCTTTTGCCAGTCAGCCACCACGTACAGTTGGGTCAACGACGACTTGAACGCTTTCCCATGCAGGGCGGGGTTCTGCCAGGCAGTCTGCCCAATGGTTTTCCACAGGCTGCCCCTCTCCATCAGCGTAGAGTCAGCCGGTGCAGCATACAGATGGATGGCCAGCAGCAGCCAGAGCAGTAGGGTGGTAGTGTGTCGTCTGTTCATCATTCCAAGAATATGATAGATAATTCTTTATGGTTATAGCCAGTGGCCGAGAGGTCTATGTAGTCACTATGGGCACGCATGTGCTTCGTTAAGGTACGGCCGTCATGGTCACGGTAGCGCACCAGTCCCTCCACATCCACGCTATAGCTGCTGCGAAGGAGTTGCAACCGGATGGTGGCCACGTCAAAGTCGGAGGTGGTGGTGACCTGTTTAGAGTTAAGGTTGGTGATACGTGCCGTGCCCTGCACTTGCTCAACAGTCTGTCCGTCACCGGCTGTCAGGACGATATCTGCCTGGGCGAAGAGGTCGTCATCGTCCTTGTGGCATGATATCAGTGCCATCACACCAATTAATATATATATAAACCTTTTCATAATTTCACATTCATTTCCAGTCCGAAGTAGGCCGTCACATAACGGTGGATGGTGACGCCGTTGCTCTCGTAGTCGGGGGTGTAGTCCCATATCTTGTTACAGAACATCGCCACATTGAGGCGGTCTTTCAACAGTTTTTTCGTCACCTTGAAGTTCAGGTTCATAGACATGGGTACACGTTGCTTCTCGGTGAGCGTGTTCGAGTTCTTACGTACCAGCCAGCGCAAATAGGTGTCGTCCTCATCGCCAGACTCCCAGTCGCGGACGGAACCGTCGGGAGCAATATACTGGTCGGGATATATACTGACGGGGTCACGCTGCTGGGTCGTGAACCACAGGAACTGTGCAGAGACCGAGAATCCCAACTTCAGTTTTGGTACGTCGGTGTCGAGTGTGAAGTTGGTGTTCATACGTTCATAAACCGACCCTTCATCGTCCTGATACAGTCCTACATATTGAATCTGTTCTCCGTCAATCACCTGACTGGGACGATAGGTCTCCAACTGTGAGTTACGGTATGTAGTGCGGAAATAGGCCCCGTTGATGGTCAGACGGGTGAGTATAACGGGAAAGCGTTTAGTCTCCAGGGTATATTCCACGCCCTGTTTCAGAGTCTGGCTGCCGTTGGTATACATTCCCAACCCGAGTAGTTCCTGTTTTTCCGTAAAGGGCAGACTCAAGAGGTCGGGCTGCGCTTCCAAGGTAGCGGCGTCAATGCCCGAAGTGTCGTATTTCCTGTAAGTATAGGGCTCATAATTGGCCTGCGAGCGGAATCCCGATGTCATATTCTCACGGAAATAGGTGAGCGACAGCCTGTGGCCTCCGGCATTGATGTCCGTAGACATCTCCCATTTCTTGTTACGGGCAGGCTTCAGCAGCGGATTGCTGGTATCACGGACATATGTTATCAGGTTGATGCGGCGAAAGTCGGGGTTATCGTGGTAGTAGTTCAACTGTACGAGGTCCAGGTACACCTTGTCAGGAAACAGTTGCTCCATCGTGGGATTCTTGGTATGCATGCCCCAACCTGTTGACAGGCGTACGAAAGTGGGCTGCCCGAAGACCGTGAACTTCGGGAAGGTCCATCCGATATTGACACGGGGATCGAAATAAACCGTTCCGTGCATCTCATACCCTGAAGGCAGGTTCAGCATGCGCTGTCCGCGGATACCGGCAATCATCTCCACGGAACCGCCCCAAAGCGGCAGTTTCAGGTTTTCCTCGGCATAGAACGACAGGGTGTGGTTGGCCGGAATGTCCGACAACTTACGCTGACGGGCCGACATTCCCGGATATAGAGGGCGCGTGGGGTCGAACACCTGACCGTCACCATAGTTCTTGTCCAGATTCCAGTCTATACCCACAAGCAAACCATTTGCCAGGAGCCTACTGGGCACCTGCAGACGAGCATTGGCTTTCACGAACAAGTTAAGGGGTTTGCCGTCCACGCTATGCGATGCCGTATATTTATAAGGTAGGATGATGGCATCACTCTCACCTTCCTCTCTGGTGGTAGCCGCTATCTGCATCCTTTGCAACTGTATCAGGCGGGTACGGTCTATCAGGTCGTGCTCATAAGCCCCTGAGGCTGTCAGGCTGATACTCTTCAGCCATGTATGACGCTTCATTTTCAGATTAAATGAGGTGAGCAGGGCCAGACGGTTGTATTTCGACTTATAGGAATCCTCTCCATGGTTATTCAGGTCAGGATCCTCTTTGTCGTTATCGAACGAGCCAGTATAGTCAACATTGGTCGTAAAGGCCGAGGTAGAGTTTGGTCGCTCCCAAGTCTTGTTCAGACGGGCAGACAGGGTCACACGCTTATAGTTCTCCAAGCGGTTGCGCGGGTCTGCCTTCGCGTTCAGGTAGTCGGCACTGAAATTCAGACTCAGGCGACGTTCCTTCCATTCAAGTCCCTTAGCCACATAGAAAAGTTTCGAATTCATATCCGACTTCAGACGGAAGTTGAGGTCATGTCCGCCCTTCTTACGTTCTATCTTAATGAGACCGCTGGTCAGATCGCCATACTCCACGGACGGGATTCCACGCACCACCTCTACACTTTGTATCTCATCGGTCGAGATACTACGCATATCGACACCGGCATTGGTAAAGTCGCGGGTAGTGGCTTGTGTATCCCATGCCCCACTGAGGTACTGCATATTGGCATTTGTCGAGATGGGGGCACCGTCCATGACGAATCGGGTTCCCAAGGATGACGTGGCATAGTTGCCGCCGCTCGTTGCTGCTTCACGCAGGTTGATGGTGTTGGGGGCTGTCAAGGAGGGAGTACGGGCACGTCCGCCTGGCAACAGTTCCAACAGATCGGAAAAACTGGAAGGCTGCAGATGCTCCATGGCATGTTTCTCAATCTTCGACGCTGTGGCAAGTCCGCGGCTCTCCTGAGCCGTCACCACCACCTCGCCCACGTTCCTCATCTCCGTCTGCAACATATAGCGACCGTCTTTCGCCGGAGCAGTAACCAGGGGCTTATAGCCCACATACGTAATACGCAGGCTTGCATAATGACTATTAGGTATTTGGAATCTTCCGTCGGCATTCGTCACCGACAGCGGTTTACCTTTGGAACCATCCGAAACCGTAGCCCCCACAATGGGCTCCAGTGTCTCGCCGTCTAACACTAATCCTTCCAGAATCTTCTGAGCATCAGCCACTTGGACAACCAGCAGAACGAATGAAATGATAAATAGTCGTTTAATTTTCATCTACATCTTTAATGTGATGCAAAGTTACGAAGACCCTACTGTTTTGGCAATACCGATTTGTAGGTATTTTTATTCAATATTTCTACAATTTTCACTAAAGGGGAGGTTAACTTTATATTCAGTTTTAAATCACAAGAAATGATGATATCCAAAGGTGTGTTTTACCGATTATTAAGTATTGTCCATTATCTGAAAGCATTATACCTTTGCACATAAAAAAAAAAGATAATGAAATACACTTTAACAGATAGGCTGATGTGGCATTTCATGCAAGGCACTTGCTACAGAGTTTTACAGGAAGAATGTCCGAAGTGGGATTATCGTCTGCTCCGTAAAGAAGCAAGGAAGAGGTTCCGCGAAATCGTGCTGTCCACTCCCTCCATAGGCAGTTACCGTCAAAACAGTCTGAAGAAGAACCTCAATGGAGGAATGGTTTGGTTCGCAATCTATGAGACAGCCAGGGAAAGATACGGCAGTCAGATGTCGCTTCCCCTTTATGAGAAGATGTGCCGTGCTTCCATTTCCATGCCCATGATGCTCAGGATGGCCAGTAAGACAAAGCCGTTTACAAGGAAATACCAGGAAGGTATGATAAAACGATCCGAAAGGGAGAACCGCATTGACTCACATTACAACTGGCAGGCCAGTTATAAACAGGGAAAGACAGATGAGGAATTCACTTTATACTATACACGTTGCGGACTGTGCGAATTGGCACGCAAGCGCGGCCATTTAGATATCCTTCCTGCCATGTGCAAGACCGATTACATCACCTTCAAGGCCATGGGAGTCATCCTCCACCGTGACAAGACCCTTGCTTCCGGTGACGAATGCTGCCATTATTATATGACTAAACCCGGATCCGATGCGGAACACCGATGGCAGGAAAAACATCCAGACGGGACGTTCACATGTAAATAGGCAAAAGATTATCAACTATTAAAGATTAAGGTATGAAGAATTTTATCAAGGATTTTTTCAGTCAGTTTGCCAACATGCTTGAAGTGGTAGACGGTGACTCATCATGGACGAATGTGGTCGAAGGCATGACCGTTTTCTCCGGAGCAGTTGAAGGAAATGCTGGATGCAGGCATGCTTCAGCGATGTAGAGGTTTCAGGAAGAAACCATCATATACAACCATCAGAGGAATACAGAAATGAAAGACATCATGAAACCTGACTATGGGAACTGGGTACCGAAGAGACTCCTTTATGCCCTCCTTATAGCGACACTCATCCCTACAGCCTTGTTGGTAGGTGCTCTTGCCGCTGGCTGGACATGGCCTTGGATAGTGCTCTTAACCCTCTTGCTGCTTATTTCTGCTGGTTTCCTCATCTATATGACCATTCTCTATCACGTCTTTTCGTTTAGTGGAGGCGGACTGATGGGGCGTGTGCATGAATACGTGGCGAACTGTCTGCCATGGGATGGGCGAGGCAAGTTGCTGGATGTAGGCTGTGGAGCCGGTGCATTGACTATCCGCTGTGCCAAGATGTTTCCTGAAGCACGTTGTGTGGGTATTGACTACTGGGGTATCAAATGGGATTATAGCCAACGTATGTGCCAACACAACGCCGAAGCAGAGGGAGTGGCTGACCGTTGCACCTTTCAGCAAGGCGATGCTAACCACTTGGATTTTCCAGACGTTTGCTTTGATGCTGTGGTGAGTAACTTCGTCTACCATGAGATTAACGACGGGAAAAGCAGTGAAGAACTACTTCGTGAGACACTTCGCGTGTTAAAGCCCGGTGGTTCATTTGCGCTACAGGATCTATTCGGACTGAAATCTGCATATGGCGATTTCAAAGGGATTATTGAAAGACTTCAGGCCGACACCGTATCGGAGATTCATTATGCCGACTCTACCACTGAGATTCCTATTCCCAAGTGGTTGCGTGTATCAGGCATGATGCCGGGTGTTGGTATTATTTTCGGAAAGAAATAATTATTAATAAATAACTATGACAAGAAGTATTAAGATTACAGTTTTGTGGCTGCTGACCGTCTGCGGGTTTGCTGCCCACTCCCTTTGTGATGTTCTGCCCATGTTCTGGGGCAAGAACATGGCCGTTGTAGCCACTGACGGCAACGTTGACCAGGGCATGATTGTGTTCATGATGACGCTCTCGTACCTTATTCCAGCCTGTGGCATACTCTGTGTGCTCTGGAAAGCAAAGGCTCTGAAAGTCATTAATGCCGTGCTGGCCGTGCTCATCGGCATGTTCAATATCGCCCATGCGTTCATGGAACTGCCCTCCGACAATGCAGGACAGTATGTCGTCATGCCCATGATGATTATCGTTGGTTTCGTGCTGGCATGGTACAGTATTAAATATGTAAGGGAGAATTGAACTATGGGGATGTTCAGCAAGTTCTGGAACACGAACGCCCGCCCGGAAGGATGGCTTGGACGTTTTGCTCTGCGGATGATGAACCTGACGCATACGCCGATGGCACAGTGGAACCTCTCGTTTATCGACTTCCA
>JAEEGG010026353.1_pt1 | contig 11107 bp, 7 predicted proteins | sample 9134161 | NCBI WGS metagenome assembly JAEEGG01 (sample SAMN16246543, study PRJNA631951) | gut metagenome | biome: gut microbiome; feature: rumen; material: CR-attached | host: Bos | place: Iran: Karaj | collected 2018-10
GGCCTCTACCGCGGCGCCGACACCGGATGGCTGCTTACCGACCGCCTCTTCGCCGGTGCCGACACGCTGGCCACCAGCTACGCCCTCGCCACAGCCATCAAGAAGATTGGCGACGTGGACCTCGTCATCGGCGGCCGTCAGGCCATCGACGGCGACACGGCCCAGGTAGGCCCGCAGGTGGCACAGAAGCTGGGCTTGAACCAGGTGACCTATGCCGAAGAGATACTCAAGGTAGAAAACGGCAAAGCCACCATCCGCCGCATGATCGACGGAGGCGTCGAGGTTGTCGAGGCCCCGCTGCCGCTGGTGGTCACCGTGAACGGCTCGGCCGCCGAGTGCCGCCCCGCCAACGCCAAGCTGGTGATGAAATACAAGTATGCCGCCTGCCCGCTCGAAGTGGCCGACGACGACAGCCGCAAGGCCCTGCGTGCCGAGCGCCCGTACCTGAACCTCACGCAGTGGAGCGTGGCCGACGTGGACGGCGACCCCAGCCAGTGCGGCATGAGCGGCTCGCCCACCAAGGTGAAAGAGGTGCAGAGCATCGCCTTCCAGGCTAAGGAGAGCAAAACCCTCACGGGTGCCGACGCCGACATCGAAGGGCTCATCAAAGAACTGCTTAACGACAAAATCATAGGATAAATGGTAGTAAAAGAAGTTAGAGAAGTTAAGGAAGTAGAAGACAAAAGTGTCGTTTTGCACAATTGTCTTTAACTCCTAGCGAAGCGATAACTCCTTTAATTCTTTAACTCCCCTAAAAGAGAAAAATATGAACAACGTTTTCGTATATATTGAGATTGAAGGCACCGAGGTGCGCGAGGTCTCACAGGAACTTCTGACCAAGGGACGCAAGCTGGCCAACGAGCTGGGTGTGGAACTCCATGCTGTGGTGATTGGCACCGGCATCAAGGGCAAGGTGGAGGAGCAGATATTGCCTTATGGCGTCGACAAACTCTTCGTCTTCGACGGCCCCGAGCTGTTCCCCTACACCTCGGCTCCGCACACCGACATCGTGGTGAACCTCTTCAAGGAGGAGCAGCCGCAGATATGCCTGATGGGCGCCACCGTCATCGGCCGCGACTTGGGTCCGCGTGTCTCGTCGAGCCTCACCAGCGGTCTCACCGCCGACTGCACGCAGCTTGAGATAGGTCCTTTCGAGGACAAGAAGAGCGGCAAGGTGTATGAGAACCTGCTGTACCAGATTCGTCCCGCCTTCGGCGGCAATATCGTGGCCACCATCGTCAACCCCGACCACCGTCCGCAGATGGCCACGGTGCGCTCGGGCGTCATGCAGAAAGCCCTCTACGAAGGCAGCTGCAAGAAAGAGGTGGTGTATCCCGAGGTAGGCAAATACGTGAGCCCCGAGGCCTTTGTGGTGAAGGTGCTCGACCACCATGTGGAGGCCGCCAAGCACAACCTGAAAGGGGCTCCCATCGTGGTCTCGGGTGGCTACGGCGTGGGCTCGAAGGAAGGTTTCGACATGCTCTTCGAATTGGCCAAGGTGCTGCACGGCGAGGTGGGTGGAAGCCGCGCCGCCGTCGACGCCGGCTGGATTGACAACGACCGCCAGATTGGCCAGACAGGTGTGACAGTGCATCCGAAGGTGTACATCGCCTGCGGCATCAGCGGACAGATTCAGCATATTGCCGGTATGCAGGATTCGGGTATCATCATCAGTATCAACAGCGACCCCGAGGCTCCTATCAACAAGATAGCCGACTATGTCATCACCGGTACGGTGGAGGAAGTGGTCCCGAAGTTGATAAAGTATTATCGACAGAACAGCAAATAACCATGGAAAAGAAGACGATGCAGCAGATAGACCACGACGCGTGGGAGGAGGGCTACGGCCACCAGTACACGACCAACGACCACAACAACCTTGAGTTGAAGGCTATGTACGAAGCCTTGGCTGCACGTAGAAGCAAGGAAGAACAGAAAGAAAAACAAGAAAACAACGAATAATATGGCAAACTACTATACCGACCATCCGGAGATAGCGTTTCATCTCGACCATCCGCTGATGAAACGTCTGGTGGAACTGAAAGAAAAGAATTATGTCGATGCTGCAACGCATGCCGACGCACCGGTTGATTACGAGGATGCGATAGAGAACTATCGCCGCATTCTGGACATCACGGGCGATGTGGCGGCCAATGTCATAGAGCCCAACTCGGAGAGTGTGGACCTCGAGGGTCCGCATCTGGAGAACGGCCGTATGATATACGCCTCGAAGACCTTCGAGAATCTCGACGTGACCCGCAAGGCGGGCCTCTACGGTGTCTCGATGCCGCGCCGCTACGGCGGACTGAACCTGCCCATGGTGATATTCTCGATGATGAGTGAGGTGATCAGCGCCAGCGACGCCGGCTTCCAGAATATCTGGAGCCTGCAGAGCTGCATCGACACCCTCTATGAATTCGCCAACGAGGAGCAGCGCCAGAAATACATTCCGCGTGTCTGCGCCGGCGAGACGATGAGTATGGACCTCACCGAGCCCGATGCCGGTTCGGACCTGCAGCGCGTGATGCTGAAAGCCACCTTCGATGAGAAGGAGAACTGCTGGCGCCTGAATGGCGTGAAGCGCTTCATCACCAACGGCGACTCCGATATCCACTTGGTGCTGGCCCGTTCGGAGGAGGGTACCAAGGACGGCCGCGGACTGTCGATGTTCATCTACGACAAGCGCAACGGCGGTGTCGACGTGCGCCATATCGAGCACAAGCTCGGCATCCACGGCTCGCCCACCTGCGAGCTCACCTACAAGAATGCCAAAGCCGAGCTTTGCGGTGACCGCAAGCTGGGTCTTATCAAATATGTGATGGCCCTGATGAACGGTGCCCGTCTGGGTATTGCCGCCCAGAGCGTCGGCGTGGAGCAGGAGGCTTACAACGAGGGTCTGGCTTACGCCCGCGAACGCGCCCAGTTCGGCGAGAAGATTATCAACTTCCCTGCCGTCTACGATATGCTCAGCCGCATGAAAGCCAAGCTCGATGCCGGCCGCAGCCTGCTCTATCAGACCGCCCGCTATGTGGACCTCTACAAGAGTCTCGAGGATATCCAGCGCGACCGCAAGCTGGAGCCCGAGGAGCGCAACGAGATGAAGCAGTACAGCAAGCTGGCCGATGCCTTCACACCGCTGGCCAAGGGTATGAACAGCGAATATGCCAGCCAGAACGCCTACGATGCCATCAGCATCCACGGCGGCTCGGGCTTCATCATGGAATACAAGAGCCAGCGCCTCTACCGCGATGCGCGTATCTTCAGCATCTACGAGGGTACAACCCAGTTGCAGGTGGTGGCTGCCATCCGCTACGTCACCAACGGCACCTATCTGCAGGTCATCAAAGACATGATGCAGAGCGAGGTGAGCGAGGCTATGAAGCCGCTGAAGGCCCGCATAGCTCCGCTGGTGGACTTGTATGAGCAAGCCGTCAACTATGTGAAAGAGCAGGGTAACCAGGACGTGCACGACTTCCTGGCCCGCCGCCTCTACGACATGACTGCCGAAATCATCATGAGTCTCCTCATCATGGACGACGCCACCCGCGCTCCCGAGCTCTTCGAGAAGAGTGCCAACGTCTATGTCCGTATGACCGAGGAGGATGTATGCGCCAAGGCCTACTATGTGATGCATTTCACCGAAGCCGACCTGGCCAATTTCCGTGCAGAGTAGTACTGTATTATAAAACATCATAGGTTATGAAAAAAGTAGTTATTCTCCTGATGTCACTCGCGGTGGCTTTCGGGTCTCAGGCACAATTGGGCGGCCTTGTCCGCCAGGCCGTCAAGAGTGGTGTGGAACAGAAGCTGGGTCTCAAGAACCAGGTGAAGCAGCAGAAACAAGAACTGCCGGCGCAGGACCGCCAGGAGCAGACCAAGGATGAAGACCACATTCCAACGCCCGAAGAGGTGATGGCAATGGTGCCGCAGATTCCCGCTCCGCAGCATCTGGCCGAGTATGCCTGTGAGCAGAACCGTGCCAACCCGCGCACCCTGAAGATGCTCGCCAACCCCACCACCGCGTTTCTCACCCAGATGGTTGCGGCAACCGCATCCGGCTACGTGGTGATGATGGGTGGTTCCAAGGCAGGCAATTTATACAACTTCGACGAGCAACTGCTTCATGAGTTTGGCATCTCACCGGAAGAGTACGATGCCCTGGACGAGAAAGAGCAGCAGGAGCTGGCTACCAAATATGCCGCCGAGTTGCAGGACCGCTATCTGCGTACCGCCGAGAAACTTGCAGCCGATGAAGGATACAAGGCGTTGATGGATAAGTATATGTCGATTGAGGAGGGGATACAGAAGAAGTATGACGAGGCGGATTCCCTCTGCCGTGACTTGTGGCAGAATAAGTATGGCGCCAAAGCGAATCCTACCGAGGCCGATATGTGCGAATACTTCAAAGCGGCAGTGTCGACGCAGTACAAAGCTGTGCTTGACGCGATGAAGGAACGTAAGGTGAATCAGTTGGCTGTTGCCAAGCAGATTGACGAGTACGTGCAGAAGCTTGCGAAGAAGTATCCCACCGAGGTGTATGCCGGATTTTACAACCAAGGTGGTATCTGCGCCACCGCCTATGTGGGCGATGCTGCACGTCTTACCAGTTTTTCCGACCCCCGTTGAAAAAAGAGTAGGGTAGATTATGAAAAGGCTTTGTTTGCTGGCGGTTGTGACGTTGTCCCTGGTGGCGTGTCATCGTGACCCGCATTTCATCACCGACAGAAGCTATCGGGCGGAGGTCCATGCCGACTTTGAGACACGCATGGCTGAGTTCCCGATGTTGGATGTGCAACTCGGCACCTTGAGTAGTGCTGAACGCGAGGCTATGGAGTTCCTGTATGCCTACATGCCGCTGAGCGACTTGGCCGACTATTCTCCCGAGTTCTACCTGCAGCAGGTGCGTCATGCCTTCCAGGCACGTGAGGAAATGCCGTGGGGCAAGGATATCCCCGAGGATGTGTTCCGCCACTTTGTGCTGGTATACCGCGTGAACAACGAGAACCTCGACAATGCACGCATGCTGCTCTATGGTGAGCTAAAGGAGCGTGTGCAAGGCATGACGATAGAGGAGGCGGCGCTGGAGGTGAACCACTGGTGCCATGAGCATGTGGCCTACCGTGCCAGCGACAGCCGCACCTCTTCGCCCTTGGCCACGATGCGCACCTCGCTGGGCCGCTGCGGTGAGGAGAGCACCTTCACCGTCACAGCCCTGCGCACTGTGGGCATCCCTGCCCGCCAGTGCTACACACCACGCTGGGCACACTGCGACGACAACCACGCATGGGTGGAAGTCTATGTGAATGGAGAGTGGAAGTTCCTCGGCGCCTGCGAGCCCGACCCGCGGCTCAATATGGGCTGGTTCTCCGTACCTTCGACCCGCTGCATGATGGTGCACACCAAAGCCTTTGGCAAATACAAGGGTGACGAGGAGGTGGTGCGCCGCACGAATCTCTTCTCCGAGCTCAATTTGCTGTCGCACTATGCTCCCACACGCACGGTTACCGTCACCGTGTTGGACGACGAGACCGACCAACCGCTGGTGGGTGCGCAGGTGATGTTCAAGCTCTACAACTATGCCGAATACTACACCCTCGCCACCGTGACCACCGACGAGGAGGGCCAGGCGTCGCTGACGACGGGCTTGGGCACCTTGCTCATCTGGGCTACCGATGGCCAGCAGCGGTGGAACTACGCCAAGCTAGATGTCCGCAAGAAAACCGAGCTGACCATCAAACCGCATAATCAATTCGGTCGCAGTATATCAAGCATGATGGCCGACTTCGATATAGTGCCGCCCGAGGCTGGCGAACCCAAGGTGGTGGCCACCGAGGAGGAAATTGCCGCCAACGCCAAGCGCCTGGCCTATGAGGACTCACTGCGCAGTGCCTACATCGCCACCTTCCCTTCATACGAGAAAGTCCTGGACATGCTTGACTATCCGGTAAATGTGCATCCCGACGTGGCGCCTGACAAAGCTTGGGAGCTTGTGCGCAAGAGCGAGGGCAACTGGCGCGAGATTGTTACGTTCCTTGACACCTGCCAGTTGAAAAGGCGTGACTACTATGAATATATGTGCACCTATAGCGACAAAGACCTGCGCGATATCACCGCAGCCACGCTTGAGGCGCATTGGACCGAGCCGTGGCAGTATAAAAGCTACTCTCAGGACGTCTATGAGAAAGGCATCATGCCAGCCCGCATCAGCAACGAGATGGTACGGCCCTATCGCAAGGAGCTGGCCTGCTTCAAAGGTATGACGGCCGAAGAGATACGCCAGTGGGTGGCCGACAGCATCGTGGTTGACGACAGCAGCAACTACTACAACTGCCCCATCTCGCCAGTGGGTGTCTATAAGATTCGCCGTGCCGACAGCCACAGCCGTGATATCTTCTTCGTGGCTGCCTGCCGCGCCGCCGGGGTGCCAGCCTATTTGGACAACGCAACGAATATTCTCTACTGCTGGAATGGCAATGGCTGGGCCTCTAAAGACTTTAAGGACCTTAAGGTCTCTAAGGACTCTAAGGACTCTGAGGACCTTAAGGTCGCACGGCTCACCCTCACCTACCAGGGCAAGGAGCCTGTCAAGCCGGTCTACTGGCCCCACTTCACGCTGGCCAAATTGGAGAACGGCGACCTGCGTACCTTCGACTTCGAGGACGACCCGCGCATGGCCTCTTTCCCCGCTACCATCGAGGTGGAGCCCGGCATCTATTGCCTCAGCACCGGCAACCGTTACCCCGACGGGGAAGTGCGTTCGCGTCTGGAGTTCTTCGAAGTGAAGGCTGGCGAAAAGGTCACCAAGGAAATCATCATACTCCCGCTGAAAGAGAAAGTATCCCAGGTCTCGAAGCTTGATTCCCATCTGGAACTCTTCGACGGCATAGAGTTGTGGGATTATGCCGGCAACACGGGCATGCTCTACGTCAACCTCGGTGACTACAGCGAGCCGTCGAAGCACCTCGTTGTGGAACTTCGGCAGCTGCAGAAAGAGATGAAGCAGTGGGGCGGCATGACCTTCATGGTGGGACCTGCCAGCATCGGCATGCCATCGTGGAATCTTGTCAATACCGACCTCGCCTACCAGAAAGGACTGCTGGAGCAGCGTATCTGCGAAGCATTGAAAGTCGGTAAGGAGGAATACCCGTTGGTGGCATTGATAGACAAAGAAGGCCATATCCGTTATCATAGCAATGGGTATAAGATAGGTGTCATCGAGCAGGTGCTCAAGGCCACGGAAAGATAATAGCAAAGTGAACTACGCTTAATCGACGACCAGCACGCCTGCATCCGCATCGATAAGGTGTAATCCTCGGCACCATGTTTACTAAGAACACATCCACTGGTTTCGGTGGATGTGTTCTTTTTGTATAGTCGCCCCTAGGAACATAACTTAGTAACAATTAAAAAAAAACTCATTAATGAAAAAAAATGTGTATTTTTGCTGCATGATATGCCATGAAGGATGAATTCTTTGTCGTATCATAACTCTTTGACTATCATTTACTCCATTTACTTTTTTGCGTAGCGGTCGGTTCCTCTTATGGGTTCCATTTCTCCGCTTAGTCTTGTCCGATGCTCTATTTTGTTGTCTTTAATAAACAAACACCTAATACAATGACAGATGTAATGACACCTAAAAGACACTACGAAGCACCTCGGCTGACCATTGTGCCCTTCAAAATGGAACAGGGCTACGCTATGAGCCTGGCCGGTGTGTTCAACCTGGGCTACTCCTACACCAACTATGGAAACGATGCCTGGAGCGGTTCCGCATCTGGCGGAAGCCAATTCGGCGGCGGCTGGGTCGATAACGACGCAAGCGCTTGGGATTGAACGAACAATGATTAACGACAAAAAAGATATTAAAATGAAATACAGAATTATCCTCATCATCGCCATCCTGGGTCTGGTGGCCTCATCGTGCAACAAAGACATCGAGACTCCGGAGAACCTCGTGCAGACCCCCATTCGCATCAGCGCCACCTACGAGGGGCCGCAATGCTCCAAGGTGGGTTATAACGAAGACGGCAACAGAATCAGCGCCACTTGGCAGGAGGGCGACCAAATCAAGGTGGTCTTCGACAACCATGTCAGCACCCTCTACCTCGAAAGTGGCGAAGGCACGGCCTCGGCCACCTTCACCGGCACCATCACCGGTAACGCTGCTCCCACCGCCAACTCAATGCTTATTTGCTATGTGAGCGATGTCAACACGCGGGACATAGTCAACATCACCGCCGACGGCTCATACACCTACACCACTACGGCCTTCCTCACACAGGACGGCTCGATGGATACGGCCGCCAGCCGCAACCTATTCTACGGTATGACGAAGTATGGCGACGGCAACAACGTGAATTGCTCGTTCTACACGAACACCTCGATAATGAAGTTCCACGTGACCGCCCCCGACGATGTGCTGCAGGGCTCTGTGGGAGCCACGCTGACCTACCGCTCGAACGGCGTCAACATCGCCAGGGCTACCTTCACCGTGGGCGCCAACTACGAGAATACCATCTATATGTCCATCCCTGCAGGCAACTACAGCGGCGAGCAGACACTTGTCTACCAGTTCGAAGACGTCGAGGAAGATAGAATCCTCTCCGCTTCGCATGCCAGCTTCTCCGCAGGACAGACCTACAGCAGGGATGTCGTTTTCAGCAACGCCATCCGACTGGATACGCTGACCGTGAACTACACGGCACAGAATGGCGACTGGCTGACCGGTACGCTGGATAATATGGTCAGGGTCACCATCGCACCAGGCGCCACCGTAACGCTGAAGAATGTGAATATCAACGCCGATGGTCGTTGGGGCGGTGAGGGGATGGCATGGCCAGGCATCGATTGCGAGGGCAATGCCACCATCGTTCTGGCTGAAGGCACGACAAGCACCGTCAGGGGCATCTCGGATCGCCATGCCGGTATTTCTGTACCCTCTGGTCATACGCTCACCCTCCGCGGGCCGGGTACGCTCAACGCCATCGGAGGGAGTAGGAGTGCCGGAATCGGTGCATCATATGATGAAAGGTGCGGCAACATCGTGATTGAGAGCGGCACTATCAATGCCACGGGTGGAAGTTTGAGCGGTGCAGGTATTGGTAATACTGTTGGTAAAGCGTGTGGCGACATTACCATCAAAGGCGGCACCGTCAACGCCACCAGCCTTGCTGATGGCGCTCCCGGAATCGGTGCTGGTGAAAATGCCGGTCCTTGGGGTAGTTGTGGTAAAATCACCATCACCGGCGGCACCATCACCGCAACGGGTGGTCCTTACGCGGCTGGCATCGGTGGTGGTCTAGAAACAGAAATAGGCGCCATCACCATCACCACCGGCATCACCCGCATCACGGCCACTCACGGTAGCAATGTCGCCAATGCCATCGGGCCAAACGGCAACGGTCAGGACGACGAAAACCTCTGCCCCAGAGTGAAAATGGGCTATGCCGTAATGTACAAGGATGCAGCGTGGAAGCTCGGCCGGCAGGAAGGAGGCCCGATGACCTCCGGCGACTATGGACACCTGACGCTTGTCGTTTCGGGAAACACCTGGACCCTCACCCCCGCCGTCTCGACGTACTACACCGACACTAAGGACATCACCAGCGGCACCATTACCGTCCCCAACGGCGCCTACTGGAGAGTGACCGGAGCTACTGACCAAAACAATGCGTCGACGAAAAACAACAGAATCATCGTCGAAGACGGCGCTATGGTGATGCTCTCCGACTTGACTGTCGACGGCTTCTATTCAGTTCCCAGCATCGAAAAAGCTGGCGTCACCTGCCGGGGTGATGCCGTCATTGTCCTTGACGGAACCAATGCTGTGAAGGGCTTCACCAGCGGCTCCATCGGATATCCCGGCATCCACATCGCTAAGGACTACACGCTCGTCATCCGTGGTTCCGGTTCGCTCACAGCAGGCAGTTCCTCCTGGGCTGCCGGCATCGGTGGTGGAAAGGACCTTAACTGTGGCAACATCCGCATCGAAGGTGGCACAATCGTCGCAACAGGCAGCACGGGAGCCGCAGGCATAGGTGGCGGCGAGGACGCCTCGTGCGGCCATATCACCATCACCTCGGGTGTCACCAGCGTTACCGCCAATAGAGGCGGCGCTTCCCAACACTACCCACCCGCCGCCATAGGTCGAGGGTACGGCGGTTCTGGTGGCGACGTGACCATCGAACCTGGCGCAAACGTGACGCAGAACTGACGGCCTGCAATTGCCGGCCCATACACGAGAGCCTCCGACCTCCACGCGCGGTCGGAGGCTCTTTTTGTGCACTGGCAGCCTTTGTCCCAGATGGGTGTTGGCAGGGGGCTATGAAGCGGCAGAATAAAAAAAGATTTGGCCAGTTGGAAAACATTTTGTATCTTTGCACTTCAATTTGGAAGTAAAAAATATAAATAGATATGATAGCAAAAGAACTACTCAATCCTCGTAGCATCGTCATCTGCGGTGCTTCGTCTGACATTCATAAACCTGGTGGCAAGTCGCTGAAAAACCTTCTGGAGAGTCCTTTCAAGGGTCAGGTCTATGCTGTGAATCCCAAGGAGACCGAAGTGCAGGGCGTGAAATGCTATGCCAAGGTCGACGACCTGCCGCAGGTGGACTGCGCCATCCTCTGCATCGCTGCCAAGTTCTGTGCCCAGACGGTCGATGTGCTGGCCAAGGAAAAAGGCTGCAAAGGCTTCATCATCGTCAGTGCCGGTTTCTCTGAGGAGAACGCCGAAGGCGCCGCTATCGAGAAGCATATTGTCGACACCATCAACAGCGTCGGCGGCTCTCTCATCGGCCCCAACTGCACCGGCTTCCTCAATGTGAACTATGCTGGCTGCTTCGACACCCCCATCCCCCCGCTGGATCCCAAGGGTGTGGACTTCATCACCGGCAGCGGCGCCACCGCCGTATTCATCAAGGAGTACGGCATGAGCAACGGTCTCAAGTTCAACAGCGTGTGGGCCGTTGGTAACAGCGCCCAGCTGGGTATCGAGGACGTGCTGGAGCACCTCGACGAGACCTTCGACCCCGAGAAGTCCTCTCGTGTCATCATGCTCTACATGGAGAATATTGGCGACCCGCAGCGTCTGCTCAAGCATAGCC
>JAEEGG010026355.1_pt1 | contig 11106 bp, 9 predicted proteins | sample 9134161 | NCBI WGS metagenome assembly JAEEGG01 (sample SAMN16246543, study PRJNA631951) | gut metagenome | biome: gut microbiome; feature: rumen; material: CR-attached | host: Bos | place: Iran: Karaj | collected 2018-10
GGATATCACGCTTCAAGACCGCGTTCTTGTCATCATCGTCACGAGTGCCACTGGCCATAGCCACAGGCATGGCGAGCAGCGCAATGAGCAGCAGCAGGATATATCTATTTATTCCCATGATTGTCTTTCTAAAATCTATCCTATAACTATAGTTTCTATAGGCTCTATAGTTTCTATAGTAACTATACTCAGTTCTACAACAAGGACAGCAGCAACAACTGGGCCTCGAGCGTGGCACGGGTGATGACACGGTCGCGGTCGCCAGGCAACTGCTTGACCTGGGTCACTACACGGTCGCCGCACTTGGCAGCCATCCACACGGTGCCCACGGGTTTGGTCGGGGTTCCGCCTCCAGGACCGGCAATGCCGCTCGTGGCAATGGCACAATCGGTGCCGAGGGCTCGGCAAGCGCCATCTACCATCTGTCGCACGACAGGCTCGCTCACCACGCCATGGTCAATAATGTCCTGTTCGCTGACGCCCAACAACGACATTTTCACCTCGTTGGCATAGCTCACGACAGCGCCCTTGAAATAGTCACTGCTGCCGGCAATGCTCGTAATCTGATGGGCGATGTTACCGCCCGTGCAGCTCTCGGCGGTGGAGAGGGTCAGCCCCTTCTCCCGCAGACGTTCGCCCAGGATTTCGGGCAACCGTTTGTCGCCGTCGGCGATAATGTGACCACCCAGGATATCATGCAACTGGCGTGACAAGCGCTCCATGTCATCGTTAATCTGGCGGGCATCGGTCGAGGAGCCCGTCAGCCTCAGGCGGATGATGCCTCCCTCGGGCAGATAAGCCAGATGGATGCCGTGCGGCAAGATGCGCTCAAATTCATCAAGTTGCATCGCCAACGCCGACTCAATGATGCCTGTAACGACAAAGGTACGGAACTCAATATCCTCGCCATCATTGAAGCGGGCCAGCAACTGAGGGATGACAGCACGCTCCATCATGCCCTGCAGTTCAAAAGGCACACCAGGCATGCTCACAAGCACCTTGCCCTCGCGTTCAAACCACATCAGCGGAGCGGTTCCCATCTCGTTCTGGATGACGCGGCACGACGAGGGCACCATCGCCTGCAGGCGGGTGTACTCGTTGAGTTTGAGGTGACGGCGTTCCATCACCTGCATGACATTGCGTTCCACCTCTTTATCGAGTACCATCTCGCCACCAAAGTAGCGGCACAACGTCGGCTTGGTGATGTCGTCCTTGGTCGGCCCAAGGCCGCCTGTCATCAGTACAACATCGGTCTGTGCAAAAGCGCGGTCGATGGCGAGCTTAATCTGCTCGGCGTCATCAGGAACAACCTGAACGGTGTTCACGTCCCAGCCGCGCGGCGTCATGTGACGGGCTATCCAGCCCGAGTTAGTATCGGTGACCTGCCCAATGAGCAACTCGTCACCGATGGCAATAATGCTGTATTTCACTGTATCGTTGTAATATTTTAGTTACTGCTGGGGACCATGTGCTTGACAGGAATCTCCTTGGCAGGCCAGCCATAGTCCTGATAATATTTCACGGGCAGATTGTGGGTTTTCACATACCAGCCAATCGCTATACTGCGGGCCTCTTCGCGTGTCTCCTCATCACTGTTGATGCCATGGAAAGCCTCATACATGTCACCGAAGATGCGCTTGGCGCTGGCCTCGTTGCCATGACCGTCTTCAACTTGTTCAAATGAGAGGACTACAAACTCGCCCTTTTCGTTCTGCATAACACGCATCACGCCCGGATGATCTCCACCCGAAACAGTCTTGAGTGTGTCACCAGCGATATTGAAATTATACACCCAGAAATCACCATAAACCAGCATTGCGCTGTCGGAGTCAGCATTGTCACATGCCACAATCGTGGGACATGGGATGCAAACCTCACCGGGAGCATATTGCGAACCTATCGAATCTACCAAGTACTGGTTTAACGCTGGCAGGAAAGGAAAATGATTCATCATTTCCACTGCGTCCACACTATCAGTACTGGCAGCCTTTTCAGCATTGGCATTACCATTGTTATTGCAGGAAGTCACACAGGCTGCGCCGCAAGCCAGGATGGCGGCCATCATCCACAATTTCATCTGTTTCATAGTTTCTTCTCTTTAAAAAAGTATTGTGATACCGCAAAGGTACAACGCATTTTAGAGCTAACCAACATTTTCAAGAAAATCTCAACCAAGAAAGCCGACAAACTATTCATCATTTAGTCCAGAACAAAGGGATTTTTTGTAATTTAGCGGACTGAAAAGATATTTAAAGGGAAAACTACGATGCAGATTATTCTTGCAAGCGCTAAGATTATGAATGAACGGGCGGTGGTGCCTGAGGATATTGTGGCCACCACTCCGTTATTTCAACAGGAGGCACGGTCGCTGGCTCATGACATGATGCAGTATCCGGTCGAAACACTTGCCGAGATGCTGGGATGCTCACAGACCATTGCGTCGCAGAACCGCCTGCGGTACCTGCGCTTTGATGACCCGCATGATCCCTTACCTGCCATCCTTGCCTATCATGGCCAAGCTTACAAGCATCTGAAAGCCGAGACGCTGGACGCTGATACGTTGCGCTATGCACAAAGCCATCTGTGGGTAATGTCGTTCCTCTATGGCATGTTGCGTCCCCTCGACGACATCCGCCCCTATCGGCTGGAAGGGCATGTGGAACTGCCCAGCGCGGGAGGCGGCACCCTGTTTGACTATTGGAAACCGCGCTTGACCCAAGTGCTGATCGACAGTGTCAAGGCCGATGACGGTGTGCTCATACATCTGGCTACCGAAGAGTTCCAGCGCCTAGTGGACTGGCAGCGCATCAAGCAAGAAGTGCATGTAATTCAACCCATGTTTCTTGTTCGCAAGGGCGATACCCTCAAGGTACAAGCCGTCTGGGCTAAAACGTGCCGCGGAGCTATGGCCCGCATGATGCTGCAAGAACGACTTACTCATCCCGAGGACTTGTCCGCATTCCAATATGAGGGCTTCACCTTCAGCCCCGCCTCAAGCGAACAAGACCAACCCTGTTTCATCAAAGAGAACTAAAGAGAAAATAAGATATGGCACAGACATTATTGTGGTTAATCATCGCGTTTGTCACGCTGGAGTTTGTAGTGAATAGCGTGTTGTCGTGGCTGAATACCAAATGGATGACGCATCCCGTCCCGCCGGAATTGGAGGGGCTGTATGACGAGGAGAAATACCGCAAGCAGCAGGAGTACATGAAGACCAACAAACGCGTGTCATTGGTCGCCCGCTGCGTGTCGTTCGGCCTGACGCTGGTAATTCTGGGCTTCGGGCTACTCGGGTGGCTCGACAACCAGTGCAAGTCGTGGACCGACGTGCCCATCTTGCAGTTGGTGCTGTTCCTGGTGATTTACAACCTGTTCAACACAGTCATTGCCTTGCCGTTCAGCTACTACTCAACGTTTGTCATCGAGGAACGCTTCGGCTTCAACCGCACGACGCACAAGACCTTCTGGCTCGATGCGCTGAAGTCTTTCGTCGTCTCGACGGTGCTAAGTGCTGTGCTCATGGCGGTAGTCTATTGGTTGTACTTAACCTTCGGACAGCAGTTCTGGATATGGGCAACGCTCGTATGTGCCGTGTTTATCATCTTCTTCTCGATGTTCTACAGCAACCTGATTGTGCCTCTTTTCAACAAGCAGAAACCGTTGCCCGAGGGCGAACTGCGTGATGCCATCACTGCGGCATTGGCAAACTTTGGCTCCAAGTTCAAGGACATCTACATCATCGACGGCAGCAAGCACTCCACCAAGGCCAATGCCTATTTCACCGGCTTCGGTCCCAAGAAGCGCATCGTACTGTACGACACCTTGCAAGACCAGATGACCAACGAGGAAATTGTCGCCGTGCTCGCCCATGAGTTCGGCCACTACAAGCACCGCGACACCTTCAAGAACATGTTTATCTCGATTGCTATGGTCGCCGTCAATCTGTTCATCTTCTCGCTGCTGGTCAGCAACCCGGACCTGCCCGCCGCCCTGGGAGGTACCGCCCCGTCGTTCATTCTGGCACTGGTAGCGTTCTCCTTGCTGTTCTCTCCCATCGACCTGCTGCTCAACCCCGCCAGCAGCGCCATCTCACGCCGTGCCGAGTACCGCGCCGACGCCTTTGCCGCCAGCCACGGCCATGGCGAGACCCTCATCAGCGGCCTCAAGAAACTCGCCAGCCACGCCCTGAGCAACCTCACTCCCCACCCCCTCGTCGTCTGGTTCAGCTATAGCCACCCCACCCTAGCCCAACGCATCCGCGCCATTAGGAATAGACCGTGAGGTTGATTGTAGGTATTTCTTGCTGCATAATAAAAGCGGTTATCGCACCACAAAAGTACGATAACCGCTTCTAGACCCAAAACAACAAATTTGTCTTTCAAATTCCTTCTGCTTCTTTTATTTTAGCAATGATTTCGGCACGTATTTCCTGGCTTGTGCCATGAACGGCATAGCGGACAATTCCCTTTTTATCAACAACCACTGTAAAGGGAAAGCCTTCGGTCCCAATCCAAGACATCATATCCTTTGCTTCAACGAGATGTGTCCAAGTAAAGTGATGTTTATCAGTTATCTTTTGGACAACCTCTGCATCATGGTAGGTGGCAGAGAAAAACATAACATCAGGGAACTGTTCTTTCCATGTTGAAAGTTCTGGCATTTCGGCACGGCATGGTCCACAACCAGAATACCACAGGTTGAGCACCATCACATGACCTTTGATACTGTCGTTGGTCCATCTGCGTCCTTCTAAATCTATTTCGTTAAATGGAGGGAATGGCTCACCTGCCTTAGGTGAGTAGAAAGTGCCGTCTTCCTTTACGCCCGCTTGAGCCAATTCCAACATCGTTGCCATCATATTGGCACCATTCAGGAACTGATTGGCATTGCGTACCTGTTCGCGGGGTATGGCCTGGCTAATGACAGATTCGGGTAAATCGACATCAAGTCCAATGGCGAGTATCTTGTTTCCTTCTGAATCTTTCAGTCGTGTATAACTTGGAATGACATCTTCTGGGAGTTGTGGTAACTCACGAAAAAAATAGCCATTGACTAAGAACTTTGGGATAATTGTATCTGTTCTTTCCTCTTGCGCTATCGCCATGAGAGATGATAAAGCAATTAGTGCGATTATTGTAAATCTAAGTGGCTTCATTTCATTAGATTACTATTATAATTATTTTAACTCATATCATTAATAATCATCATTGTTATGCTCGCTGTCCAACAAGGGAGATTCAGTTCGATAAGGCAACTCTTTGCCGAACGCTTCAACTTCATCGGCAACCACGCGTTTCAGTTCTTCCTGTGGGATAACTAGCTGATAATCGGCCACTCCGATAGGCTTACCCATTTCTTCAAGAGCCAATTCTACCTCTACTTTATCCTTTTCTGCGCAAAGTATAATTCCGATAGAGCGGTTCTCATCGTCTTGCCTTTCAAGACGATCTAGTAAAGAGAGATAGTAGTTCATCTTGCCTGCATATTCAGGCTTGAATTCGCCAATCTTCAGATCAAAGGCAACAAGGCAACGCAATCCACGATGATAAAACAACATATCCACCCGACTGACTTTTCCATTATACTCAAGTTCATGCTGATTACCAATGTATGTGAATCCGCGCCCCAATTCCAACAAGAATTGCTTGACTTTATTTACAAGTCTCGTTTCAAGTTCAGTCTCAAGAATTGAATTGCGAACACCAAGGAAACCGAGGTTGTAGCTACTACGGAATACCTCATCGGCAAGTTGAGCTTGTGCTGTCGGTAATGTCAATGCAAAGTTGTTATCTGTTGTCTCGTCTTTTCTCAAGTGCATCTGCATACTGATAGCATTGGTCAACAAGTCTCTGCTCCAACCTTTAGCTATGGTTTCCTTAGCGTAATAGAGAATAGTCTCATCATCGTTTCCGAACTTCTGCATCAGTTTAAGCGTATGTCCCCACGGTAAAACTGCAACAGCTTGTCGCAGTTTTGGATCACTTTCACAAAACCGTTCATAAAACTTTTTCATGTCCCAGAGGTTGCGGGGAGACATTCCCATCTGAGGGAAACGCTCTTTCAAATCCATGGACAAGCGATTAACGACACCGCTTCCATGTTTAGTTTCCAATTTCTTGTCGTGCAACAACTTGCCAAGTTCCCAGTGCGCAGACCCTATTGCCGATGTGACACTGGCGGCCACAATGTTGCGTGTTTTGTCAATAACTGCGACAGCCTGTCGCAGAATTGAATTGTATTCTGATTCGGGAACCTGAATTGTAATATCTGACATGATATGCTTGATTTGCTGAAAGTCGTGGCAAAAGTACCTATTTTATTTAGAACCTGCATGCTTTGTTCCCCATTTTGTTTTCAAAAATTGGTAGTTTAAAGAGTCTGTAGGTATAAGAAATACGACATTGTGCGTGAACAAGACCTTGCTCACACGCATTAGAGCAACCTCACGCCCCACCCCCTCGTCGTCTGGTTCAGCTATAGCCACCCCACCCTAGCCCAACGCATCCGCGCCATCCGCAGCTCAGCCAGCGCACCAGACTAACGGCTTCACATCTTCACGCAGTACAAACAGGTGCAAGCTGATTGACTGTAGGTGTTGCTCAGATCTTGGGGTTTCTCCACAAGTAATGGCGGCGGTGTCCATCACTAACATTATACACCTCTAGTTTTTAAAGGGGCAGCGCCACTTTAGAAACTTTAATAATTGATAGAAACCACCTTGATAGCGTCAACGCTACCATCGTTATAGGTTGTCAGTCTGATATTGACACCATTCCACGGCTTGTCGCTGCTCATTCCTGCCATGTTGATGTATTTCACGTTGACAATATTTTTCTCACCCAGGTCAGTGACATGATCAATTTCTGCGGCATGTGGTAGATGCTTGTCAAACCATTCAATATTGGCGATTAACGAGCTCTTTATTCTTTCCACTTTATCAGCGATGCTTTCCGTATTGCTGCGGTTCCATCGGATATTGTCTTGATATAGTGCTTCGCCGCAATGCAGCAGATTTTCATCGATATATTCCATCCACGGTTGCACCTGAACAGGGTAAAATTGATTCCAGGCGTTTTTAACAGCATCACAAAAGTCACCATCCTTTATCAGTTCACCTATCCAGTGCGGAGTGAAGCCGTAAGAAGTTTTCATGCGGAAGGTATAATCGGTCTTTTCTCGTTGATTGCAATTCAAGTCCCACAATGGGCCTGCCACCCAACGGGCATCATCCTCCCAATCCTTGTGCAGGTAAAAACTGCCATGAAATCCGTCGCTGTTGTCAAGAACTTCTTGAATGATGAAATAACTCGCCATTGCGTCCACATCAATCAGCCGCTCCCACGCTCCACTGGTTTTGTCGTCGTCATAGATGGCCGTATTGATTGCCCTAAACTCATCGGTCAACCAATTCTTTTGTGCGTTGGAAAGCGAATCGGGAGAGTGATATGTGATTCTGATACCCCATTGATTATTCTCTGGTAAATAAATCTGATTGGCCTCGTAATAATTATCCACCTCGACAAGCCAACCGTAAGGGATTGTACTCCCATCCTTATTCCAGTTGGGCTGCTCATAGATGTTAAGACGGTTCTTGCCGATGCGGATGGTCTCGGTGAGCAGATACAAGCCGACGTAGTCGCCGTTGAGTACCACTTCCACAGGTTTGGTCGATGGATTCCATTCCATACCCATGATGTTGCCGAGTTGCATTCCTGCCACTGTCGGTAGATGAAAATGAAGTAATGCCCAATGCCTGTTCTTCTTCATGCCAAGCAACGAGGTTTTATTCGCCAACTTGATTTTATAGGGTTTCTTGGCATCCCTCCATGAGGAGTTTCCACGACCGCGTATCTCAAGTTGCTCTGGGCTATCTTTACTGCCTATATTCATGTCTGGATTCAGATTGTCAACCAGGTAGTAGGTTGCTGGGACGTAAACTGTCTTGGAAGTGACAGGCTGGTGATTTCGGGTCTCGATGTACATCACTGGCAGTGTGCCCGATTGCCCAGCCACTGTCAAAACCGTTAGCCACAAGCAGAGGGTCACTGATGTTCTAAAAAGTAGACTTCCTTTCATGATTTGTCAGAATTAAAATTGCGATGCAAAAGTAGAAGTCCCCCCTGTGAACCTCAAGCACACTGAATCATCACTATTCACAATGTGTTCACAAATGTTCACAAGACGCATGAAATACCGCTGCTGCGACAGCAATGTTGCTGAAAAGCACTAACTTTGCAGCATGGAACGATGCGTACAATTCATGATCGCGTGTTGCTGTTTGCTGACAATTGTTTCATGCGGCAGCAACCACCACTCACAACCGCTTGCACTATTGACGGCCGACAGCCTGATCACCGACCACTCCGATAGCGCATTGCTACTGCTTGCCGAAATAGCCGCCGAAGCCGAAACATGGCCCAGGGAAGACCGTATGCGGTACTATCTGCTCAGGAACAGGGCTGAGGAGAAATGTCATATCCTCCACGACAACGACTCGGCCATGCAAGAAGCGGTTCGTTACTTCGACAAGCACGGCTCATCTCAAGAGAAGGCGCTTGCCTGGTTTCAATTGGGGCGCGTCTATGACGAGATGCAACTCACGGGGGATGCCCTTAACGCCTATAACCATTCACTGGCCACCGACACGCTATCGACCGACAGTGCCGTCCTTTCTATCAGGGCACGTGCTGTCAATCAGATCGGGCAAGTGAATATGTATCAGGATTTGTACCGTCAGAGCCAGCCCCACTTCAGGAAGGCCATTCAACTTGGAGAACGGGCTGGCGATACAGTGGTTCAAATATTCGCTCTCCGCAATCTGGCTCGCAGCCATGTGGCACTCGAGCAATATGAGCAAGGTGTCGCAATGTTCAATAAAGCAGCACAGATGGCTCTTGAGTGCGATAATGCAGAGGCGTTCCAGACCATTCAAGTGGAACTATCGGACACATACCTTAACCTGGATGATTTGCCCCAGATGAAAGCATCGCTCGATGCCTGTCACAACCTTCAGACAACCGATAGTTGCATCCTCACCAATCAGTATGCCAACTACTATCTGGCAACTGGCAATCTTGATTCGGCTGCGATAATGTTCCGCCAGGGACTTGGCGCCGACAACCCCTACGTGCAGCGGGATGCCATGCTCAACTTAGCCAACATCCTGGCCGAACGTCAACAATATCGTGAAGCATCTGAACTGCTGGGGAGAAGCATTGCCAATGATGACTCGCTGACGGCTGTGGAAAAGGGACAGCATGCCAATCTGATTGCCACACTCAACAAGAAGTTGTACAATGAACGCCGTCAGGATGCCAAGCTGCGCAGACAAGACCTGATTATTATCGCCCTGTCACTTTTCTTGCTTGGCATAATGCTGTTTGCCTATTTTACTATCCAGCATAAAAACCTGCTCAACCGACTCCAGCGCGAGAAAGCAGACAAACTGATGCAAGAACTGCGCGAAGCGCAGCAGCAACCGCGACCTAACAGAGTGCAAGGGGCGCGAGAATTTTCTGAATCAACGCTTTACGCCAATTTCCACGATCCCCGATTTGTGCCCAGGTTTGCTGACTATAATGCTCTTGAAGACGTGCTCAATGCCACTTATGACGGTTGCATCGAGAAAGTGAGGCAACTCAATGGCAAACTCAAGGACAAAGAGATTATGCTTTGTATGCTTGAGAAAGCCAAAGTTCCCAACAAACTGATCTGCGCCTTCCTGGGCATGGAGCCCAACGCCTTGAGCATGATGCGCTCAAGGCTCTATTACAAACTGTTTAAAAGAAAAGGTACAGCCAACCTGTTCCATGAATTCATCAGTACCCTTTAATTATCAGTTGAACAATGAAGAAGTTCTCAGGTTTTATCATTCTTATCTTGATCGGCACGGTGCTTGTGGCGGCGGCCACACAGCGCCCTAACAAGAAGTACCGCCATGTGCGAACCAATAAAAAGGCATGGGCCAGAACAGATGCCACCAGCGACACGCTCTCAATAGATGAAGGCGCACTTGAAGTGTGGGTCTCAAGCGACTCTATTCTTATCTGTACCGAAGTCACCTACAATGATGTAGAAGTGGGCATAACCGACCAGATGCACGATAACGCCGTAATAAAACACTACTCATTTGAGCAACTCACTCCCGAGCGGGATGAGCGCATTGACATCTCGGGATGGGATGACGGAATCTACATGATCAGAATCTACATGAAATATGCCCCTGCGGTTTGCATATATGGCTACTTTGCCAAGGGTGTTCAATATGAGGCTGAGGCTGAAACGCTGAATGATGAAATCTCGTCAGTCACGACAGTGGCAGAGGATCGCACGGGCTTGCACGACAACACTATCTATGACCTGCAAGGGCAGCGCGTTGCACCACAACACATGATTGAAGGCCATATCTATATACAAAACGGCAGGAAACTCCGCAAGTAGGCATTCACCACCCGAGGAGCGCTTGAGGTTTTCTATATCACAACGCGCTGGAAAGGCGGCGCGGTGATGTCGCAGAATTCTTTGTTCAGGAATTTGTAGTGGCCGGCGATGGCGATCATTGCGGCATCAAATCAAATAACCAGTAGTGTCAAACTAATCTCGCCGTACGAAGAAATTTAGTCATTTAAATTCCTTCTGCTTCTTTTATTTTCGCAATAATTTCAGCACGTATTTCCGGGCTTGTGCCATGAACAGCATAGCGGACAATTCCCGTTTTATCGACAACCACTGTAAAGGGGAAGCCTTCGGTCCCAATCCAAGACATCATGTCCTTGGCTTCAATGAGGTGAGTCCAAGTGAAGTGGTGTTTTTCGGTTATCTTTTGTACAACCTCTGCATCATGATAAGTGGCAGAGAAAAACATGACACCAGGGAACTGTTCTTTCCACGTTGACAGTTCAGGCATTTCGGCACGACACGGTCCACAACCGGAATACCACAGGTTGAGCACCATCACATGACCTTTGACACTGTCGTTGGTCCATCTGCGTCCTTCTAAATCTATTTCATTAAAAGGAGGGAATGGCTCACCTGCCTTAGGCGAGTAGAAAGTGCCATCATCTTTTATGCCTGCTTGGGCCAATTCCAACATCGTTGCCATCA
>JAEEGG010026357.1_pt1 | contig 11105 bp, 5 predicted proteins | sample 9134161 | NCBI WGS metagenome assembly JAEEGG01 (sample SAMN16246543, study PRJNA631951) | gut metagenome | biome: gut microbiome; feature: rumen; material: CR-attached | host: Bos | place: Iran: Karaj | collected 2018-10
ATGCGCAACTCTGACCCGGACGCGGCGGTGTACTGGCTTGCCCGGATGCTGGAAGCCGGGGAGGACCCTCTGTATGTAGCCCGCCGGGTGACCCGGTTTGCCAGCGAGGATGTGGGCATGGCAGATCCCAAAGCCCTGGAGATTGCCGTGGCGGCCTACCAGGCCTGTCACTTTATCGGCATGCCTGAATGTACAGTACATCTGACGGAAGCCGTGGTGTATATGTCTCTGGCGCCCAAGTCCAACGCCATGGAAGTGGCCTATAACACTGCCAGGGTGGACGCCCTGAACATGATTGCGGAGCCGGTGCCTCTGGTGATCCGCAACGCGCCGACAAAACTGATGAAGAACCTGAACTACGGCAAAGGCTATCAGTACGCCCACGATACGGAAGATAAGCTGACCAACATGCAGTGTCTGCCGGACTCGCTGCTGGGCAAGAGCTACTACCAGCCTACAGAAGAAGGCTTTGAAGCGCGCTACAAGGAACGGCTGCGGCAGATCAAAGAATGGAAACGGAAACACTGGGCGAAAGTCTGATTATAGGGAATCGTTAATTATTATGGAATTTCCGGGGAAACATTTCATTAAAAAACATAAAATCAGTGTTACAGCCGTTGTTGCACTTGTCATCGTAAGTCTTCTTGTCATGCTGGCTTTGGCTCAGCTTGCCAGGCGGGGTGCAGCTTACCTCTTCAACCGGGAAATGCAAAAACAGACCATGCTGCGCGGAACCATAACGGTTGAAACACTCATGGCCCATATCAACGGGGATGTTAATTTTGAAAATTTGGTGTGGAAGGAGCCTGACGGAGACCTGGTCCTTCAGATTCCCGAGGGCAGCTTTCACGTGCGTCCCTGGGATGTTATCACCCGCAATTTTAAATCAACTACCGTTCAGCAGCTGACGCTGAAAAACGCCGTAATCTCCTTACGCTTTAATGAGAATATGCAGGTGGATTTTCTGGATCAGAAAGAGCTGGCTGTTCCGCGGTCTAAAGAAAAACCGGAAACAAAGCAGGGCACGGAAAAGATAATAAAACAAGATAAGGAGCAGAAGATAGAACAGAAAACAAAACAGGAAACGGAACAGAAGACAACGCAGGACGCAAAACAGGATACAAAGCAAGATTCGGAACAGGATCCGGAACTGGAATGGATCGAGGACCACGACTACGTTTATGATGAAGACGGCATCAATTTTGATTTGGGCAGCCGAAGGCTGCGAACAGTAATCATATTAGAGGACTGCCGGCTGGAAGCCCGTTACCTGAAACGTCATTATGTTTTGAATAATGTTAACATGAAACTGGGGTTAGACACGACCGGGAAGTCACATATTGACCTGTCGACCGGAAAATTTGGCGGAACCATGCAGGGCGGTGGAATGTCCATCTACGGCATCATTGATTTTAAACTGGCTGATCCGGAACTGGATATCGATGTTTCATTGCGGGATGTGGATCCTTCCTCCCTGGGCTTTGGCATGAATGTCCATGATAATATGACGGTAGTAGCCAGAATGGAAGGTCCTGTTACCGGACCAATGGGCCGGGGCACTGTAAAAATGAAAGAGCTGCATATTCCGGCGCTGAATTTTACGGATGTAATCGGCGATGTGAACTATGCCAACGGCCTGTTCCGTTTTACCGATGTGAACGCAAAGGTCTTCGGCGGAAACTTGAGGGCCCGGGGCGATTATCATATCGATACACGCGTATACCATATTTACGGTGCGGGAACCAGGCTGCAAAGTATGCGTGCGTTGAACGATATGCGCTTTTCCTGTCTGGTCGATCTGAACCTTATGCTGATGTGCAACGGGAATCCCAGAAATATATTGGCTTACGGAGACTTTAAATCCGGGAAAGGTCGTTACAGTTTCCTGCCTTTTAACAGCCTGGAGGGCCGTTTTACCAACCGCTTCAGAGAACTGCACATTTATGACGCAGTCATCGACACGCCTTTCGGAAGGATCAGCACGGACGCGTTCAGTATCGTAAACAATAAACTGCATCTTGGAAAGATCATTTTGACGGACCAGGATACCGGTGAAAATATTACAATCCGGGAAGAAGGTAAGGTTAAACCGGAAGATCAGCATTATAAACCGGAAGATAAGCAGGATAAATCAAAAAATAAAAATGGAAAGCCGAAAGTTAAAAAGGCCGCACGCTAAGCAAACCGAAAGTTAAAAAACAGCAAGCTCAAAAAACCAACAACTAAAGAAACCAAAAACTAAAGAAACAGATAGTTAAAAGGAAAATGCTGATTTTTCGGCAGGTGGAACATGTTACATTTATTCTGTGTGCCATCAGACTGCGACGTTACAGATTTTTTTTATAAGAAGGCGCTGCAGCAGAAATTTGAAGAAACGGTGCTGGTTGCTTCATCGGAAGCGCTGGTAGAGAAAGCGCGTATGCAGGGCATCCGGGCAGCAAATTTTGACGCCCTGGCCAACGCGGTAACGGAGCAGTGCAGCGCGCAGCTGCATGAGAGGCTCGTCGTACGGAAAATCAGCCGGAAGGCCCAGGAGCTGATCCTGCAGGATATACTTGACCGGCTGCAGGAGGAAGGCAGGCTGCCGTATTTTGGCAGAATGTCCGGCAAAAAGGGTTTCATCCGGTCTGTAGTTTCTTTAATGGAACAGATCGGCAGTTGCGGCGCAACGGCGGAAGAAATTGAAACCGCCTTCGCCCACTGGGACGGCCGTTCCCCTGCGTACCGGCAGAAAGACCGGGAAATCGCAGAAATTTACAGGGAATATCTTCTTTACCTTATACAGAACAATATATATGACATGTCAGGGCTTTACCGGGTGGCGGCTGAAGAACTGGCCGCATTGCGGAAGGCCGGTGGCGCTGTAACATGGAAAGCCCTGTATTTTATGGGCTTTTACCGGTTTGACGCGCTGCAACTGGTGATTATCCGTTTGCTCAGCCAAATCTGTGACGTGTGTATCGCGCTGCCCTATGAACCCGGCCGGCCGGAGCTGTACAGGGCGGCGGAGTTTACCTACGGCGACCTGATGCAATATGCCACACGGGAACGGCTGCCTGAGGTTCGAGTTTCTGTGCGGACTGCTTCGCTGCATCATATCGTCCGGAACCTGCGGAGTCCGGAAATGCAACCGGTCCCTGCGGATCAGGGTATCGAAATCTGGCAGATGTCCGATGAAAATGAAGAAATGCGGGCGGTGCTGCGGGAGATCAAGCAGCAGCTCCGCGGCAAAACACTCAAACCTTCCGAAATTGCAGTGGTAGTCCGCCGCATGGAGGAATACAGCGGGATACGGGAATTATGTGACCAATACGGGATTCCGGTACAGGCAGAAGACAGTGCGGCCCTGGTGGCAAGCCCTGTTTTTCATTTTGTTACGGCTATTTTGGAAACCGTTTTCCTGCACGGAAGGGAAAAGGTCGAACGCTGGATTGCATTTCTGACGCAGCCCCTGCAGAAGATTGTTCTGGAACTGCCGACGGAAGCAGTGATACAGCTTGCCGAAAATAACTATTATACAGAGTATAGAAAATTCCTGACAGATGTACTGGAGAAAACAGGATGCGAAGGATTGCGGCAACTGTGGCAGGAAATCGATGCTATCCCGGCGGAAGCTGCCATACAGGATTACTGCGACATAGCCGGCCGTCTCCTGTCTCTGACAGAAATGCCGGCAAAAGCGGGACGTCTGTACCGGGAAGGGAAGATAACGCTGGCCGGTTTTAAGAACATGGTCTGCGCCAGCAGGGAGATACTTGCCCTTCTGCAGAAACTGCCCCAGGATTACCGGTTCTGCCGGTCCGGCAGGCAAACGACAAACTGCGCGGGCTTCGTTGAAGCGCTGGCTGATGCGGCCGGCAAGATGTCCCTTTCGCTGCAGCCGGAAAACAGGGAAGGCATCGCCTTTTTGTCCGCGGTCAATCTGGAGGACGCGTCCTTTAAACAAGTATATGTCCTGGGGCTCCGGGAAAATGAGTTTCCCTTTTATAAAGATGAAAACTGGATCTACAATGACAGGGAACGGGCTGATCTGGCGGTATTGGGGATTCCGCTGCCTTCTTCTGCGGACGGTTTCGGCGAGGATATCCATTTCTTTATGAACGCCTGCGCCGCGGCCACAGAACGGCTGGTGCTGACTTTTTACACGGATGAAGAACATAACGCGTCGCCTTATATTGCGGAGATACTGTCTCTCTTTACCGACCTTGAGGTGAAGGAAATAAAAGCGGAAACCGCGGCGGAGGACAGCCTGTCCCGGGAGGAACTGGAACTGGCTCTGGCAAGGTCCGGACAAACAGAGGTCCTTAAGCAGCTGGAACCGGGACTGGCGGAGAGTGCCGGCAGTGACCGGAAGCGCCTGCAAAAGGCCGCGGGCTGGAACGGCAACCCGGGCGGTGCAATGCTTTTGCAGCAGATAAGCCGGCAGATCGGCGACCTCTTCAGTGCGTCCAAACTGGAAACCTACCGCAGCTGTCCCTTTAAATTCCTGGTCACCTATGTCTGGCAGCAGAAAGCGGCGGAGGCAGCAGGAGAAGATATGGATCCCATGCAGCGGGGCAGTCTGCTGCACAGGGTACTGGAAATATTTATCAGACGGCATCTGGAAGAAAAACTGCAGCAGGCGCAGTATGCGGAACTGCAGAAAGAACTGGATGAAATTTTTGATACAGTCTGTCAGGAATACGCGGATAAAGGCTGGCTCTATCCGGGCGATTTCTGGCAGCATGATAAGGAACAGCAGCGGATCCTGCTGCAGCGGTGGCTGCGCAGCGAAATTGCCTACAACGAGCAGGGGGAATGGCGCCCGGTCTCCACGGAACAGGTCTTTGGCAAAAAGGGTAAGGGAGAGGTCGCGCTGGATATTAACGGCCGCCGCATTTATCTTAACGGGAAGATCGACCGCATCGACAGGGCCGGGGACGCTTATTTCATTACGGACTACAAGAGCGGCGACGCGCCGAATAAGAAAGAGTTTGCTGATACGGACCTGCAGCTTCCCCTGTACCTTCTTGCCGCAGCAATGCAAACCAAAGGTGAAGTTGTCGGCGGCGGTTATTACAGCCTGAAAGATGCGGAACGCAAAGAGAGTTTTATATTTCCGCCAGCGGCGGGGACGGTTCCCTGGAAAACCTTTTCGGAAGCAAAAGACGCGAACGGTACCGCAACAGACATTGCGGCTATGGAAGACCTGCAGGCAACACTGTGGCGCGTACTGGGAGACATGCTGGAACACATAGGGGAAGGAGATTTCAGCCCGACCCCGTCGAAAGACTGCGAGAGAAACTGCCCTGCGGCGGAGATTTGCCGGTTCCGCGTGCTGACACGGAATCGGGAAGAGGAGGACCCTAATGGCTGAGTTTACATTAACAGCGTCTCAGGACAGGGCAATTCACTGCATCGATACCAATGTGGCGGTATCTGCTGGTGCCGGCAGCGGTAAGACAAGGGTGCTGGTGCAGCGCTTTCTGTACATTCTCGGCCTGGGGCTCCGGCAGCCGGCAGACAAGGTGCTGCCCCGGGAAATCCTGGCCGTAACCTTTACCCGCAAGGCTGCCGCTGAAATGCGCGACAGGATACGGGGCGAAATTGAAAAGAACTGCAGAAGCTGTCAGGAAGAAACGCAACGGATCTACTGGCAGCAACAGCTGAAAGACCTGACACATGCCCAGATCGGCACGATACACGGCTTGTGCAGCAGCTTCCTGCGGGCCAACCCGGTGGAAAGCGATCTGGATCCCGCTTTTACGGTGCTGGAAGAAAGGGATCATAACGATTTTCTGGTAACGGAAGTCAGAAGCCATCTTCGCCGTCTGCTGCATGAACAGAATCAGGCGGCGTCGCTTCTCTGCGACGAATACGGCAGCCGCAGCCTGCAGGAACAGACCCTCAGTCTTTTGCAGAAAGGATTCTCCTTTGCCAGAGGCGGGTTGACGGTGAAATATGAAGAAGAACTGTCGGAGATATTGCAGGAAGCCCGGCATCTCCAATGCGTTGTAACCAAAGAGCTAATAGCGGAATGCTCTTCGGGCAACCGGACTGTGCTGGAAACTAATTGGGACAGTCTGCAGCGTGCATTAGATGACCTTACGAAACAGGAAAATCTTGATATTCTGAAGGATATCAACAAAGGATTGAAAAGGACAGGCAGAAACAAAGCGGACATCGACGCTGTCAAAAACAGCCTGGACCGGATTATTGCTTTTCCTCTCTGCGCAAGAGCCCGATTACTAACGCCGGCCTGGGAAGAGTATCTCCTGGAGATGCGGGAATATCTGGACACAAAACTCCGGGAAACAGGCCTGCTTTCGTTTGACGACCTGGAAGAAAATGCTCTTGACCTTCTTGAACACCATCCTGATGTGCTGGCGAAGTGCAGAAGGCAGTTCCGGTACATCATGGTGGATGAATTCCAGGATACCAATGAGCGGCAGCGCCAGCTGGTTTACCTTCTGTGCGGCGGGAACAAAGATGAGCTGAAAGACCGCCGCCTTTTCGTAGTGGGGGATGCCAAACAGTCCATCTACCGGTTCCGCGGGGCCGACGTGAGCGTCTTTGCCAGAGTACGCAACGAGATCGTGAAGACGGGCGGCGAACTGATCCGGTTAAACGATAATTTCCGAACCGTGGAGCCGGTCCTGCAGCTTTGCAACGACCTGTTCCCAGGCCTCATGGGCATCGATGAGGAAAAGGATGTATATTACGAAGCGTTAAAAGCCGTCCGCCACAGCGACTGCATACCGGAACTGTTTGTGCAGCATTATAAAGAGGACAGTTCTGCGTCCACAGCCGGCCTGGCGGAAGCCCGGCAGTCGGAAACCGCGTGGCTGGCAAACCGGCTGGCCGAACTGCACCGGGAAGGTATCGCCTATGCAGACATGGCCATACTGTTACAGAACATGACCCATATTGCCGCCGTTACCGAAGCGCTGCAGAAACGGGCAGTTCCCTATGCCGTGACAGACGGCAGGGGCTTCTTTGAGAGGACGGAAATCCGGGATCTGCTGAACCTGTTTCGTTTTGCCGTCAACCCCCATGACGATCTGAACCTGTCCGCTGTGCTTCGGTCTGTTTACATGGGTCTCAGCGATACGATGCTGACAACTTTGCACATCGCCCTGGCGGAAGTTAATAAAGACAAGGCTGCGAAAAACGTGGCGGCCGTATCCCTGTGGGATTTCCTGCTGCAGGAACAAGACAGGAATCAGGAAGATACAACGCTGGCCAGAGCGGTTGTGCTGCTGCGCCCCTTTCCTGCCGCAGCCGCTGTTCTGAATCTGCCTGCCTTCTGCCGGGAGATCCGGAGGCTGCTGCATCCGGAAGCGATATTGGCCTTGCAGGATAACGGGGAAGAACAGCTGGCGAACCTGCGCAAATTTTACCGGATGGCCCACGATTTTGCGGCGCAGAAACAGGGCACTGTGCAGGAATTTGCCGCTCGCCTTCAGCAGCTGGCGGAAGCAAAGGACCGGGAGGCAGCCGCAACGGTGGTGTCAGAGGGTGCGGTCCAGCTGATGACCGTACATAAATCCAAAGGCCTGGAGTTCCCGGTGGTGGCCGTGCCGTTTCTGGACATTTCATCCCAGGCGGATAAGTCACGGGCGGTCTGGCATCCGGCTCTGGGACTGGGCATCTCCGTGCGGAATCCGGAAGGGTCCGTCACAGGGGGGCCCCTGCTGGGCAAGATCAAAGACGCGAACGCAGAAAAGGACCTGGAAGAGAAAAAACGGCTGCTGTACGTGGCCATGACCCGGGCCAAAGACCGGCTGATCCTGACTGGAAGCTGGAAAGAGATCAAAAAGGAGAAGTCAGATGCAAAGCACTGGCTGAACTGGCTGAACCTGGGCCTGCCGAAAAATTATACCGGACTGGAACGCACCGATAATAAGGTGGGCGCCGCGGTTTCTGTGGAACAGCAGCCGGCAGCAGCCCGGCCGGAAAGTCTTTCGGACCGGGAACTGTCAGCACTGCTGGAAAAGGCGGCGGCCCTGGACTCCTTCGGCGGCAAAACTATGACAGAGTATTCGGCTACTTCCCTGAGAGAGTATGATCTCTGTCCCCGCCGATACTATTACGGAGTCATCGAAAACATACCGCCTGCGGAAGAGCAGATTCCGGAAACTGTGTCGGAACGAAAAACCGATGAAAGACTTGCGGCTGATAAACAGCCTTGGGCAGGACTGCCGTCAACAAACTGTCAGCAGCCGGGGAGGGCTTTACCTGCAGATGTGCTGGGAACCCTGGTCCACAAAGTATTGGAAAAATACGCAAAATGGCGTATGCGAAATCAGTTCACCGAGGACGAACAAGTATGGCATGAGCTGTACGAAAACGCAGTCCGGGAAATCGCCGGCGGCCGTTTTGATCTGGCGGCAGAGGCGGAAACCATGCTGCAGGCATATCTGCATTCCGGCCTGTATCAGTCATTTGCCCGGCAGCAGCGGTTTGCGGAATACAGATTCCGGCTGCCCCTGCTGCAGGACGACAGGTATACCTATACGGTCACCGGGATCATCGACGTGGTAGCGGAGCGGGAAGACGGAAGCCTGGAAATCATCGATTACAAGTCCGGACAACCGCCTCAGAAAACTTCTGAAGGAGATACTGTCTCCCGGGGATACGCCTGGCAGCTGGCACTGTACAAAATGGCGCTGGAACACACGTTGCGGATCAGAGAGAAAGCAGACTGCGAAACCGGTGAGGAAACTTCGCCCGAAATAGATCACAAACTTTCTCCCAACGTTACAAAAGCCGCGCTGCATTATTTGCGGGACCGGAGCGAATGGACGCTGCCCGATAAAGACTACCGGCAGGAGATACTGAAGGTCTGCAGGGAGATCGCGGAGAAGAAAACGGAAAAAGACTTTGCCGTTAAGACGGAGAACTGTTTCCTGTGTCCCTTTGCCTACATGTGTAAAAAGTTGGAAATTTTTTGTTAAAACTTTAAGAAAAACGCCTTACACCATATAAAATGTGGTACAATATATACGTGGAAGACTATATATATGGTTGGATACCATATCAAAGGCAAAAACAAAGCGTGCACAATTAGCGCAAACACGGCTGGTGAAAGAACGAAAATGCGAACACGATAAGTGAAAAGACAGGAGTGATCAATATGACTAACGTATCCCAGGAAACCATGATGTTTAAGAGAAACCGCGAAAAGGCACCGGTTGAACAGACAATCCGCGAAGTCTGCGTGGCGCTTGAAGAAAAAGGCTACAACCCGAAAGACCAGCTGGTAGGCTACCTGCTGTCCGGCGATCCCACGTACATTACCAGCCATAAAGATGCCCGCAACAAGCTGCGCCAGTATGAAAGATATGAACTGGTAGAAGCCTTGCTGGAAAGCTATCTGGCTTCCATCCGATAACAGGCCGGCGAATATATGAGAAGTATGTCTCTTGATCTGGGCAGCCGTACCATCGGCGTGGCAGTCAGCGACCTGACCGGGCTGATTGCCAACGGGGTGGAAACCATACGCAGGACGTCTCCGGAAAGGGATTTTGCCAGGATCGGTGAACTTATCGCCGAATGGGAAGTCGGGGAGATCGTGCTGGGCTACCCGAAAAACATGAACGGGACCATCGGGGAACGGGCGAAGATTTCGGAAGCTTTTGCGGAAGAACTGTGCAGCCGTTTTGCCGGTGTTGCCGTTGTACTGTGGGATGAACGGCTTTCCACGGTTGCGGCGGAACGCGTGCTCATCGATGCGGACCTGCAGCGGAAAAAACGGCGCAAAGTTATCGATATGATGGCCGCGGTGGTCATCCTCCAGAACTATCTGGACGGCAAAAACCTGCGCAGCAAAAAGTTTTCTCAATAAAACAAGGTGAAGAAGCGTGGAAAGAATTTCTTCAAAGAAAAGAATTATCATGATGGGGGCTCTGGCAGTATTAATTGCCATTGCCCTTGTTATTAAGTCAGGCGGCGGCGCGGCCTCGCGCATGGCCGAGCAGATGCTGGCCCGGCAGAACGTGGTAGCCGGCACACTGACCTATGAAAAAATCAATGCCGGGTTTGCCGGCGATGTGGAAATACGGAACCTTGTCTGGAAAGCGCCCAACGGTGACGTGAAGATGGAGATGCCACTGGCAACGGCTTCCGTTAATTTTTTTGATGCGCTTCGCAAAGGGGCCGGCGTTGGCGCTGTAACTAATATCGTCTTTAACAGGCCGAAGTTTTACGGAGTCTACGAAGAAGGCCAGGGGCTCGACTTGTTAAACCTGCTGAAGCTTGCAGGACAGGATAATGCGCAGGAGATCGGGGAAAAACCGGAACAGCCGGATAAGCCCACCAGCTTCCGCGGCCTGATCGAAGTAAAAGACGGTGAACTGGATCTGGTATCCAACGGCAAGAAAGTACGCCTTGACAAGATCAATTCCCAGATGGCCTTTAAGCAGTATCCGCTGTTGCGGGCCAGCGCCACGGGTAACAAAGAAAAATGCGATTTGGTCCTGAACATGGATTATGAAAACGGCTCCGCCCTGGTGACCGGGGAAGCAAAGAACGCGCCGGTACCTGATGTGCTGGCCATGTATCCGGACATGAAACATATCAAGGTCACCGACGGTGTCGTTCCTACTGTAAAAATCGCGGCTTCCAAAGACCGGGGCGGGTGGCACATCCGTCTTGACGGAAAACCGCGCAACATGGGCGGCGAGTTCTTCGGTCTGCCTTTTACTGACGGGGAAGGAACCTTTACCGCCGACAGGGACACGGCGGAACTGCAGACGGTCCAAGCCAATGTAAAAGGCATGCCGGTGATCCTGCAGGGCACCATCAAAAGCGGCAGGGGAACGCCTCTTCCCCCTGTATTTGACCTTTCTTTCTCGGCAAACAATTTCAAAACACAGGCGTTAAGCAAAGGATTGTATCTGGATGACGCAAGCGTCATATTCTCCGGTAAGGTGACAGGCACCGCCGTGGAACCGAAAATCGAAGGAACTTTCAGCTGCAATTATCTGTATGCGGCGCCGCTGCAGATGAACAGTCTCCACGGGAATTATGTCTGGGACGCCGGCAAACTGTTACTGAAAAAAGCCGAGGCCATGAGCGCCGGCGCAAAAGTCGTCCTGGAAGGGTTCCTGGTTCCGGCTGCGGGA
>JAEEGG010026360.1_pt1 | contig 11104 bp, 8 predicted proteins | sample 9134161 | NCBI WGS metagenome assembly JAEEGG01 (sample SAMN16246543, study PRJNA631951) | gut metagenome | biome: gut microbiome; feature: rumen; material: CR-attached | host: Bos | place: Iran: Karaj | collected 2018-10
TGCGGGTCCACTCCGCGACCGATTCGGCATTATCCACCGTCTAGAGTATTACAAAGAGCCAGAAATTGAACAAATTATTAACCGAACCGCCGGAATTTTGAAGACCAAAATCGAACCAGAAGCGACCAAAATCCTAGCCACAAGATCGCGATTAACACCACGTATCGCCAACCGCATTTTCAAACGAGTACGAGATTATGCCGATGTCAATGGCGACGGTATCATTGATAAGCCAGTCGCCGAAAAAGCCCTTAATCTCATGGAAATTGACTATCTTGGCCTCGACCCAGCCGATAGAAACATGCTCCGCCTAATCTACGAAAACTACGGCGAACGCCCAGTGGGCCTCACTACGATTGCGGCCCTCACCGGTGACGAAGCCACTACGATTGAAGATTTTTACGAACCATATCTACTCCAAATGGGACTTCTTGCCCGTACTCCAAAGGGAAGAGTCATCACCGAAAAAGGACGTCAGCATTTACAAAATGATAAAAATGTGATATAATAAAGAAAGGAGATAAAATGGACGAAAATCTACTACGAATCAGACACGAAAGAAGCAAAAAAGATTTTCCATTTTTAACGCTTGAAGAAGACGAGTATGTAGAATTTGCCTTTACTCGGGCGAAGATTTGCTACATGATGATTGTCGGTGGGGTCGCAATCGGGTTAATTTTGGTACTGTTTTTGTTTTTAATGATTTTACTTGGCCAATCCACCCTTGATGCCATGGGCCGAAGGTTTATGTATATAATTTTACTCACCCTCGTGGCCACAGCCATCCTGGCCGGCATCGTCGCTACGATGGTCTTTAAAGGCAACCGAATGTATGTGACCAATAAACACGTGATTCAACTAGTAATGAAATCACCAGTCGTAAAATCCGTGAATATTATTGATCTAGCTTCCATTGAAGATGCTAGCTTCCATCAAAACGGGCTTCTTCAAATGACCTTTCATTACGGCACTTTTAGACTATCAACTGTAGGTGACGAAACTACCTATACCTTCCCGTTTTCTGATATCGCACCTTCTGAACTCAAAGCCGTATCAAAACTAATCTCTGCCGCCAAAGACGAAAAAGCTATTAAGAAAAACTAATTACGATTATATTTAACGTAGGCGTCCTCTTTTTCAAGCGTCGCCTTCAAGGTGTATTCTTTGCAATGCCCTTGTTCACAATTAGCTGGTTGGTAAGAATATGAACCGAGCTCGTCACCTAAATTAAATCCAAGCGGATCAGTCCACAGCGCCGGATCAATCGCTTTAATGTTTTCTTCGGAAATAGTCTCTGGGTAGTATTTATGCTCCTTGTAAAAATCTTCCTCAAGCGCATAATACATCGCGTTAATTGCGGTTTTGCGTTTTTCATCACGGGCAAAAGCGTCAAGATTGTTCTTTTGAATAAAGAAAATGATTACAAGCAGTGAAGCAAACACTGCCACAATGATAATTTCTAAAATAGTAAAGCCTTGTTTTTTCATATCTATTATTATAGCACAAAAAATGGTAGTACCGACTGGGATCGAACCAGTGACCTTGGGCTTATGAGTCCCACGCTCTAACCATCTGAGCTACGGTACCACGTTTTTATATTATAACATACTTTTTGGTACACCCAGGAGGATTTGAACCTCTAACCTTCAGCTCCGGAAGCTGACGCTCTATCCAGTTGAGCTATGGGTGCGTTATTTGGTATTATACCACATCGGCAGGGAAAAAGCCATATCTAAACTATTGACACGGCAACCATAACTAGTATATACTTATTATGTAAAAGGTCATACATGTTAAACAAGCATTGGAAGAGGAAAGGTTTTTTGTCAGGAATGAGGACGTTTTTGTCTTCTGTAGCTGTTTTTGGTATTCTATTTCTTCCAGCTCTACTTGGCAACTCAGTTCTTGCTACTAACCATTCAATTTCTTTAAGTACGGATAGTGATATTAGTATAGATGTTTTGTCAGGTAAAAGTACTATACAATCTAGTAGTGTGAATGTAACTACTACATGTAAAGCTGGTTATGATCTCATGCTTTCTACTTCTGGTAATGATAATCATCTTTATCCTAATGGTGATAGCAGTAGTAGTGCTGGGACTTACTTTAATCCATCAGACGGTAGTACTACTTTAAGTAATGCTGCTGATACATGGGGTTATTCACTAGATATCTCTTCTGGTACACCAGCTACACTGACTCCTCCTACTTCAAACAATGTCTTTCTATCCGTACCTACAGCTAACCATACACCGGCATTAATCAGGACTACAAGAGAAACTGCTTCGGAAACTAGTATTGATGACGATATTTCGATCTACTATGGAGTGAATGCTAGTTATAACCTAGCAGGTGGCACTTACCAAATGAAGAACGATACAGGAACTAACAATCCTGGTAGTATAGTATACTACGCGATCATGAACCCCATCTGCGCAGTTGATCTAGAACTTGGCTTTAATGAGAACCTAGACGGAGCAGGAGCAGAAGGAACTGATAATACCATTAATAACTTTCCTACGGAAAATGACAATACTGCAGATGTTATTAACAATACATTGACTTTAAGTAGCAAAGTACCAGCTAGAAGTAACTATGTCTTTACTGGCTGGAATACAGCAGCTGATGGTACTGGTACTAGTTATCAGCCAGGAGCAGTAATTAGAATTGGTAGTGGTACTAATGAACTAACTGGCGATATTACACTATATGCGATGTGGGAAGTAGGGACAGCCTATGTTGTGACATTAAGCTTTAATGAACAGGAAGTTGACAATGTAGAATTTCATCATACTACCTATACTACACAAGAAGTGACTGAAAATGGTGGCATAGTAGTACTAAGACCAAACGAAAACTATAGCATCATCATTAACTACAAGAATGGCTATAAAACCAACACCATTACTACTACAGCTAATGGTACAATTGGCACTACTACAGTTTCTGGTATTACTTACACTGCTACTGGAGACGATACCATCACCATTACTGCTTCACAGAAGACTGGGACGACGACACTGGATACTGGCCAAAACTTCAATGCCAAGATTAAGACTCTGGCAGAAGGGAAGAATACTAGTTATGGCACCAATTCTTCTAAAATTAAGGCCTTAAAAACAGCTAGCTTCTTGCCAACTGGTTTCACGCCTTCTTCTTCTAATACTGTCTCCATTTCTGGTTCACCTGTTTACATTTTCTTTGATGATACCAATGATGCTGGGATTATGTACTTCTATACTGAGGCACTTGATGTTTACATGAACGTGAATTCCAGCAATATTTTCAGAAATAATATGGGCCTCACTGATGTCTCTGCTCTGGCTGATTGGAATACTGGTAATGTAACAAATATGAGTAATATGTTTAGTTACACCTACTCTCTCACTGATATCTCTGCTTTGGCTGGCTGGAATACTAGTAGTGTGACAAATATGAGTTATATGTTTAACAATACTTATTCCCTTACTGATATCTCTGCTCTATCCGGCTGGGATACTAGCAAGGTGACAATTATGAGCTATATGTTCAGTAGCGCCTACTCTCTCACTGATATCTCTGGTCTGGCTGATTGGGATACTAGCAAGGTGACAAATATGAGTAGTATGTTCCAAAGCGTCTACTCCCTCACCGATATCTCTGCTTTATCTGATTGGGATACTGGTAGTGTGACAAATATGGTTTATATGTTTTATGCCACCCTCTCCCTCACTGATATCTCTGCTTTATCTGATTGGGATACTGGCAGTGTGACAAGTATGAGTTACATATTCGGCGCTGCCCGCTCCCTTGCTGATATCTCTGCTTTGTCTGATTGGGATACTAGCAGTGTGACAAATATGAGTTATATGTTTAGTGGCGCCTATTCCCTCACTGATATCTCTGGTCTATCTGATTGGGATACTAGCAGTGTGACAAATATGAGTTATATGTTCCAAGATGCCCGCTCCCTTGCTGATATCTCTGCTTTGTCTGGTTGGGATACTAGCAGTGTGACAAATATGAGACAGATGTTCTATTATGCCTACTCCATCACTAACGCTTCGGCCATAGATGATTGGGATATTAGAAAAGTGACGGCTACGGCTGGTATGTCAAGTAGTTCTTACAATTATTATTTTAGTATGTTCAAAGGAGCTCCAACTCATCCTAATTTCACTAAACGACTTGGGACTTGGAATGCTGACGGCACCTTTATTACTACCTCAGACACTCCTGTAACGGTAACAGTTGACTTAGACAATCATATTAAGGCAGTTAGTTTCACGGGTGGTACTTATGATACAAGAACAGTGACAAAGGATGGCGGTACAATAGTGATTCCTAGTGGAGTACAACAAGACATTACTGTTTCTTATTATGATGATGGTTATACATTTGATGCTTGGTCTATTACTAATGGTACACTTGGTTCTACTAGCTCTAGTACTACGACTTTAACTGCATCTTCTGATACTACACTTGCGGTTACTAGTGCTCTTGCTAGTACTTCTACTGTGACGATTAGTCCTGATGCTCACTTTAGTAGTATTGTATTTAAAAATCCTAATTATGGTACAAAGACCATTACTAGTAGTGATATTAATAATAACAATAATACTGTTACATTAATTAACAACTTAGATTACAGTATTATCGTTAACTATGAGAATGGTTATAAGACAAACGCCATTGCTACTACAGTTAATGGTACGCTTGGAACTATCACCGTTTCTGGTATTACTTACACTATCACAGGAAACGATACCATCACTATTACTACTTCACAGAAGACTGGGACTGCGGCACTAGCTGTTAGCTCAACTTTCAATGAAAGAATTAGATTTTTGGCAGAAGGCCAGAGTACTAGCTATAGCTCCAAGATTAAAGCCTTAAGAACAGCTAGCTTCTTACCAACTGGTTTTGTGCCTGATTCTACTAATACCATTTCCGTCTCTGGTTCACCAGTTTATATCTTCTTTGACGATACTAACGAGGCTGGTATTATGTACTTCTATACTGAGGCACTTGATGTTTATATGAATACGAATTCTACCTCTATGTTCTATCGTAATACAGCCCTCACCGATATCTCTGCTTTATCTGATTGGAATACTAGCAGTGTGACAAATATGAGTTATATGTTCGAAAGCGCCTATTCCCTCACTGATATCTCTGCTTTGTCTGATTGGGATACTAGTAGTGTGACAGATATGGGTTATATGTTCTATAAAACTTACTCTCTCACTGATATCTCTGCTTTGTCTGATTGGAATACTAGCAGTGTGACACGTATGCACTATATGTTCAATGGCGCCGTCTCTATCGCTGATATCTCTGCTCTGTCTGGCTGGGACACTGGTAGTGTGACAGATATGAATAATATGTTCAATGGCGCCGTCTCTATTGCTGATATCTCTGCTCTGTCTGGCTGGGACACTGGTAGTGTGACAAATATGAGTGGTGTGTTCAGCAGTGCCTTCTCTCTCACCAATATTTATGGCTTGTCTAATTGGAATACTAGTAGTGTGACAAATATGAGCTATATGTTCAGTAACGCCTGCTCTCTTGTTGATATTTCTGGCCTGTCTGGCTGGGATACTAGCAGTGTGACAAATATGAGCTATATGTTCAGTAACGCCTACTCTCTTGTTGATATTTCTGGTCTGTCTAACTGGGATACTAGCAAGGTGACAGATATGAGTTATATGTTCCAATATGCCTACTCCATCACTAACGTTTCGGCCATAGATAATTGGGATATTAGGACGGTGACGGCTACGGCGGGTAGTTCTAGTAGCTCTAGTAATAAGTTTTATTATATGTTTTATAATGTCCTAACTCATCCTAACTTTACGATGCGGGCTGGCACTTGGAATTCTAGTGGTACATTTATCCCTTCTAGTTAGGTAACTAATCTTTTTGTGGCCTCCCAGTATATTGTTTAATAAAAATAAGGCCTTTGGCCTTGTTTTTATTAAATGGTACACCCGGAGGGGTTCGAACCCACGACCTTCTGTTCCGAAGACAGACGCTCTAATCCGCTGAGCTACGGGTGCATCTCTTAAATTATACCATAAATGGTGGGGGGTTGTAAAACCTGGGGTGATGTGATAGAGAAGGCACATGCTGATAAGAAAATTGTGGAGCAACATTCATCAATCCTATTTTGTAGTATGGTGGTGCATCGGCATGATTGCCGGCACAATTCTAGCCCTCGTGTTTCATATTAATTATTTTGCTTCCACTTGGTGGTGTGTACTAGCAATTTTTCTAATGATATTCGCCTACTTCAAACCAAAATACGTCTTCATAGTAATCGCTTTCCTCAGTGGAATGATAGTGGCATTTTTTAGATCAGCCGGAAGAAATTCAGCAATCGAAACAGATTTAGACGATTCCATCACCATGATGCGTGACTGGTTCGCAACTAGAATTCGCGCGCAAATACCCGAGCCAGAAGTGTCTCTCGGCTTATCATATTTACTTGGCATGAAAACCGGTCTTCCGAAAACCCTGTCCGAAAATTTGCGCACAGTAGGACTTACTCATATTATGGTAGCTAGCGGAGCCAATCTTTCAATTCTCGTAGAAGTAGCAAAAAAACTGTTTGGCAAAATCTCGCGGTTTGCCGGGCTATTGTTCTCAGTACTGTTCATTATATTCTTCATGAGCATGGTTGGATGGACGCCATCAATTATGCGCGCCGGCGTTATGACTATACTAAGTTTGTTAGCCTGGTACGTTGGCAGAAAAATCGCCCCATGGCGACTCATTCTAATGGTTATGGCGTTTACTTTAACGATTAATCCAGAATACATTATAAATCTAGCTTGGCTTCTATCATTCGCATCATTTGCCGGAATCATGATTGTTGGGCCAAAACTCTCCAAATTTTTCTACGGTGATAAAAAACCAGGGTTCATTGGCGAAACAGTTATGACCACTATAGCAGCGACCATCATGACTTTACCAATTACACTATACTATTTTGGGCAAATCTCCTTAATCTCCGTGGCGGCAAACCTTTTAATTCTACCTACTTTGCCATATGCCATGGGGCTCACCTTCTTCACTGGTGTAGTTTCTGGAATTCCTGGAATTGAAACCGCCGTGGCCTTTTTGACTACCAAACTATTAGATTTTCATATTGGCGTAGTAGAGTTTTTTGGCAGCATGCCACAGTTCTTAGTTAAAATTTCACCATACCAGCCATGGGTATTCTTAATATATATACCAATTGTCGTTGGACTTTTGTGGAAAAAAGTGGTAAAATCAAGGGAAATTTACAATAAATTTTGATGGGAGAAAAAGATGTCTGGACACAGTAAGTGGGCCACAACCAAAAGACAAAAAGCGGTGGTTGATGCGAAACGCGGCGCCTTGTTTACCAAGATTGGTAATCAAATTGCTATTGCGGCGCGAGCTGGTACTGACCCAGCCATGAACCCAAGCCTCGCGATGGTGCTTGAAAAAGCACGTCTAGCCAACATGCCAAAGGCAAACATTGAGCGCGCAATCGCTCGCGTAGCAGATAAATCTGCCGCAGCCTTGATTGAAGAAGTTTATGAAGCCTATGGTCCTGGTGGTGTAGGAATCATCATTGAAGTAGCGACTGATAACAAGAACCGCACGATGCCAGAAGTTCGTCATGCTTTGGACAAAAATGGTGGCCGTATGGCCGAACCAGGCTCCGTAATGTTCCAATTTAATCGCAAAGGCGTGATTGAGATTTCGGAAAAAGGTGACGATGCCATGATGGCAGCGCTTGAAGCTGGTGCAGAAGATGCCGTAGAAGAAGATGAGGGAATTGTGATTTATACAGTGTCCTCAGATTTAATGAAAGTTCGCCAAGCCTTGGTGGATGCTGGGCTTACAGTCACTTCAGCGGAGCTTCAATATGTACCATCTTCATATGTGCCAATTGAAGGCGAAAATGCCGAAAAACTTGAGAAATTACTTTCCGCCGTCGACGATCTTGACGACGTGGTGAACACCTACACAAACGCAGAATAATATGATATAATAATTGGTGGAAGGGTGGCCGAGTGGTTGATGGCACTGGTCTTGAAAACCAGCGTACGAAAGTACCGCAAGTTCGAATCTTGTCCCTTCCGCCAAATAAGTGAAACCAAAGCTTGCTTTGGTTTTAGTTATTTGAAGGAAGGAATAAAGATTACCCATCTTGTCCCTTCCGCCAAATGAATAAAAAATAAGCCCGAAAGGGCTTGATTTTTTTAGCGGCCATTCTTTAGGCGTGGATGTTTGCGCTTGTCGCTGTGTTTGTGATTATTGTTCCGATTTTGTTTTGCAACCGGTTTAAATGTAAATTTTCTTGCCATGGATGGATTATAACATGTTTATACCAAAAATAAAAACGGTTATGTTATAATATACTGTATGGATGAACAGGACATTCAGCTGAAGCGGCGCGAGAATGACGAGCAAGCGACAGCGGGGCGGGCGCGAATCCTTGGTCTTCCTTATCTCGACACGCGTAAATTCGAAGAAACTCTTCCTTTAACGCAAGGTCTTCTAGAAGTTGACCAAATGCATAAAGATTTTATTTTGCCACTCCACAAAGGTGGCAATGAGGACCATTACCAATTTTTGGTCACCAGCCAAACGCCAAGATCTTTAATTCAAAGAATGCGCCAAGAATATGCCGACAAAGGTGAAAAAGTTGATTTCTTCTTGATTTCCGGCTCAGCCTACAAAGTTTTGATGCTTCGGTATGATCCACCAAAAGAAGTGCATTATGACGATATCAAAATTGCTGGTGAAGGTGATTCCGAAACTATCGCAGCAGTATCGCAAACTTTAAACACGGTATCAACCGAAAAAGTATTTGACTTCCTTATCGACCAAGCGGACAAATTGGGCGCATCAGACATTCATATTGAAAATATGCGCGGAGAAATTCGTATTCGGATGCGTGTCGACGGTATGCTCCATCCAGTGGCAGATATCGACAAGACTCGTTATCGGATTTTCATGGGCGAATTATCATCAAGAGCCAACGTTTCAACCGCGTCAAACAAACCACAATCTGGCCATATGCAAAAGGAAGTAACTAGAGATGGCGCGTCGCACGTATTAAACATTCGCGTAGAAACTATCCCAACCATGTATGGTCAAGACGCAGTACTTCGTCTTTTCAATTTTGATGAATCACTCCTTAATTTAGATCTTCTTGGTTTGTCCGAAGAAGAAAGGCACGAAATTGACGAAGTCATTTCGCATCCACGCGGAATGGTATTGATGGTCGGTCCAACCGGTTCTGGTAAATCTACCACACTTTATTCAATGCTTAATGCGTTAAACACCACAGAACGAAAAATTATTACCCTGGAAGACCCAATCGAATATGGTATTACCGGTATTTCGCAAATTCCAATCAACACTAATAACGGTGGTTCGTTTGCAGAAGGCTTGCGTTCAGTCCTTCGTCTCGATCCGGATGTTGTGATGGTGGGTGAGATTCGCGATGCCGATACTGCAAAAACCGCTATTCAAGCTTCGATTACGGGGCACTTAGTGCTTTCGTCATTCCACGCTAATTCCACTGCGGCAGCCTTTGCTAGAATGATTGATTTAATTGGTGTCAACCCAATTTTCGCTACTTCAATTAGGCTAATTGTGGCTCAGCGTTTACTCCGAAAATTATCAGATTCCAAAAAGGAACGTCCAGCTACTGAAGCCGAAGTAAGATATATTAAGAAAGTTTTAGATGAAGTGGCGGACGAAAAGAAAACTGGCATTGATTTCAACAATATCAAACTTTATGATCCAGTGACGACGGAAAATGATCCATTTGGTTACAGTGGCCGTATGGTAGTGATGGAACAAATGAAAGTCGAAGAAGACGTTCAAAACTTCATTAGAGGCGATGTGGCAGATATAAATACGGAATTAATTGAAAACGCCGCCAAAAAACATGGTATGTTAACCTTGGAACAAAAAGGTGTCTTGGCAGCACTTCGCGGAATCACCACTTTAGAAGAAGTTTCTCGCGTAATCTAATTTTGGAAGAGTTTTTTATCAAGATTTAATTTGTCGATAAAATCAGTAATGACTTGAATGTCTTTAGATATTTTTTCAAGCTCGACTTTTTCATCAATTGGCTTGCTACACTTTGGCGGTTCAAAAGAATCCTTCCCGTCATTAATACCTACGAGCAGTTTGTTGTCGGTAAAACCAAAAATTATTTGGTATTTGTATGTTTCACCAATAGCCTGAATTTTTTCCATGAAAGATGGGTCGAGAATATAATAGGCCTCAAATCCATCTTCGGCAAAAATGCGAAAACTTTTATTAAAATCAGTCGATTCGGTCTGAATTTTTTCAAATTTTCGAATAATTTTTTGATCTTGACGAGGAACCTTGTATGGTCTAAATTTACTACCCACTACTTCAAGACGAAAATTGAATTTCTTAGGAAATTCAAAGAACATAAAGCGGCCTTTGAAAATTGTCACATAAGTAGTATCACCATCCGAATCGGTATGTTCTTCCTCAATATGAGCATCTGCCTGGGCAAAGTTTACATTTTTATAATTAGCCACCACTAAATCGTTGGAATGGTAACGGTCACCTAGATTAATCATACCAGTGTTAGCTAACATTTCACGATTCATGCCTAAGTCATGATGATAGTTTAGATTAGTAAAAGTATGTTCAAGCGTAGTAGCAACAAAATAAGCCTTGTAAGCCTTTTTGTAGGCTTCGGCATCTTTACGAGTAGAAAGAACAATAACTACAGCCGCGATAGCTAAACCAAAGAAAGCAAAAAAACCAAAATAAAAAATTGAAAAAAAACTACCGCCAGAAAGAATTATCGGTAGCGCAACAGATAAAAACATCACGCCGATAATGACGAGAGAGATCGTGATACACTTTTTCACTTTTTTGTAATAATTGATACGGATTTGTTCTAATTCTTCATAGCTCATAAGTTTAGTTTAGCATATTTGGCCTAAGGGTGGTATAATATATGACATGAGTGAAAAAGTTATTTCTGACTATAATGGATACGATTACAAAAAAGAATTCTGGGAAAATGCCGATCGTGAATATGAAGATCAGGCAGACCGCATGGCAATTCGCAAATTGCTTCCCAAAAGAA
>JAEEGG010026370.1_pt1 | contig 11101 bp, 10 predicted proteins | sample 9134161 | NCBI WGS metagenome assembly JAEEGG01 (sample SAMN16246543, study PRJNA631951) | gut metagenome | biome: gut microbiome; feature: rumen; material: CR-attached | host: Bos | place: Iran: Karaj | collected 2018-10
GGAGGGGACAATGATGTTGTTTTGTCCTGCGTTCAAAGCCTCCCGCACCCCATTCATGTCTGCAATATCAGCACTTTTGAATTGGATGCCCATATCGTTGAGCGCTTTCTTGAATCCTGATATATAGGTCATGTTGTCCCCGCTGTCGTTCATGTTCACAAACACAATGTTGTCTGCTCTATGATTCACGACAAAACGGTTGTACACTTGACTGTATAACTGAGAATAAGGAAGGTTCACCTGGAACAAGGATGGATTGCCGTTGACCAGCGAATATTCATCTGACAGCGGAACGACATGCACGATGTTGTTGTCGCGGGCGAACTTCGCAACCGTTGTGATATGGTATGAACGCACAGGACCTACAATCAACTGCAAATCCTTCATCGAAGGCTTGTTCAACATGTTGGTGAAGGCGTATTCACCTGCGGATTCATCGTAGGCAAAGACTTCGACCGAGCATCCGCTCTGTTTCAGCGAGTCAACAGCCAGCAAGAAACCTTGGTAGAGGTTGGTCATTTTCTGCGACTCCACGCTCATCTTGGCCTCAGCAGAAGCAAATGGAAGAATCACGGCCACCTTGACGGTTGGATACTTCTTCACCACAGGCTTTTTCGCTTCCTCTTCTTTCGCCCTCTGTTGTTCGGCAAATGCCCTGTTCTCCTCTTCAGAATATGGGATATTCAAAACCATTCCTTTCTTCAACTTTTCATCTCGCAAGGAGGGATTCGCCTCAATAAGCTGCGTCTCCGTTACGCCATATTGACGGGCAATGGCATAGATGGTTTCCTTTTTCTGCACTTCATGCTTCGTCTTGTACTTGGGACGCAGCACATCCGACACTTGGAATGGCTGAGCCTGCTGAACGGTCTGTTGTCCTGCCTGTGGTGTTTTAGCCGGCACATTGATTGTCTGGCCAGCCATGATGTTATCGGCCTGCAAACCCGGATTCAGTTCCATCAAATAAGCAACGGTCACTTGATACTGACGTGCTAAACTGTAAAGTGTCTCTCCCGACTGAATCACGTGCTTTTGTGTCGCAACAGTTTGTGCGTTGACCATTGTTGCAACCAGCAAAACAACGAATAGGAAAAATATTTTTTTCATCTTTGAAATTGTTTGTTCGTCAATTTGAGCGCACAAAATTAGTGAAAAAAGCCATTCCAAACAAATTAAAGTTAAACGTTCATCGTTTTTATGATAAAATGAGATGCTTTTTCCCAAGAAAATAAGTACATTTGCACTAAAATGAACACACCAAACAAGAAAATGAAGAAATATTTCATCCTCTTTGCAGCCTTGTGTTGTATCCTTTCTGTCGCCTCATGCAACGACGACGACGAAGGAACTCCTGCTCAGGTAAACAACCCTATCCAGACAACAAGACAGGGCGACGACGAGTCCTCTCATGAAAATACCACACTCGACGAAATGGGTGCTTTACCCGTTGTCCGCTTCTACTCCATCGACGAAGAAGACAGCATCTGGGTGAATCCGGGCGAGTCGCAGACGGCACAAGCCCCGCTGAAGATAGAATTGTTTGCCAACATCAGCAATCCGGACGACTACAACTACATCTGCGAATGGCGCATTTGGCGCACAAACGAGAATGGAAGCGAAAATAATCCGTTAGTCACCCGTTTCGAGGAAAATACCGATTACACGCTGACTCGTTCGGGAGGATACGGCATCAAGTTGTACATCACCTTCGCGCTTGATGGCGACACCATCGAATACGAGAGCGAACCCATTTCCGTAGTCATCAGCGAGTCGAAACTGATTTGTCCCGACGGCTTCTCTCCCAACAACGACGGCATCAACGACTCACTTCGAATCACGGCTCAATCCATCGTGTCGCTGAGCGCGAAGTTCTACAACCGTTGGGGAAAAGAGATACACTCCGTTACCCTCGCCACAGCCAAGCGGGCAGACGGTGAACCCAACAAACTCATTTTGTGGGATGGAAAGGTCAACGGAAAGACCGTAGATAATGGCTCGTATCCGCTTCACCTCAAAGCACTTGGAAGCGACGGAGTGAAGTATGAGTTCAAGAAGATGATTGCCGTGATGACGGGATTCCGCGAGAGTCAAGAAACAGGAGACGGGTCATGATTAAGATTGAGGGGGCGAGGGTTCACAACCTAAAGAATGTGGATGTAGAGATTCCTCGCAACAGTTTGACGGTTATCACAGGATTGAGCGGCAGCGGCAAGTCATCGCTGGCGTTCGACACTATTTTTGCAGAAGGTCAGAGGCGCTACATCGAGACCTTCAGCGCTTATATTCGCAATTTCTTGGGAGGGATGGAACGCCCCGACGTGGACAAAATCAGCGGGCTCTCCCCTGTCATCAGCATCGAGCAGAAGACCACCAACAAGAATCCACGTTCGACCGTCGGAACGGTGACGGAGGTCTATGACTTTCTCCGACTGCTCTATGCCCGTGCCAGCGAGGCGTTCAGTTATGAAACAGGCGAGAAGATGGTGAAATACACCGAGGAGGACGTGCAGCGAGTCTTGTTGGAACAATACAACGGCAAACGCATCTTCCTCTTGGCACCCGTCGTGCAGAGCCGAAAGGGACACTACCGCGAACTGTTCGAGAGCATCCGCAAGAAGGGGTATCTCTATGCCCGTGTGGATGGTGAGATTGTGGATGTGACGGAAGGCATGAAGGTGGACAGATACAAGAATCACGACATCGAGGTGGTCATCGACAAACTCGCCATTAGCGACAAGGACGAGGAAAGGCTGAAGAAAAGCCTCGAAGTGGCCATGAAGATGGGCGAAGGGCAGATTCTCGTCATGAACAAAGACACGAACGACATCAAGCACTATTCGAAGAAACTCATGTGCCCCACCACCGGCCTTTGCTATCGCGACCCAGCCCCCAACAACTTCTCCTTCAACTCGCCACAAGGCGCCTGTCCCCATTGCAAGGGCTTGGGAGTGGTGCCTGCTGTCGATTTGGAGAGTGTGGATTATCAGGAGATGGCGAACTACGTGCAGACGCTCGGCATCGAGGAACAGAAGGAGTGGGCGCGGAAATGGGAAGAGTCGGTCGACAAACTGATGGTTTGTCCCGAATGTGGCGGCAAGCGTCTGAACAAGGAGGCGCTCCACTTCCGCATCGACGGCAAGAACATCGCCGAGGTGTCGGACATGGAACTGTCGGCACTCTACGACTGGGTCATGCACGTGGAGGAGCGGATGGAACCCAAGCAACGCGCCATCGCCCACGAAATCATCAAGGAAATCGGCACCCGGCTGAAATTCCTGCTCGATGTGGGATTGCACTACCTGAGCCTCTCACGCAGTTCGGTGAGCCTGAGCGGCGGAGAAAGCCAGCGCATCCGGCTTGCCACGCAGATAGGCACGAAACTGGTGAATGTGCTCTACATCCTCGACGAACCCAGCATCGGGCTTCACCAGCGCGACAACGTGCGGCTCATCAATTCGTTGAAAGCGCTTCGCGACGAAGGCAATACCGTCATCGTGGTGGAGCACGACAAGGACATGATGCTCAATGCCGACTATATCGTGGACATGGGGCCCTTCGCCGGACGGAAAGGTGGCGAAGTGGTGTTTCAAGGCACACCCCAAGAGATGCTGAAGACCGACACGCTCACCTCCCGATTCCTCAACGGAAAAGAGAAAATCGAAGTGCCCACGGAGCGGAAAAAAGGCAACGGAAAGTGCCTGCGCATCGTCGGAGCCAAGGGCAACAACCTGAAAGATGTGAGTGTGGACATTCCTCTCGGCATGCTGGTGTGTGTCACAGGCGTGAGCGGAAGCGGCAAGTCAACCCTCATCAACGAGACCTTACAGCCTTACTTGAGCCAATGTTTCTATCATTCTAATCAAGAACCACTTGCATTTGACAAAATTGAAGGCTCGGAAAACATCGACAAGGTGGTGAGCGTCGACCAGTCACCCCTCGGACGCACCCCTCGCTCCACCCCTGCCACCTACACCGATGTGTTCACCGACATCCGCAAACTCTTCGTCGAGATGCCCGAATCGAAGATGCGAGCCTACAAGCCTGGGCGCTTCTCCTTCAACGTGGCAGGCGGACGTTGCGAAGTGTGTGGCGGCAATGGCTACAAGACCATTCAGATGAATTTCCTTCCCGATGTGCTTGTGCCTTGCGAGGTGTGTCACGGCAAGCGCTACAACCGCGAGACCTTGGAAGTACGCTTCAAAGGCAAGAGCATTGCCGACGTGCTCGACATGACCATCAATCAGGCTGTGGAGTTCTTTGAAAACCAACCCAAGATACTACAGAAAATCAAGGTGCTGCAAGACGTGGGACTTGGCTACATCAAACTCGGACAACCCTCTTCCACCCTCTCAGGCGGCGAGAGCCAGCGTGTGAAACTCGCCACAGAACTGGCCAAACGCGACACAGGAAACACCCTCTACATCCTCGACGAACCCACCACAGGCCTCCATTTCGAGGACATCCGCACCCTCATGGTCGTGCTCAATCGACTCGTTGAGAAAGGCAACACCGTCATCGTCATCGAACACAACCTCGACGTCATCAAACTGGCCGACCACATCATCGACATGGGTCCCGAAGGAGGACGACAAGGGGGCACCGTCGTTGTGACCGGCACCCCCGAATCTGTTGCTGCGAGCGGAAAAGGCATCACAGCCGAGTTTCTCAAAAATGAACTTTAATCACCGTCGTCGTCGTCCCCGCCATCGGGTTCCTTCTCCGACACCTGCTCATTCTCGTTGATGCTCAGGTTGGAGAGCATCTCCTTGAACGCGCCTCCGGGATAGAACTGAATCTTCTTCACCTTCACCGTGTCCAGCGTGGTCTCCTCCAGCGTGTGGGCAGTCTTCGAGTTGAACGTGGGCTTGAACGAGCCGAACGAGCCGAGCGACACCCCGTGACCAATCTCCATGTAGTGAACCAGCGACGTCAAGAGCGCGTCAATCACCGCCTTCGTCTGCGCCTTGTTCACACCCACAATCTGAATCATGCCGCACAACTGCTCATAACTCACCTGCGGATACGTCAACTGACGCAACTTGTACACCTCAGGCTTCCCCTCACGATAGGTCAGCTTCACCTTCGCCTTGCGAACCATAATTCCCATAGCAAAATCTCCTTTCTTTTTAAGACCCTCCCCAGCCCTCCCTGTTTAGGGAGGAAGACCGTTCGGGTCGTTAGTTAAACATTCGTTTTTGAATCACATATCTATCATTTGGCCATCTGATATTCCTAATCTCTCTCTTCTTTCTGTGATTTGACTCCGTCGAGCTAAAGGTTCCGTGTTTTCTGTGATTTCTGTGATTTCTGTGTGAAATAATATTCTCTTTCTGCGAGAGCCCGCATGGCTCTCATCTAATCTCACACAGAAATCACAGAAATCACAGAAATTTTCAATTTCCATTTTTCCCTCATGAAGGTTCGGACGTTTATTTCAACACGAAATCCACGAACCATCCGGATGGCATTAGTGAAATTAGTAGCACAGAAGGTGCTTTGTGTAATACATTCTCGCTGCATAGTTTTGTGTAAATTAGTGTAATTCGTGTTAAAATGAACAGTTGTACTCCTCCAACTTTCTCTCTCCATTCTTTCTGTGTTTTCTGTGATTTCTGTGTGATATAAATCTTTCTTTCTGCGAGAGCCGCGCAAGGCTCTCTTTCATCTCACACAGAAATCACAGAAATCACAGAAATTACAGAAATTTTTCGTTGGTGATTTCGATGATGAATTTCTGTGAGGTACGGTACGCCTCATACAGCAGAGCATCCAACTGCTCATACACCGCATCACCATTCCGTACACCCCGCTTCTTCGGGTACTCCACACGGTTCCCCTCCTCGTCCGTGTAGTAGCGGTACACCGGTTCGCCAATCAGCACACAACCAGGTCCCTGCTGGCTGCACCCCTCCGGGCAAGGCCCGAAGTATGTCTGCCGATGACCGGGGCACTTCACCACCCTCACCCCCATCGGTGAGTACGGGCCACCGCCGCACTCCAGTCTCCACCTGCCCCTCGGCAGACAATACTTCGATGCCCCAGGGAACACCTCCGCGTAGTCCTTGAACTTCGCCTCGCGAGCCTCGCACACCAGACGCGGCGTGTCCTCCCCCTCCATGAGCACCTCCATCACACTCTTCGTGACAGACTCATCACCATAATAACGTTGCAATTTAATCACCATAAGACATTCGTTTTTTCGTTTCTTTTTCTGCTACAAAGTTACGAAAAATTCCCGACATATACAAGCATTTAACCCATTATTTTTCAATAATTTTGAAGTTTTTTTTCGAGCACGAATTGCACTCCTCCGCAGGTGTTCTGCTCTCAACACCTTGACGGTGTCTCGAAAAACAATAATTGCCAACAATTACCGATAATTGGTTCCGATAATAAAAACAATAGGCTGAAATACTAATTATCGGATAAAATTATCGGGAATTATTGGAAATTATTGTTTATCCAAGCCTCAGCAGGAGGCGCAGGAGCAAGCTTCACCTATCATTTCTTCTGCTGCTTCCCGAAATTACGGCAGTTCCGTTCTCGTAATTACCCTCCCCACCCATTTTCCGTGTGAACTATGGCTCGTTTTCAAAAAAATCAACTAGAATTTGCTTTCTTTTCCTTTTTGCACTATCTTTGCAGCATCAAATCATATTAACAGTAATGAACACAGCGGACTATTTACGGCTTTTACGCCATTACAAGGCTACCGCATCCGAAAAATACGGCATTAAGCGTATCGGTATTTTTGGTTCTGTTGCCCGAGGGGAGCAGACCGAAAATAGCGATGTGGACATTGTTGTCGATTTGATGGAACCCCGTCTTTTCTATCTGGTACATATCAAAGAAGACCTCCAACGCCTTTTTGGTTGCCCCGTGGACATTGTTCGTGAACGTGAGCACATGGATTCTCTTCTTAAAAGCAACATTCAACGTGATGGTGTCTATGCTTAATCAGAACTGCTCTATCGTCTGAAAAAGATAGAAGCGCCGTTCAACGTATCATCACTCAAAACGAGAACGTGAAAACGGTGAATGACTATTATTGCACCCCATGGGGAATGGAACGTCTTAAATTTTGAAAAATAATTAATGAAGAAAATGAACACTCAAAGAACGGGAATGATATGTTTTTTCAATTCCTGGTCTAAATAGTTGTACACATAACCGGAACTTTGAGAATACAAGCCTGATGCGGGTCTCATCAGGGCGCTGTATATGTTGGAATTATAGACGGCATCCACGGCTCGGGGCAGTGAATAGTGTTCCCTGTCCATCAATAGTTGTATCAAATCGGAGGTGATGCTCTCCGTCATGAATTTGAATTCTTGTTCACTGATGTTCATACGGAAGAAGTTTATCTATGCCTTTTGAGTACAGAACGCATATTGGAAGGTGATGCCCTTCATGTATTTTAGACGACGAAGGAACTCGCACTTGTCGATGTTGCCTAAATGATAGTTCCGAATTTGTAATCCGACACGATCGTTGACAATGGGCTCACCCCGAAAATGTCGACTCAGGCTTTAGCCACATCCATTGCTTGGTTGGTATCTTCCGTAAGATAGAAGGCCTGACCAAAATCCTTGTATGGATTGCACAGGAAAAGGTCGATGCCGGCAATCTTCATGTTCGACCCGTGATAAAGCGTCATCATAGCGTTCCTCCCATTCTTCTGCAAAAAGCAGTGATGTCGCGGATGTTGGACTCAAACGACTGGGTGTGCAGATACCCGTATTGGCGATCGAAAAGGTCGAAAGCCCCATAGCGGCTGATATATCGTGCCGCCTCTTGGGGAGTGAGGCCGTAATGCGAGGCAAACTCTGAAATGAGCGCCACCACATATTGTGCTTTATCTGATGCCATAATGATGCCTTTTTTGATTATCGGGGACAAAGATAGTGCAATTTGGAAAAGAAAGCAAATTCTAGTTGATTTTTTTGAAAACGAGCCTTGGCAACAGTGGGGAAGACCCTCTCATTCATCCATATTAGCATTCCCTCATAAAAGTGTGATCTATGGTATCTTCCACCCTCTCCCTCAACAGGGAGAGTCGGAGAGGGTCTTTTCTTCCATTTTCTGTACTTTCCGTGTTTTCTGTGATTTCCGTGTGAGATGAAAGAGAGCCATGCGGGCTCTCACAGAAAAAGAATATTATTTCACACAGAAAACACAGAAATCACAGAAAGAAGAGATAGAGATAGAAATTGAAAATTTCTGTGTTTTGACTCCGTCGAGCTGGAGAGGGTCTTTCCCTTTGGCGGGTTCCCGTCTCAAAGAGACCGATGTCGTGCTGCAGCCTTTTATCTGAGTGCTTGCACACAAGGAAAAGCATGCAACCACAACATCCAAGGCATAGCCTTACCCGCACCAACATTTTTCTGTGAATTTCCGTGTTTTCTGTGTGATCTCATCTCTCTCCCTAAACAGGGAGAGTCGGAGTGGGTCTTGGGAGAGCCGGAGAGGGTCTTTCCTTCTCTCTCCCTCAACAGGGAGAGCCGGAGAGGGTCTTTCTTTCCTTCCACTACCCTAATTACCTCACTGTCACTACCGTAATTACGTTCCTTCCACTGACGTAATTACCTCAGTGGAAGTGCGTGTGCCGCCCTATGGGGGATGGAGCAGCAGGTCGGCAAGGTCGGTGTTGGGTAGAAAGGATTCGAGACGAGGCGAGACGTGGTAGTCGATGCCGGTGTGAGTTGCATCTGGTGGGTCCACTTCTCGTAGCAACCGCTGTCGGGGAAGAGGATGACGCGGCGCCCCTGGAGGCACTTCAACTTTTCGGGCGAGAGTCCGCCACTGCCGCAGGTGGCTAACCAAAGATATTCCGGTTGATGGGCTGCCATGATGAGGGCGGTCTTCTCGCTCTCGACGATGCAGACATGGGCATCAGGTCGCTGGCTGAGCAGGTGCAGACCGAAGAGGCACTGGTAGAGTGTCCAGTCGCGGGGCAACAGTCCTTTGCGGATGAGACGGGTGTGCACCCACCCCTGATAGCCGTCGCGGTGGCCGTCGGGACGGTACTGCATGATATGGCCTCCGTGCACTTGCCGTTCTTGGTCTATCTGCCAGAAGATGATATTTCCTTCCCGGGTGGCGCCGACGAGGTAATCGTCATAGATGCGCTGAAGTTGTTCCGCAGAGATTTGGAGTTTCTCAGCCAATTCTGTGGAGAACCACTGCCAGAAGGTGCTATGTGGTGAATGGCTGCGAAGCACATAGTCCATCGGCAAGGGCTGGAAAGGTGGTAGCGGTGGAGGCGTGTAACGGCTTTCGGGGGTCGTGGCTGGCTCCCTCACACCTTGGTTGTCGCGATAGTAGTCGCCCGGCGTGTAATGATAGCCGCAGGAGTGCTGATGGTCGCACTTGCCCACATGGTCGGCCACATAGTTACAACCGTTCTGCGTATCCACATAGCGCACGAAGCACTTCAGTTTTCCGCAATGCGGGCAGGTGAACTTCTGCTGGCGGCATCCCGTCACCTTGGGAGTCTCTAATTGATATCGAAAAGATTATTCATACAGATTCCATTTTTTGTTGTTTTGACTCATTTTTGTTGGCGATTTCCGTTTGTTGTTGGAGCCGCTATATATATAGGCGGCTCCAACAACAAACAAAAATCTTATCGCGGCGAGAAGGGCAATGCGAGGTTGTCGGACACATGAATCATGCCGTTGAATTCAACAAGACCGCCCTCCTTCAGCCACTCTGAAATGTAGCTTGAGACGGTAGGACGCTTGCGGTCGAGCACATTGACAAGAATCTCTGTGAGTTGCTTACGGCTGACCACGCCACCCCTGTCCTTCAGGATGTGCAGACACTTTTCGAGGCGTTCCTGCTTCTCCTTTTCAAGAGCATCCTGACGCTTCTGAAGCAGTTCCGCCTTGCGCTGTTCAAGCAGCTGGCGACGCTGTTCGTCAGCATCGACGATATGTCCCTCGGCATCGAAGGCAATGCTCCATTCGGGCATCTCCTCATGACGCGCCTCCGAACACTTCACGGTGATGACGCTACTTCCCTTCTCCTTGACACACTCCAGCACCGTAGCGCTCTTCTGTGCCAGCATCGTGCCGAGGTGACCACGCATGTTGTGATCCTCGTCCGCTTTATTGGTGTGAAGCACACAAATGATGGCGCAGTTGTGCTCGTCGCTGAGTTTGAGCAGTTCCTTGATGAGCCGTTTCGACTCTGTCTCGTCGTTGAACGAGGCCACGAACTCCACAATGCCATCGAGCATCACCACCTGAGGTTTTTCATCCTCAAGCACCACCTCAAGCAGTGGCAGCAACAGCTCCTGATCGATGCGGCGAAGCGAGTGAAGCGCCACCTGTGCGTCGATGACATCAGATGGAAGTCCCGTCATCTGGGCCACATCCTCCAGGATGAGTTTCGTGTCGGTGCGGTTCTGCTCCGTGTCGAAAAACACGATACGGGGCTTTTCCAACAGCGACTTCAAACGAAACACCCCTCCCAGCAGCAACGCCGCAATCATCACCTTCAGAGCAGTGGTCTTGCCGGCTTTCTGCTTGGCCTTGATGGCATGGATGTCGCGCAAGGCAAAGATGCCCTTCCCATCCACCGACAAGGGATACTCCTCTGGCGGCACCTCCGTGTCTGTGCGGACACGAGTCTCACGGAGCACCTGTCTAAGCTGCTCTTTAGCCTGCTCTTCAGCAGTTGGTTGGTTTACAGCCTCGCTCACGATGTCTGCCACCGCCAGAACTTGGCTGTTTACTTGTCCAGTCAGACCTTCCGTCTGCTGAACGTTTCCGATTTCTTTATAACTTGCATTCATAATCTTTGTTTTTTGCAAGTTATAGCCCATACGCATATCAGTCTATTAGCGGGCATTTACCACGACTGACCGGGAGGCTGCGCAACCTTTAATCCCGTTTGCTATAAATAGCGATATATCTGTACCCAGGTTTACCTTGGGATCTGAATTCGCTGCAAATTTATATAGACCTTAAGAATAGTTTTTTTTATCTATTTACTCTCGAACAAAAGTAAGCATTCGTTTAAATACACGTTGTAGCAGTTGTAGTGTCGTTGTACCTTTGCAGTCGCAATAGTGCACACAACTACAACTGTTATTGTA
>JAEEGG010026378.1_pt1 | contig 11100 bp, 9 predicted proteins | sample 9134161 | NCBI WGS metagenome assembly JAEEGG01 (sample SAMN16246543, study PRJNA631951) | gut metagenome | biome: gut microbiome; feature: rumen; material: CR-attached | host: Bos | place: Iran: Karaj | collected 2018-10
TGTGCATTTTTAAAAACAAACCATGCTCAATGTCCACGAACTGTTTCACTAATGCGTGATTGATGTTTAGTGAATTGGGAACACATGGCACAACCAAAATGATTTCATTCTGGAATGATTGCCAATTGTTGAAGAATAACCGCCTCCCAACGCGCTCACACAATAGCAAGTCGCCATCTTTGATTTTCATCGGGCAATCGTCATGGTTGAGGCAATCGCCCTTAATAGTGATGGCAAAATATTCATTGCCGGGGTTGTAGTCGCCTATCATGGCGGTGTCAATCTTGACGTATGGGATTGTGTCGTTTCTCATATTTCGTTCTTTTTTTGTTCACAATGTTCATGGTGTTCACACCCACCCGTGAACGTGAACACCATCGTTATTAATTTATCAAATCAACCGCTTTCCTTTTTGCGTCACGTTCAATGTTGCGATAGCGAGCAAACTCTCTGCTACCCTCAACGTGTCCACTCATGGAACTAATCAAGTTGGGGTCTTGGATTTGGTTGTATAGCAATCCAACGAATGTGCGCCGTGCGAGATGGCTACTTGCAACCTCATAGAGTGGTTTGCTCTCTTGTTCCCCTGAAATGGGGTTAAGTACCGAGACCAAACGATTAATGCCACAAGCCTTGAGAATGTCTTTGATGGCATAATTGTATTTTTGTGCAGAAATGAACGGCAAGAGCGGGTCGTGGTTTCCTTTGTTCTTGTATGCCGATAAGTCAACATTATCGTATTTTGCGAGTATAGACCTTGCACGCCCGTTCAATGGAACTTCAACGGTGGTTGGCTTGTCCTTTATTGTCTTTCTTGGAATGTACTGAATTTGACCATCAACAACATTGTCATGCGTCATCATGAGCAAGTCGCTCACACGGCAACCAATAAGACATTGAAAAATAAACACGTCACGCTGACGTGCGAGATGTGGCGTTGCAGTCAGGTCAAAGTCGGCAATCTTATTGCGCTCGTCAAGTGTGAGTATTATCGGCGTGCCGTACTTTTCCGCTTTGATTTCCACACCATCAAAAGGTCGGTTGCTTGTGTAACCCTCTTTGTTCAGCCAGAGGAAAAACCTTTTAAACCTTTTCTTGAGTCCTATCGTGTAGTTATGACCTCTTTCGCCAATGGTTGAATGGTCGTGTTTTCTGGTTATTTCAGTCGGGAAAGTGCTTGTTAATTGTTTATATAGTTTAGGAAATTTCTCTTGATAGCGACATTCGTTTTTGATATAATCAAAGAAATCGTTAATGGTGTCCTTTGTGATGGTGTCAATGTCAAGAGTGAAATCCTTATCACGTTTTGCCCGGACAAATCCTTGATAACGACCCAATGCTCTCTCAATAATGCGGAATGATTTTGCCGTACCTTTAGGATAATCTTTGACCGACAAGAAAAGTTCAAACAACTCAAAAAATGACCGTTGAGGTTGTTGTGCCTCATCGGTAGCGGTTTGGAAATTGAACCCACCAATAAGTGATTTCAACCAATCTTTCGCCACATTGCTTTTGTCAATGGTTTGGAACTTGGATTGCACCAACGAAACGATTTGGTTGAGGCGGTCGCTTTTGCTCTGCAATTCGGCTTGCAACTGTTTGCGCTCATCGGTGAGCAATCGCCAATTGGGGATTTCAATGCTCTGGGTGTCACCATCCCAATAATCGGGGTGAACAAATACATTGGTCTTTGCTCTCTGGTTGACGCGCCCATGAAAGAAACGGATTAGAACCTCATGTTGTGAGGTGATTTTGTCGGTCTTTGCCGATAGTGTTAACTGAATTGTTGCCATGATGTCAATATTTATTTGTTTGTGATGGTACAAATATAGGCATTTTTGGCGACTTTTTGGCGATTTCATTGAAAAAAAATGAAAATTGGCGAAAATGCTTGAAATAATTGAATCAAGTGTAAATAATTGGTGCATATCTTATTAAAAACGGAACATGCCAACAATTGAGGTTTCTGCAAAAATATGGGTTTTCAACAATTGAAGTCCCAACGGAATCACAAAAAAAGAGGAGAGAAAAGATAACAAAAACTTGTTTTTAGTTATCAACGCTCTCCTCTTTTTTTGATTGAATAGCCCGTGGCAGGGCGAGGGATATTCAATCCCAAAAAACCTATGATAAACCACTTAATCTTAAAAGATAACGAAAGCTTGCTTTCAGTTTCGAACCTCGCTATTTTTTTGATTGAATAGCCCGTGGCTGGGCCAGGGATATTCAATCCCAACAAATCATTCCAGTCTTTTTCCATTGAGACTCAAATCCTCTTTTTTTGATTGAATAGCCCGTGGCAGGGCCAGGGATATTCAATCCCAACAAATCATTCCAGTCTTTTTCCATTGAGACTCAAATCCACTTTTTGATCGAATAGCCCGTGGCAGGGGCCCATCTGTTTCTACGAAACACTACAGGTCACTCATCAAAGCAATCTATCACTTTGGCATGACAGGACGTAACGACAGGCCATTGCAACGCAGTTGTGGAACGATTGTGGCCTTGCCATTCTGCATCACGACAGACCATGCACAACAGCGCACATTGCTAACAAAATTATGAGCACTCTGATCGGCAGCATTCACCGAGGCGTCGGTCCAATAATTGCCAATAGCATCACGGTCGGTAATAGAACCCGCATCACGCATGCCGCTATAGGGCAAGAAAATGCTATTACCGCTGGGACCAGTCACTTTCATTCCTTTCACACCCTCTTGCGTGACCTCGGTCCACGAGCAGCGTTCAATCAATTCCTGCCACTCATCACGCGTGGGCATACGCCAAATGCCACCCCATTGATAGTGAGCAAAATCGAACTGAGAACCAGCAATGTTCAGCGGAGGGTTCATGCCCCCATAGTGAGCACTGTTCCACTCGCAATAGGTCTTCTCAACGCCACCCTCTAACTTGAACGACACCTTGATGCCTTCGAGCGTGGTATTGATGCCCAACGAGTCGGCCCACCCATAAAGTGTGCCATAGCCTGTGGTGTTCACGGCACCCACATTCTGCGAGGCCCAATTCACACTCAACCCCAAGTCAATAGCATCGCCTTTTACCTTATACTTGGGTTCGTCGTCATCGCCACACGCTGTCATCGCCACTGCCACAAGGCAGAGCACAACTGCTATAAAGAATTGAAAGTACTTTTTCATAGTTATCAAAGATTGAAATAAAAAGGATTTACGGGTTAGAATAACAGCATAACGCCGGCAGTCACTTGATTCATTTTTGGTCCATAATCACTCTTGAAGATGCCCTGCGGCCTATAGCGAACATACACACCAAAGCCACAGAATGAAAAACCACCCATGATATCGAAGGTCACTGGACGGTGATGAATGTGGTGAGTGGCGATATTATAATCCACATCGCCTATTTTATATTTTTGTTTAGCCCACACCCAGTTCACATTCATGATGCCACTGGCATAGAAACTGATAGTATTGTAGATGCGCTGGCGAAATGTGAGTGGCAACTGAAGACTGGTGATGTGAACATAGGAACTTGTGTGCTCAGCACCAGCAGGGAAAGAACCGGCCATAAACATGTCGTTGGCGTCTTTCATAAAGGCCACACCCTTTTTGGCACCTAAGTCTCGGGTTTCAAAGCCCGCACCAAATGTGATGAGTTGGTCTTTACCTGCCCTATAGTCAACACCTATCAGATATAGTACACCAAACTCTCCTGTCTCCTTCCAGGTAAAGGCATTCTCGAAACCAGGATTATTGCCGTGTAGTCGAGCACCTCCCCAGCCAAAATAGAGGCCGCCTATGGCCAACGACCATTTGGTGGTGTCTTCTCTATTAAAGAAATGAGGAAAAGGGTGACGAGTCTTTGTGGGTTCATCCTTTTGGACTTCTATTTCCTTGCCGACACCATATTCATAGAGTGCGGCAGGGTCATTAGTGTCGCCCACCACTTTCACATGCACACCGGTAGTATCTTCCATAATCACCACCTGCTTGGGGTTGTCGATCACCGTGAGGGTGTCGATGGGACTTGTAGCCTGCATTGCCAGAGGCAGCGCTAAAGCCAGTAATGAAATTATCTTGATCATCGTAATTCTTTATTTTTAAATGGTCAAAAAATTACATTTTGGTTACTATGCCGTCAATGCTAAAACCGCGCAAGAAGGCGTCGGCATCCATGCGTTTCTTGCCTGCCAGCTGCAGCGATTTCACTTCAAGCCAGCCGTCGGCACATGCCACCCACAGCCGTCGGCCGTCGGTCTTCATGCTACCGGGCACAGTGCCGCTTGCCGCCTCGGGTTCGCCCGTCTCAAAGATCTTCACTGCATAGATCTTGCCCTCATGATCTTGCCACTCGGTCCAGGCGGCAGGATAAGGTGAGAGACCGCGCACATGGTTATAGACCTGCTCGGCAGGCCTGTGCCAGTCGATGCGGCAGGTGTCCTTGAAAATCTTGGGGGCTGGAGTGGGTTCTTCGCCTGCATGAAGCAACTGCTCCTGCGGGATAGGTGTCACTGTACCAGCCACAATAGCCTCCACAGTGCGGAGCACCATGTCGGCGCCCAGCATCATCAGCCGGTCATGCACCGCCTCTACATTGTCGGTGCGGGCGATTGGCACGCGGCGTTGCTCGATGATGTCGCCCGTGTCAATCTCGTGTTTCAGGAAGAAGGTGGTCACACCCGTTTCGGTATCACCATTCATCACCGCCCAATTGATAGGCGCTGCACCACGATACTTGGGCAAGAGCGAAGCATGCAGGTTGAAGGTCCCCATGGGGGGCATTGCCCACACCACCTCGGGGAGCATTCTGAAGGCTATCACGATGTGCAGGTCGGCCCCGATGGCGCGTAATTCGTTCACAAAAGCCTCATCCTTGAGGTTCACAGGTTGCAATAGGGGCAGACCTTGTGCCACGGCATATTGCTTCACGGCCGACTGCAGCAAGTGATGACCTCTACCCGCAGGCTTGTCGGGCATCGTCACCACAGCAGCCACATGAAAACCTGCTTCAACCAGTCGTTTAAGGCTCTCCACTGCAAAGTCGGGAGTGCCGAAAAAAACTATCTTCAAGTCTTCTTTTTTCATCTATGATGTTGTTTTCGTTAGTCGTAACTATAGTGCTTGAGCACCTGCCGGTAACTGTTGAATATCTTCGACTTCGAAACAAAGCCCACATAGAGGCCTTGCTCGTCGACCACAGGCAGGTTCCAGGCCCGCGTATTGTCGAAGATCTTCATCACTTGCTCCATGGGTGTGCCCACCACAATCTTGGCAGGCGGCGACGACATGAAGCGATTCACATACATGCGCCGATACAGGTCGGGGCGGAACATGATGTTGCGAATGTCATCGAGTTGCACCACACCCAGTAGTTTGCCGTCACCATCGGTCACCGGAAACAGATTGCGTCGGCTGCGCGATATGACGTCGACCACCTCCTTTAAGCACATCTCGGGATGCACCTCAATGAAGTCGGTCTCAATCACACTATCCATCTTGAGCAAGGTGAGCACGGTGTGGTCTTTCTCGTGCGTGAGCAATTCGCCACGTTTAGCCAGACGCTTGGTGTAGATGCTATAAGGAGTAAAGATGCGGCAAGTGCCGTAAGAGATTGCTGAGACAATCAGTAACGGGAAGAACAATTGATAGCCACCCGTCATTTCGGCAGTGAGGAAGATGGCCATGAGCGGAGCATGCATCACACCAGCCATCACACCGGCCATGCCCATCAGGGCAAAGTTCTTGGTCGACAAGGCCCCCTCGACTACGCCCAACGTGTTAAACAGATAGGCAAAGAAGAAGCCCGCCATACACCCCACATAGAGCGAAGGAGCAAAGGTACCGCCTACACCGCCAGCGCCATTGGTAGAAGTGGTTGCCACCACCTTCATAAGCATGATCATGCCTATGAACAGCAAGGCGGCATAAGGGTTGGCGCGCTGGTCATAGAAAAGACTGTTATCGAATATCGACTGAACATCGCCCGCCAGCAGAGTGTTGATAGCTCCATAACCCTCACCATAGAGTGGCGGGAAAATGAAGATGAGCAGACTCAACATGGCTGCGCCTACAACGAACTTCAACTGCGGATGCTTCATGTGGCGGAACCAGCCCTCCATCAGATCAGCAATCTTGGTGAAGTAGAGCGACACGAAACCGCAGAACACTCCCAGCATAATCACAAACGGAATGCGAGAGGTGAAGAACGGCTCGCTCTGCGAGAAGAAGAACTCTACCTGATAGCCCGTAAAGGCATAGGCAACCGTTGCACCAGCCACACTAGCCAGTATGAGCGGCACGGCCGAACCGGCCGTCAGGTCGAGCATCAGTACCTCTACGGTGAACAGCACACCGGCTATAGGTGCCTTGAAGATGCCCGCAATACCGGCCGCTGCACCGCAGCCCACAAGCATCATGAGCAACTGAGGCGACAACCTGAACAGCTGACCCAGATTAGAACCAATCGAGGCTCCAGTGAACACGATGGGGGCCTCGGCTCCCACCGATCCGCCACAACCTATGGTAATGGACGATGCCACCACCGAGGCATACATGTTATGCTTCTTCAAGCGGCTCTTTTTCAATGCGATGGCATAAAGTACGCGTGTCACACCATGCGAGATATTGTCGCGCACCAGATAGCGCACATAGAGCGATGCCAGCAAGATGCCCAGCACAGGGAACACCAGATAGGCCCAGTTGCCGTGTGACACCTCCACCGTCTTGCTCACCCAAAGCGATATGGTGGCAATCAGGAACTTGAGCAGCACGGCCGCCAAGCCCGAAACCACGCCAATCACCAGCGCAAGCATCACCACAAACGTCTTTTCGTTGATGTGCTTCTCACGCCATGCCAGCAACTTCATGAACCACCCGTTTTGCGATGGCTTTCCAGGCGATGTCGTCAGCTCTTCATCCAGTATATCTTCCATAACCTCTCTTTACACACCTCTTCCGGTAAACACTATTTTCACTGTATAAACCAATATTTTCAAATCGTTCAGCAACGACATGTTCTCGAGATACATCAGATCGTAGCGCAAGCGCTCTACCATCTCGTCGACATTCTTGGCATAACCAAATTTGACCATACCCATCGACGTGATGCCTGGCCTTATCTGGCGCACTAGTGCATACGACGGTTCACGTTCCAGAATCAGATTGGCATAATACTCACGCTCTGGACGAGGACCCACAATCGACATATCGCCCTTGAGCACATTCCAAAACTGAGGTAACTCGTCGAGGCGATACTTACGCAAGACCTTACCCACACGGGTAATGCGCGGGTCGTCTTCGGTTGATAGTTGCGGGGTGCCTTCCTTTTCAGCATTGTCATACATCGAACGGAATTTCACTATCTTAAAAGGCTTGTTATGAAGTCCAAGCCTGTCTTGCTTGAAGAGCACGCAGCCTTTGGAATCGGTCCTGATGCAGATGGCAATAATGATGTAGACAGGGATGAGCACAATGAGCATGATGATCGAAACCACGATGTCGATGGCGCGCTTCAGGTTTTTCCAGCCCTCAGTCATGTTGCTGCCCGAGAGATCGACAAGCGGCTCGCCGTACATGTCGCTCAGCCTCACGCGGCTCAACAAGATATTATATTTGTCGGGAGTTATCTTGATAGGCAAGTCCAGCGGGAACAACTTGTTGATGGCGTTGAGCACAACGGCCGAATCCTGCTTAGTAGGAACCACAATCAGTTCCTGTATGCCCTCACGGGCACACACTTCCTCGATCTCATCGAGGTTATACACAGGTTTGCCTATGTCCTTCACACGATTCTCGTGCGGAATCTCCACATATCCTATTACATCGTAACCCAACGAAGCGCGCATACGCTCCATCTTTTGCACAAATGTGAAGGCCGATGCGCCACAACCTACCACAAGCGTCTTGAACTGCCACTTGCGGTTCTTGATTTTGCTGGAAGTGATGCCAGTAATCACAGCACGCACCGCATAAACGATCACAAACAACAGCACAAACACCAGGGCAGTCAGCTCATAGTTGATGCCTCGCTCGTTAGATATCATGTCGTTGATAAGCGCCACGAAAAAGATGATGGTCACATTCACAATAGTGGATGAGAGGGTAACAAAGATTTCCTGAAGTCGTGATTTGCGGAACACATTGTTATAATAGCCCGTCAAATAATACACCATCATCATCATCAAGGGGAAGGTAATCTGGCCCAGCACAATCATGTGAGACCCCAAGAATGCACCTAGCGACGAGGCTCCTTTGGCAGCACCCAGAAAATAGCGCAGGCAGTTGTAGCCAAACCACGCCACATTCGAGGCCAGAAAGTCGCCTATCACATATTTCATTCGTTGTTGTCGTTCACTTATCACGAGCCAAGTTCCTTTCGTTTATCTGATAATCTTGAATGTGCCGTCGCTGCGCAACAGCAAAATGTTAGACGAATCGTGCTTGCGGGTATCGTCTTGCCGGTAGTTCACCACATAGTCCACTCCGTCCTTAATGGCAGCCGATATCTCGGCAAAGGTGGCAGCTGAGGGTTGCCCACTCACGTTGGCCGACGTGGATACGATGGGTTTGCCAAAGCGTTCGCACAACTGCTGGCAAAACTCGTCGTGAGGGATGCGAATGCCCAGCGAGTCGTTCTCACCCAGCAATTCCTTAGCAACGTTGAAAGCCCCCTCATAGATGATAGTGAGCGGTTTCACTGCCACATCTACGAGTTCTCTTGCCATTTCGGGCACATCTATCACATAGTGGTCAAGATGGTCTATATGGTCCAACAACACAATCAACGCCTTGTTGTCGGCACGCTGTTTCAGGTCGTAAACCTTCTTCACCGCTCCGGCATTGGTTGCATCACAACCAATGCCCCAAATGGTGTCGGTGGGATAGAGTATGAGTCCGCCCGAGCGCAGCACCTGTATGCATTTCTTGATATCTTCTTCCATTGAACATCCATTATCGGTTCCAGAGGCTTAATGCCGCCGTCTGCCGTTTGCAAATAACAAAGGTAAGGAAAGAAAACGAGATTATAAGCAATTTTTCTAAATTTAATACCCCAACTGCTATAAAATTGTTAAAAAATAGCCATTTCTCCCTGTTTCATCTTGCAAGAATCGGTAGTTTTTACCTACCTTTGTCACAAAACACAATACTCGCACAATGAAAACATCAAGATTTAATCTCGTCGTTGCTTTTGCTGCTCTGGCTGCAATGTGCTTAACTGCCCAGGCTCAGAATAAGGTGGTCTATACTGGTGAAATCGCCAAGAAGGTGATTGGCTACAACGGTCCTACACCACTCAACATCACCATCAACAACGGTAAAATCGCTAAAATCGAGGTGCTCGACAACGAAGAGTCGCCTCGCTATCTGGAGAAGGCCACTAGCAAGATTTTCCCGCAGTTCATAGGCAAGACCGTGAGCGAAGCGCTCAAACTCAAAGTAGATGCCGTGACAGGAGCCACCTACACCTCTAATGCACTGCTCGAAAACATCAGGCTCGGCTTGCAGCAAGCACAAAAGAATGCTGTGAAATCTGGCAAAAAGACGAGCAAGAAGGCGGGCAAAAACGTTATCAAGAAAAAACATCGTCGCCGCTAACCACCGGCTATATGCACTTCACCGCTCCCTACGATAGTCCGCTGGGAGCCATAACCCTTGCCAGCACTGGCAACAGACTCACCGGGTTGTGGTTCAATGGGCAGAAACACTTTGCCTACACGCTCGGCAAGGAGTATGAGCAGCGCCCAGATTTGCAGGTGTTTGCCGATACCCGACGCTGGCTCGACATCTATTTCACAGGCCAAAAACCCGATTTCACACCTCCCATCGAAATTTTGGCCACTCCTTTCAGGGTTGCAGTATGCCGCTTGTTGCTCAACATCCCCTATGGTAAAACGACCTCTTACGGATCTCTTTCCCAACAAATTGCCTGTGAGAAAGGACTGGAACATTTCTCGGCTCAGGCCGTAGCGGGTGCTGTAGCGCACAACCCCATCTCCATCATCATTCCCTGCCATCGTGTGGTGGGTGCCGACGGCAGCCTCACGGGCTATGCAGCAGGCCTTCACATCAAAGAGCAACTCTTGTGGCTCGAGGCATCACACAAGGTACAGTCAGAATAGTTATTCACCATCCTACATCCTTACACATCCTCTTTCAGCGATTTGCAGAACAAGAAAATCGCTGTACCATGCTCATTGTTTTTATCTTTTTTTGTACCTTTGTGATTCAGATAACTAAATGATTAATATTTTCTCTCTACAACTATGGCTGAAAATAACATAGAACTCCCTAATAATGAGGAGAAAAAAGGACTGAATTTTGTGCAGCAGATTGTGGCCGACGACCTCAAGGCCGGTAAGAACGGCGGACGACTGAATACCCGTTTTCCACCCGAGCCTAACGGTTACCTGCACATTGGTCATGCCAAGGCCATCTGCATGGACTTTGGCGTTGCCGAGATGATGGGCGGCACCTGCAACCTGCGCTTCGACGATACTAATCCCCAAAAGGAAGACACCGAATATGAGCAGGCAATCATGCGCGACATCCACTGGCTGGGCTATGACTGGGAAGACCGCCTGTACTATGCAAGCGACTACTTCCAGCAGCTCTTCGACTTCGCCATCAGACTCATCAAGGAGGGCAAGGCCTATGTTGATGACCAAACCAGTGAACAGATAGCCAAGCAGAAAGGAACTCCTACTACACCAGGCCAGAACAGCCCTTATCGTGATCGCACACCTGAAGAGAATCTAGACTTGTTCATGCGCATGAACGAGGGCGAGTTTGACGAGGGTGCACGTGTGCTGCGCGCCAAAATCGACATGGCAAGCGACAACATGCACTTCCGTGACCCCATCATCTACCGCATCATCAAGACACCCCACTGGCGCACTGGCACCAAGTGGAAAGTGTATCCCATGTATGACTTCGCTCACGGCCAGAGCGACTACTTCGAGGGCGTGACCCACTCCATCTGCACACTCGAGTTTGTGCCTCACCGCCCGCTCTACGAGTACTTTGTGAAAGAGCTCGCCGGCGACACTGTCGATGAGTACTGCCCGCGCCAGATTGAGTTCAACCGCCTGAACCTCACCTACACCGTGATGAGCAAGCGCAAACT
>JAEEGG010026382.1_pt1 | contig 11098 bp, 10 predicted proteins | sample 9134161 | NCBI WGS metagenome assembly JAEEGG01 (sample SAMN16246543, study PRJNA631951) | gut metagenome | biome: gut microbiome; feature: rumen; material: CR-attached | host: Bos | place: Iran: Karaj | collected 2018-10
GTTATCTTGGCATAAAATTCTAATTTTGACTTTCCCATTCTCTTTTACTCGTTATGATATACATTTATAACGAAGAATGAGCAGGGATATTTCTTCAGCCGTCACTTTTTCAACCGTACAGGTCGAAATTTTCAGTTTCTTTTGAGATGTATTTTCATCGATCGTTTTTTTATCTACTATATCAGTGAGGGTTATATTATCTTCTGTAAGACTGCTATTTGTCTTTGACATCCATTCTGCTCTCTTTGCACGTCTTTCGGCCTCCCTTTCCTCTTTTGTTTTCTTCGTGGGTCGTGTAGATTGGCTGGTAGCATCAATGTCTGATTTGCCAGCAACTTTATCATCGCCTCCTTGTCCATTAGTTATACGAAGTGAGGGCTTATGCTCCTTGCTTGTTACTGGAAAAATAGAATCGGCCCTCTCTTTTATTAGTTTGTCGCCATGAAATTCTCTAAGTAAAGCTGCATATTGTTCATCAGTAACTTTAGTATTTGGATTCATTTCCTTTACTGGTTCCAGCCCAGGCTTAGACTTTAAGTACTCAACAACGGTCTCTGTACTAACGTTGAGTTGTTTCAATACCTTGTTCAATCTGATACCCATAATACAATACTGATTTTCTTGATGCAAATTTACTAAAAATATCTGAGAAACAGGCACTTTTCAGCAACATAACACACAAGTTTAACATGTTTTCAAATTCAATGTATAAGATATTAGACATTTCAATGTAATTTAAAAAAATATGATGATAATCATGTTATTCTAAACCAAGAATACGTCCCAACATGTGGGACGTTCATAATAGAGGTTAATCCATTGATTCCTGAATGATACGGCGAGTATCACGTTTATACGCTAAACGATCTGACTCTATAATGATTAGCCGCCGACAGGCTTCGCGAAAGGAACTTGTCGGCGGCTTTTGTTCATCCAGCACTGAGGCTGCCTTACAGACTCTATCTTATCAGCATACGGGAAAGGCCATTTTCCATTTTTGGAAAGCGGAGCCAGCATCAGCGGCGGCAACAGCGGCCCTGGCGGACACTAATCTCCTAATTTATCACAAAAGAATCCTCCATATCGCAAAGGTATGGGGATTTTTTCGTATCTTCGCAGCAGATTTCAAACTAAAATAAATGAGAGTATGGTAACATATCACAGAGTTCAAGTTGAGGACTGTAAGGGACAATCGGTGCGCACCGTTGTCTTTTATCGCGAGGCTGGAAACCCAGAGAATCCGACTATCCTTTTGTTGCACGGATTCCCCAGCAGCAGCCACATGTTCCGTGAGCTGATGCCCGAGCTGGCTGATGAGTTCCATTTGATTGCGCCCGACTTCCCTTCTTTCGGACAGACGGAGAGCCCCAGCCGCGAGGAGTTTGAGTACTCCTTCGACCATCTGGCAAAGATTGTCGATAAGTTCACCGAGGCTGTCGGGCTGACGAAATTCGCCATGTATGTATTCGACTACGGTGCTCCCATCGGCTACCGTCTGGCCATGTGGCATCCAGAGCGTATCACGGCCATCATCTCTCAGAATGGTAATATGTACGAGGAAGGTCTGGGCAAGAAGTGGGAGGCTCGTAAGGCATACTGGGCGAATCCTACGCAGGAGCTTCGCCAGCAGTTCTCGTCGGCTTTTGCCCTTGAGACCATCATCGGCCAGTACACCTTTGGCACACCAGAAGGCAGCGTAGGCCCCGACGGCTACAGCCTCGATTACTATTATGTGAACCTGCCTGGACGTGCCGAGATGCAGAACGACCTCATCCTCGACTATCGTTCAAATGTGGCTCTTTATCCTGAGTTCCAGAAATACCTGCGCGACAATCAGCCACCCCTGTTGGCTGTCTGGGGCGAGAACGATCCTTCGTTCATCCCCGCTGGAGCCAATGCCTTCAAGCGCGACCTGCCCAATGCAGAAATCCACTTCGTCCCCAGCGGACACTTCGCCATCGAAAGCCATCATGCGGAGATTGCCGCCCTTATGCGTGAATTTCTGAAAAGAGTTATTAAGTGAAGTAACAACTACTATGCAAGGAAACTTTTCGTACCACAATCCCACCAAGCTGTATTTTGGTGATGAGTCTTTGAACTATCTCAAGGACGAGTTGAAGAACTTCGGGCCTGTCGTGCTGCTAAACTACGGCAGCGGCAGTGTAAAACGTAACGGCATCTACGATCAGGTGGTGGCCATCCTGAAGGAGGCTGGCAAGACCATTGTGGAGAATCCAGGTGTAATGAGTAACCCTACGCTGGAGAAACTGCGCGAGGGAATCAAGATTGCACGTGAGAATAACGTGGATCTGATTCTCGCCCTTGGTGGCGGCAGTGTCTGCGACTACTCGAAGGCAGTGGCAGCTTCGGTATTCTACGATGGAGACTACTGGGATAAGTTCTGGCTGAGACAGGAACAACCCGATGCCGACCAGAAGCTGTTGCCTGTGGGGTGCATCCTGACGATGGCGGGTACTGGTTCGGAGATGAACGCTGGTACGGTGATTACCGATGCTGAGCATACGTTCAAGGTGGGCCACGTGTTCGATGACCGACTGATGCCCAAGTTCTCCATCCTGAATCCGAAGTTCACGATGACCGTGCCCGACAACCAGATGAAGGCAGGTATCTACGACATCATGAACCACATCATGGAGCAGTACTTCTCTGACTTCGACGACAACACCAGCGACTATCTCTCAGAGGGACTGATGCGCAGTCTCATCACGGCTTCCCGCATCGCTGTGAAGAATCCGCAGGACTACGAGGCCCGCTCGAACATCATGTGGACGGCGACGTGGGCACTCAACACGCTCATTGGCCTCGGCAAGCACGAGGACTGGATGGTACACATGATAGGTCACTCGGTAGGTGCCTGGACACACGCCCCTCATGGCTACTGCCTTGCTGCCGTCTCAATGGCCTACTATCGTCGTGCCATGAAACCCGGTCTGGCGAAATTCGTGCGCTTTGCCAAGAACGTATGGAATATCGATGGCAGCGGCATGACTGACGAACAGATAGCCGAGGCAGGACTCGAAGCCCTGAAGAACTGGATGCTGGAGATAGGACTGCCACTCACTATCAGCGAAATCGGTGCAACCCCCGACATGATTTCTGGCATTACCGAAGGAACTATCTGTTACCCTGCAGGCTACATGGATTTGAAGCCAGAGGATATCACAGAAATTTTAAAAGAGAACATGTAACTAAGAATGCAGATAATACTCGCTTCCGCAAAGATCATGAACGACAAGCTAAAGTCAACACCTGACATTAGCCTGTCAACACCTCGTTTCCTGAATGAGGCAGAATCCTTTGCCAGGGATATGGCCCAGTATTCCGCAGAGACGATTGCTGAAATGCTGGGCTGTAGTCAGCAGATTGCCGTACAGAACAGACTTAGGTTCATGCAGTTTTTCGATGAAAAGCCAAAGCTGCCAGCCATCCTTGCCTATCATGGTCAGGCTTACAAGCACCTGAAGGCTGAGACGCTGAATGTGGATGACCTCAATTATGCCCAAGGGAAGTTATGGATTACCTCATTTCTCTACGGTCTGCTTCGTCCTTTGGATGGTATTCTGCCTTATCGGATGGAGGGCCATGTGGAATTGCCAAGCGGAGCAGGACAGAATATGTTCGGTTTCTGGAAGAGCCGCCTGACAGATGTTCTGATTGATGCAGTGAAAGCGGATGGCGGCATCCTTATTCACCTTGCCACTGAGGAATACCAACACCTCTTCGACTGGCAACGTATCCGTAAAGAGGTTCGAATCATTCAGCCTCTATTCTATGTCCGCAAAGGGAGCGACCTGAAGATACAGGCCGTATGGGCTAAGACCTGCCGGGGAGCCATGACGCGATTCATCATAGAGAACCGAATTGACAAGCCAGAAGATCTCTGTGCTTTCAGTTACGAGGGCTTTGTCTACGAGCCAACTCTTGGTGAGCCAGATTTTCCACATTTTATAAAGGAATAGCTTACGAAAGAGTAAGTTGTATCAGTCATAGTTTTCAATGGCTGTTTCTATCAGTTTCCTGTCAGCCATGAAGGATGTGTAAGCCGTCTTGACCAGACTCCAGTTCCTTGTCAGCAAGGCTATGCCTATACATTTCTTTATGGTTGGCCAGCAACCACAACAATGCTCATAAGGCTCCGAATCGCGAAATTGCTATGAACACTCGCAGCAATCACGGTGGTGCTGGTCACTTCGGAGGTCGCAGGTAATTCCGCTTTGCTCTACTATATGCCTCGCAAGATGACTCAGGGGAATCGTAGAAATACGGTTCCCTTTTTAATCATAGTATTCTATTTGTAGTTCCTCGCTGACATTGAGATCATCGTGATGATAAACTTCGGGAGCTTCATTCTCCAATGATTGTTAATTTTGGTGCAAAGATAGCGATAATTACGTAATTATCATTATCTTTGCGCAAAAAATTGTGCGAATGTATTTAGGTATTATGCGTATAACAGAACTAACATAGACGATTATGAAAAGAATGGTTTTAAGCCTCATGGCAATGGTTTGTATGCTGACGCTTTCGGCACAGAGTATCTATGATTTCAAGGTGAAGGATGATGCGGGCAAGGAGGTGTCACTCGCTGACTACAAGGGTAAGGTGCTGCTCATCGTGAACACCTCCACCCGATGCGGATTCACGCCTCAGTACAAGGAACTGGAGGCACTGTATGAGAAGTACCGCAGCGAGGGACTGGAGATTCTGGACTTCCCCTGCAACCAGTTCGGACAGCAGGCTCCTGGTACGATTCAGGAGATTCACCAGTTCTGCACAGCCAACTTCGACATCCAGTTTCCGCAGTTTGACAAGATTGAGGTGAACGGTGCGAATGAACATCCGCTTTACACTTGGCTGAAGGCAGGCAACGACATCAAATGGAACTTCACCAAATTTCTCGTATCACGCGACGGACGTGTATTGAAACGCTATGAACCTACGGATCAAATGACTGACATCGAGGCCGACATCTGCATGGAGGTGAATCCCGACGAACAGCCCGATGCCAAACCCCGCGATGCCTCGAAGGTGAAGTACATTAAATAATTCACACTATGGACAGAAGAGATTTTATCAAGAAAGCCACGATAGCAGCTGCAGGAGCGGCTGTCGTATCGCCCGTATCAGCTATGATAAATACGGTGACAGGTAAAAAGTGCAAAGTACTCCTGATTAATGGCAGCCCAAGAACCGATGGCAACACGTTCTGCTGCCTGCAGGAGATTGAGACAACATTGCAGAAACACGGTATCGAAACCGAAATCGTTCAGATAGGCCGAAAGCCTGTCCGCATGTGCATCAACTGTGGTGGCTGTCATCAGCCCGGAAGCAAGGGTTGCGTATTTGACGATGACCTATGCAGTGTCATCACTGAGAAAATGGCTACTGCAGATGCGCTCATCGTTGGGACTCCAGTTTACTATGGTCAGCCTAACGGTGGAATCCTCTCTCTGATGCAGCGCCTGTTCTTCTCGGCTGGCCATCTGGTGCAGAACAAACCGGCCGCGGCATTGGCAGTCTGTCGGCGAGGCGGTGCTACAGCCACACTCCAGACCATGAACATGATGTTTGAGATGATGAACATGCCCGTCGTCACTTCACAATATTGGAACATCGCCTACGGAGCAGGCAAGGGCGAGGTGAAACTCGATACCGAGGGCATGCAGACCATGCGTACTCTGGCTACCAACATGGCTTTCCTGTTGGAGAAGATCCATGCTGACGGCGATTCTGCTCCCAAACGCGATGAGCGTCCCCAATTCATGAACTTTATCAGATAGTCATTATGAAGAAGATTTGTGTTGTCATAACAATCATGATGATGACTCTGACGGGCTATTCGCAGGGGTTCCGCAATCCGGTATTGCCTGGTTTTCATGCCGACCCCTCGGTGTGTCGCGCTGGTGATGATTTTTATCTGGTGAGCAGCACCTTCCAGTATTATCCTGGCGTGCCTGTCTTCCACAGTAAGGACCTGATTCATTGGGAACAGGTGGGCGCCTGCCTCACTCGCGAGTCACAGGTCAAAATAGAAGGGATGGACGAGCAGACGGGCATCTATGCCCCCACCATCCGCTACCACGAAGGCCGATTCTACATGGTGACCACGGTGTTCCCCTCGCGCAAGCATTTCTATGTCTATACCGATGATCCCAATAGCGAATGGAGCGACCCCATCTACATTGATTTCTGTGTGGGCAGTTGCGACCCTACCTTGTATTTCGAGGATGGCCGCTGCTATTTCCTGTGGAAGGAAGGCGACATTAAGATATGCGAGATTGACGTGAAGACTGGCAAGCAACTCGGCGAGATTCATCATCTGGGCGTAGGTCTTGGAGGCCGCTATCCTGAAGGGCCACATATCTATAAGAAGGATGGCTATTACTATCTGTTGTTGGCAGAGGGTGGTACTGAGCACGGGCATCATGTGAATATCCTCCGTAGCAAAAGCCTGTTCGGTCCCTATGAATCGAATCCTGCCAATCCTATTCTCTCGCATTTCAATATGAAGATGCAGAACAGCCCGATACAAGGGCTAGGCCACGCTGACCTGGTACAGGCTCCCGATGGTTCTTGGTGGATGATATGCCTCGGCTATCGCACCCACGGCTATCTGCAGCATGTCATGGGACGAGAGACTTTCCTTGCTCCTGTCAAATGGGAAGAGGGCGAATGGCCTGTTGTCAATGGCGACGGAACGCTTCAACTGGACATGCAATGCAAGACGCTGCCGCAAGTGCCTATGCCTTTGGAACCTACCAGAGACGAATTTGATGCCGATATGCTATCGCTCTATTGGAGTCATCTGAATATGCCTCAAAAGACCCACTATTCGCTGACAGCACGCAAGGGATGGCTTCGCATGACAACCTCTACCGTTACACTCGATGAGGTAGGAAATCCTACGTTCATCGGTCATCGCCAATCGGAGGCGAATTTCACGGCAACGACCAAGGTGGATGTATCCGGACTGAAGGATGGCGGCGTGGCAGGCCTCACGGCTTATGCTGCCCACCATAATCATTACGACGTGCAGGTAGTAGCGCGAGGTGGCAAGCGATACCTGCAGGCCAAGATCCGCATTGGCGAGATGGAGCATATCGAGAAAGAGATTCCTTTAAACGAGAGTGTTGTCTATCTGCGCATCACTGCCGATCCGCAGTTCTATCATCTGTACTATTCAACGGACGGCGAGCAGTTCACCCATCTTGCCCGCATGGACTACCGTTATCTGAGCACCGAGACCATCGGTGGCTTCTGTGGTGTGCATCTCGGCATCTTTGCCCACACGCTTTCAAGCGTCATCAGCCACGCCGATTTCGACTGGACAGAACTGACAAACAAAATATAGTTATTGGTTTCTTCTTGACATCGCGGCTATTGGGACCTATCATGATGACAAAGTCACCAGGCTCTAATACATAGTTCAAATTGTAGTCATAGAATTTCAGGAGGTCGGGCGTAATCGTGAAAGTGACATTTTTGCCGAGTTAATTGCAATTCCAACACCGTTTGGTAAATGAAGTGGACAGTACTATCAGACAATCGAAGGTGTGATGATTCGTTAGAGACGGAGCATGGCCTGTCGATTCTATTAGAGACAAAGAAGCATCGCATTTTGCTGGACACAGGAGCCAGTGACATCTTTATCCGCAATGCCACGAAGATGAACATCGACCTCGGCATGGTGGACTATGTATTTATCTCGCATGGCCACAGCGACCATGCAGGAGGATTGAAGCATCTGATGAAGAAAATCAATAATGCTCAGGTCATCGTATCGCCCCATGCCATCAATGGAAAATTCTTTTCCAAGCGAGGGAATCTACATAGCATTACTGCGGAGTGGCCTAAGATTGACGATAATAGACTCGTCTTGATAAATCAGACCTGCGCAATAGCAGAGGACATCCATGTAATAGCCCATATCCCTCAAAAACATCCGATGCCCAAAGGAAATCAAAATCTCTATGTGCAGAACACCGTTGGAAACTATATCCACGACGATTTCCGGCATGAGTTGGCCCTATATGTCGATGGCTTGTTGTTTACAGGCTGTGCCCATAGCGGTCTGGAGAACATTCTGGCGGCTTGTCCTTGGCCAGTTCATACCGTTGTCGGAGGTTTCCATTTACTTGATAGCCTGGAGACAGAAGAAGAACTGTCGGCTTTGGCTCAAAGGATGAAAGCCAAATATCCCAATACCCAGTTCTACACCAGCCATTGCACAGGCGATAAGGTCTTTGCTGTTCTAAAAACAATCATGGGCAATCAACTTCATGCTTTTAGCTGTGGCACGACGATAACAGTATGATAACACCGCTCACGGCCTACTCATCTTAATTATTCTCAAAATATTCTGCAAAGATAACTATAATTCGGCATTTCTTGCTATTTTTGCAACAACTTTAAATGTATTTAGATTTTAATGAATCGATTATACTGGATAATACTCTTGCTAATGATGGCTGTGGCGGCGCACGGGCAGATGGACAGCACGGTGATCAACCTGAAGAACGTGGTGGTGACGGGCAAGGCGGGGACGAAGAGCGTGACGGCGGAACGGACACGCATCAACCCGAGTGCGGCGATGAGCAGCGCTACGGGGTCGGTGCTCGAAGTGCTCAGGAGTTCGTCGGCTGTGACCATCGACGGCAGCGGCCAGGTGTCGATACGTGGCAACGGCAATGTGCTCATCCTCGTGGACGGTGTGCCGACGACGCTCGACGGTCTGGGGAGCATCCCAGCCGCCAACGTGCAGAGCATCGACATCGTGACCAGCCCTGACGCGAAGTACGACGCGGAGGGGTCGGGCGGCATCATCAGCATTGTGTCGAAGAAGCAGACGCCCGAGGCTTTCACGGCGATGGCTTCGGCCAACTATGGCATCAGCAATTTCATGAACGCGGGCGTGGCCATGAGCTACAACTTCGGTCGCTGGGGCCTGCGCATGAACTACAACGGGAAATGGGAGCGCGACCAAGTGGAGAGCGAGCTGCACCGACGCATCATGCAGACGGGAAGCACGCTGGACCAGATGATTGACGCGGCGAAGAAGACCACGGGACAGAACATCGGCCTGAACGTGAGCTACAAGGCGACGAAGCAGGACGTGCTGACGCTGGACGTGAAGGCGGGATTCCCGAGGATGAACAACCTGCAGACCATGCACAACCACTACGGGATTGCGGGCGCGACCAGCGAGAAAGTGCGCCAGACCGACATCACCTTCAACCGCGAGATGGTGGAAGGCTCGCTGGGCTACCGGCATATCTTCGAGCCGGGCCGTCGCGAGGTGAGCGTCATGGCGTCGCTGTCGGCCATTAACGGGCATCGGCCTTCGTATTATTATGAGCAGACGGCAAGTGCCTTTGAGATGGTACAGCGTTCTGAGTCGGGTGGCCATCCACGCATCGCTGCCCTGCAGTTCGACTACATGGCTCCGATGGGTCGCGGAAAACTGGAGACGGGCGTGAAGATGACCTACCGCCAGAACGACATCGACCACAAGATGTACGAGTACGACGCGGCAACGGACGCGTGGCAACTGTCAGTACCCCTGAGCAACGACCTGCGCCACCGTGAGTATATCCCTGCCGCCTACGCTATGTACTCGTCGAAGCTCAACGGACAGTTGACGATGAAAGCCGGATTGCGACTGGAGTATAGCCGCGTGACGCTGCAAAACGATAAGGACCGGCTGGACGAGGCCAGCGACTGCTATTTCGTGGCCCCTAACCTCGTGCTGAACTATCGCGTCAGCGAGTCCTGGCAGCTGTCGCTCGGTTTGTCGCGCAGAATCTCACGCCCCACCTATCCGCAGCTCAATCCCTACATCAACCTCATCGACAACCAGACCTACGAGACCGGCAACGTACATCTGAAGCCCGAAAAAGCCAACAAGCTCGACCTCGGCTACACCTATACCGGCCAGACGCTGAAGGTGAGCGGCAATGCCTATCTCAACTACACGCAGGACTACATCAACCAGATTGCCTATCTCGACCGTAACATCCTCGTGATGACCTACATCAACGGCGACATGGACCTGAAGACCGGCATCGAGCACAACATCCGATGGAGCGCCCTGCGATGGCTCGGCATCGACCTCGGCTCAAACATCTTCTATACCCATTCGCGAGCCGATAGGCACGATACAGCCATCCGTAATCAGGGCTGGACCATCAACACCAGCGCCACCCTGAACATCATGCCGCTGCGAGGGATGACCGTTCAGGCGCAGTACTTCGTCACCACGCCGCAGTACTTCCCGCAGTTCACCACCAAGACCATCCACTACTGCAACATCGGCATCCGCCAGCAACTGCCTAAGACGTCGCTGACCCTCTCGGCCCTCGTCACCGACGTGTTCAACACCCGCCGCTGGGACATCTCGTCCGACAATCCCATCTATACCCTCACCAATACCAGCCGCAACCGCAGCCGCGTCTTCTGGCTCGGTCTCACCTGGAACTTCCACTCCTACAAGCCACTTGGCGGCACGAAGAAACAGGAGGAAGACCGTAGCGTCATCAGGTTGGGAGAATGATGAGCATAAAATGAATCCATAAGTAATAACAATTAAGGACATAGATGGTTACAAGTGGTATTGATTAAAGTATTTGAAACGCAAAAACGGAATATATGGAAATGAGAAAGATTCTAACTGTGAGTTTGCTACTGCTCATCATGGTGATGAGTGCAATGGCACAAAGTAAAACGTTCTGTATTGCCAAGGACGGGAAGACCGCGGCAATCGTGGTGGATGAACAAGATTGGAAGGGCGTTATCAGAGCTGCCAACGACCTCGGCGATGATGTGCGAAAGGTATGCGGCACGGCCAGCGAGGTCAAACTTCTCACCTCTTACCTCTCACCTCTAACCTCTAACATCATAGTGGGTACCATCGGCAATAGCCGCATCATCGACAAACTCATCAAGCAGAAGAAACTGGACGTGAGCAGGGTGAAAGGCCAGTGGGAGTCGTTCGTTATCGACATCGTTGACGAAAACCTTGTGGTAGCTGGTAGCGATAAGCGCGGCACTATCTACGGCATCTACGAGATCAGTAAGCGCA
>JAEEGG010026386.1_pt1 | contig 11097 bp, 6 predicted proteins | sample 9134161 | NCBI WGS metagenome assembly JAEEGG01 (sample SAMN16246543, study PRJNA631951) | gut metagenome | biome: gut microbiome; feature: rumen; material: CR-attached | host: Bos | place: Iran: Karaj | collected 2018-10
CAACCTGAAAATTATTACAAGTATGGCTAGGACATTGGTCGAATTCAGAATTACGTATCCCACGGGCCAGTTAAGTCAGAATAACAGTTGCCACCGGCAACCTTATCCAGGGCAGCATTGTCCAGTTCCACATTTTGTAGTTCGTCCAGATAAGCTTCTGCCTCTGCTTTTGTGATTTCCATTCCCTCTTTCTTAAACAGAGCAATCAGTTCATCAGCGGTCTGACACTTCATTGCTTTCTCAAGCATCTCTTTTGTTATCTTTGTCTTGTCAAAGGGCATATTTGCCTCCTCATTTAGTAAGTATAAACCGCCATAGGAAGAGGTGTCAATGTTCTAAATAAAAGCCCCGATCGTGGGGCTTTTTTAATGCTTATCAAACCATCTTGATACATAAACCGGAGCAACATTATATCGGACGGCGATATCAGCTGTTGTATTTCTCCAAGTCCAGCATTTTCTCGTTTCTGGCTACGATAGTAGTAACTACAGCATCACCGGTTACGTTGGCACAGGTCTGCATCATTCCTACCAGCGGGTAAAGACCCATGATAAGGCTGATGGATTCTGCCGGGATACCGATCTGAGGCACCAGGAGAGAGATACATACCAATGCACCGCCTGGAACTCCAGGAGCACCTACAGAAAGCACTATGATTGCTATGAACAGGGAGAGCAGTACGCTGCCTGTCACAGGGACGCCGAAAATCTTGCACATGAAGAGTGCAGAGATAATCAGGGTGATACAGGAACCATCCATATTGATTGTTGCACCCAGAGGCAGAGAGAAGGAATATACTTTCTTGGATACTCCCATTGTATCGGCCTGCTTTATGGATGATGGCAAGGCTGCATTGCTGGATGCAAAGGAGAATGCAGATATCATTGCCGGATAGTATTTTGCAAGGAACTTAAGAGGATTAAGCCGTCCCAGAAGCATAAGCAGCATTAAGTACACACAGATCATCAGCACATCGCCGATATAGATGACAGGCACCCAGGTGATTACATGAAGCAGTTTGCTGAAATCCAGGGCAATCATCATCTTTGCCATGGCGCAGAATACAACCAGAGGAATAAAGCTCACCAGAACTGTGGTGATCTTGGAGCAGGCGCTGTTAAGCACAGAAAGGGCAGCCCGTAACTGAGGCACCTTCTTTGCCAATGCGGAGGCGGCAAGACCCAGGACTACAGCCATGAAGATAAGCTGAAGCATATCAGATTTCTGGAATGGGGTAATTATATTGTTTGGAATTATTCCGACAATAGTATCTTTTATAGATATTGTTGCATTGGCTCCTTTTGCAATAGTTGCAGCTGCGGCATCAGTGACTGCTCCTGCCAGGCTGGGGTTTCCGATAGGGAATATCTGATAAGTGCCTAAGCCCACAAAGATTGCAATGACAGAAGTGAAAATATAGAAGACAACAATCTTTCCTGCAATTTTTCCCAATGTCTTCAGGTCGCCGAAATCAGCTATACTTGATGCTACAGAACAGAATACCAGAGGAGCTACAATCATCTTCAAGGCATTCATGAACATAGTGTAGACAGGGGTGAAAAGGTTCTTGGAGAATCCCTTGGAGATATTACCTGGAAGAAGGTTGTGCATAAGAATACCCACTGCAACACCACCTACAAGAGCAAGGAGGGTAAGGATAAGGGAGTGGAACTGGGATGTCTTGACCCTGATCACAGCCCGGTTGTAGCCGTGCTCGTTGGTGACCTTCAGGTTGTCGGCATACAGCTTGTTGATCATCTTGCGGATGACATCGTTTGCCTCTGCATCCTCCACACCCTGACCCAGCAGAAGATTCTCTTCTATATCGCTGCTGTCAAAAGCCTCGCCCCAGGCTGACAGGCGGATATCCACATTGCCGAACATCCCGCCGATGGAAACCCATACTTTTGTCCCTTCCGGTGCATTGTCCATCATCTTTGCCAGAACATCCTCTGTTGTCAGCAGAGTGCGGGCCATTTCCTTCTTATGCACTTTCCGTTTGATGAGTTCCTTCCGTATATATTCAATTGTTTCTGGAATTTTTTTCAGATTGAGGTCGATTTCTAATTTTTTCATTTTTGCTTCCTTTTATTTTATCCTAAGGGCTAAATGGGTGTTAGTCAATAATAAGATAATTTTTGCTTGCAAATAGAAATTGATTATTCTATCATTATAAAATCATGGCACAGGGTCCATATCATGCAACAGACAGAATAGGGACAGACAATATCCGTCACCTGCTTCTTACTTTCTCAATTCCTGCTATCGTGGGGATGGTGGTGCAGGCTCTCTATAACATTGTAGACCGGATCTATGTAGGCCAGGGAGTAGGGCATATAGGACTTGCAGCCATCGCAGTCACTATGCCTATTCTTATGACCAACATGGCCTTCTCTGTCATCATCGGCGTGGGCTCCAATGCCCTGTTCTCCATCAAACTGGGCGAAGGCCGTCGGGACCTGGTGGAGAAGATCATGGGAAACGCTTTCCTGCTTCTCTTCCTGGTGCCTCTTATGGTCATCTTGCCATGTCTTCTTTTCCCACGCCAGATTCTGACTGCAGTAGGAACTACTCCCGACCTTTTGCCATACTCTGAGCGGTATCTGCGCATCCTTATGTACGGTGGCGTCTTTGCGGCCATGAGCCCGGGCATCAACCACTTCATCCGCTCCGACGGCCACCCCCGCACCTCCATGTTCACCCAGCTTTTAGGTGCGATCCTGAATACAATTCTGGACCCAATCTTCATCTTCGTGTTCCACTGGGGCATCGAGGGGGCGGCCTGGGCCACCGTCATTTCGCAGACTGTGTCGTTCATCTGGGTAATGAGCTACTTCAACTCAAAGCTCACCCCGCTCCGGTTCAAAATCAGGGCTATGAAGCTGGAATGGGGCCTGGTGCTGCGTATCTTGGCCATAGGCTTTGCGCCATTCTCCATGAATATGGCCATGAATGTTATGAACCTGATTTTAAACCGGCAGCTGCTGCACTACGGCGGCGATATGGCGGTGGCTGTGATGGGCATAGTCTACAGTGTCATCATAATGATTATGATGCCGCTCCAGGGCATAAACCAGGGAGCCCAGCCTATAATCGGCTTCAACTACGGTGCCAAGAAGTACGACAGAGTGCGCACCGCCTATTGGCTTGCGGTCAAGTTTGCCACCATATTCGTAACCACCGGCTGGCTTCTGATAGAGTTGCTCCCGGGCGTGTTCGTACGCCTTTTCAACAGCGAGAATCAGGAGCTTATACTGCTGGGCTCCCGGGCGCTCCGCATCTGCTCCGGTATGATGCCGATAATCGGGTTCCAGGTTATAACCTCAAACTATTTCCAGGCCGTGGGAAAGCCGCTGCAGAGCACATTCTTAAGCCTTTCCCGGCAGTTCCTCATCCTTATTCCTCTGCTTTATATCATGCCCACATTCTGGGGTGTCCTTGGGGTCTATTCCGCGCTGCCACTGTCTGATATCATCTCGTTCTGTATTGCCGCTATAGTTATGTCATTTGAACTTAGAAAACTGCTGAAACTGCAGGAAATGTCATGAAAAATACAGATGTACTCTTAGTTTCCATGCCCTTCTGCAACGAGACTATGCCCTGCATGACCTATGCTATGTTCAAGGCTATGCTGACCCGGGCGGGTATAACAAGCAGCGTCCAGCACGAATATCTCTACTATTCTGACTGGATAGGGCCTAATGACTACAGGCGTATCATGCAGGTATGCACCATCGGCTATGGACACGACTACTTTGCCTGCGAGACTATCTTTGCCAAAGCGGCCCATGGCAAAGTGCTCCGCTCCTTTGATGAGTACATCGAGTGGATGAAGCAGACCCACCTGCCTGGAAAGGTGTTTGCCGGAAACCAGCGGCAGGAGACATTGGAGATCCTTGCTTTATACAGGGAGGCCCAGGATAGAGCCCCGGAGTACCTGGAAGAGGCGGCAGGACGGATCATGGAAAAGCATCCCAAGATTGTCTCTTTTATATCTATGTTCCAGCAGCATAATGCCATAATTGCCCTGGCAAAGCGGCTTAAAAAAGAAAAAGATGCCCCGATTATACTGGTAGGTGGTCCCAACTGCCATGGAGATGGTGGGGGTGCCCTTGTAGAGTATATTGATGCTATTGATTATGTATTTACAGGTGAAGGAGATAACATATTTGTAGATGTGTGCCGGCGCCTTCTTAAGGATGGAAAAATACCCGAAAGCGAACTGCCCGCAGGGGTTGTATCCCGCACAAAACTGCACACAGAACCGGCAGAGATAACTACAGACCTGGACAAGTTGCCAGTTCCTGATTTCAGCGATTATTATAAGGAAATTGATGCTATTTACCCAGATTTTAGAGAACTCTATGTAGTAACTGTCGAGGGCTCCCGGGGGTGCTGGTGGGCTGCTCACAAGCCCTGCCGTTTCTGCGGTCTCAATGGAAAGTCTGCCCATGTGTACCGGGAAAAGTCGGTGAAGCGGTTTGCCGACGAGCTTGAGGAACTAGCGGTAAAATACCCTAAAGCCAAGTGCTTCCTTACCGACAATGTGCTCAGCCTGACTCACCAGCGCTACCTGCCGGATGAGCTCATGAAGCGGGAGGCCTACCGGAAGAACAGGTTAGGGCTTTTCTGCGAGATCAAGTCCAACCTGTCCGAGGAGGAGCTGGTGAATCTGACCAAAGCCGGCTTCTACTGGGTGCAGGCGGGGATAGAGAGCTTCTCCGACGGCATCCTGCGCCTGATGGGCAAAGGAGCTTCCGCCATCCGGCAGGTGCAGACTATGAAGCATTGTATGGCCCACGGGGTGGACCTGATGTGGTATGTTCTGGTGGGCACTCCCGGGGAGACCGAGGCGATGTGCCAGGAAGTTAATGCAGTCATCCCTAAAATCATGCATCTCCAGGGGCCAGGAACAGTTGCCCATGTCATGTTCCTGCGGGACAGTTATTATACCGAGCATCCCGGTGGTGTGGTTCCCGAGTTGAGGCCTGATATGGGCTATGATTTTGTCTACCCGAACCGGGATTTCATACAGCGTACAGCCCTTCTGTTCTCGCCCAAGGACCCGCAGGAATTGGCGCGCTACTACGATTACCGGCAGATAGGCCCAGCCTACGAGAAACTTTACGAGCTGACCGAGACCTGGCGCAACACACCACAGCTCCTGTTCCTTAAAGATAAAGGCGATATGGTGAAAATACTGGACACCCGTATTATTGCCAAGCATCCGATTCTCCATCTTACCGGGGCAAAGGCCCAGCTTTGTCGCGCCTGTCGTAATGTAAAGGAAGAAAAGGATTTGATTAAAGAGCTCTCAGATCAGTTTGAGGAGCACGAAATAAAGGAATCAATAGACTGGCTGTTGGAGGAAAATCAGTTATTAAAGATAGGTTCTGAGTATCTGACCTTGGCGGTGGACCGGGATGCTTACTTCCAGTCGCAAAATTCTTGTTGACAAATAACCCATATATATATTTATAATAGTCCTATGGCTGAAAACGACGAAAGAGTTAAAGAACCTGAACATGTCTCTTCACCTGAGCAGCTTGATCAGACCATAACAGTGATCAATCATCATGGCTGGATAAGTCTGGTGGCACTTGGAGTGCTGCTGGTCGCCGCCATAGTATGGGGTATTTTCGGCCGGATTCCCGAGAAGGTGAACGGTTCCGGTCTTATTATAAAGTCCTCCGAACTCATGAGCGTGACATATGCTTATGGGGGCACAATAAAGAATGTGTTCATCGAGAGCGGCTCGGAGGTGCAGAAGGGGCAGACCATAGCCCGTATTGAGCGGGAGGATCTTCTGGAGAGCATTCAGATAGCCACCCAGAGGCTTGCCAACCTGCAGCAGACCTATGATACATCGGTTCCTTTGATTACCCGTCAGGCTGATATGACCGATGATATGCTGGCAAAAAGCGAGAAAGACTTCCGTTCCCAGATAGAAAATGTTTCCAAGCAGCTTGAGACTGCAAAGCGCAAAGAGAAGAACATGAAGGAGCTTTTTGATGATGGCCTTATCACCGAGATGGAGTATCTTGAGGCCCATAAGGAAGTTCTTTCCATGGAGATGCAGAAGCAGTCTGCCGAGCAGCAGCTTCTGAACGCCGGTGTCAACAGGGTCAGGACATCCACTCAGTCGAGCCAGGAGAAGATGACCCTGGAGCATCAGATTGCTGAGGCCAAGAAACAGCTGGAGATAGAACAGAAAAATTATCAGAATGCCACCAAGATTGTATCGCCGGTGTCTGGAAAAGTATACGAGATTTCTGTTGTCCGCGGATCTTATGTGGCTCCGGGCTCAACTGTTGCAATTGTAGAGCCATATTCAAGCGACGGCAGCACCCTGCGGGCTGTCATGTACTTCCCGATCAAAGACGGCAAGCGCATCAAGCGCGGCATGAACATAGCCGTTATTCCTACCACTGTAAAGCAGGAGGAATTTGGATTTATACAGGGTATTGTCACTAGTGTATCTGATTTCCCTGTGAGCCCCCAGTATCTGCAGGCTGTTATGCAGAACCCTGCCATGGCTCATGGTTTTACAGCAGATTCACCACCTATAGAGGTCAAGGTAAGCCTGGTTCCAGATCCGACCACCGATACTGGATTCCGCTGGTCATCCTCCCGGGGCCCTAGCGACACCATGAGCCCGGGAACATCCACCACAGGCTTTGTCATTGTCCGTTCACAGCGGCCGATTGATATGGTGGTTCCTCTTATCAAGAAAAAAGTTCTCGGCATAGGGGAATAGGATATGTGTGCACAGAAAAGGGTCCGAACTTCCACTGTCCTTCAGATGGAAGAGCTGGAATGCGGTGCCGCATCCCTGGCAATGATCCTTGCTTACTATGGCTGCTATATTCCCCTGGAAAAGCTCCGCAGCGAATGTGGTGTCTCCCGTGACGGTTCCAAGGCTTCAAAAATACTTTTGGCCGCAAAGAAGTTCGGACTGAATGCCAATGGATACCGCCGCCGTTTCGCAAAAATGTCCGAGACCAAGCTTCCGGCCATCATATTCTGGGAAATGAACCACTTTGTGGTGCTGGAAGGATTCGATAAGAAAAAAGCATATCTCAACGACCCGGGCATGGGGCGGCGTACTGTCTCCCTGGCAGATTTTAAGCACTCCTATTCCGGTGTAGTGCTTGAGTTCTCCAAGGGCGAGAACTTTGTCCCCCAGGGCAAGAAAAAGACTATAGTTCCTATGCTTAAAAAGCGTATGTCAGGCATGAAGTCTGTCCTTATGTATGTGCTTCTGGTAGGGCTTTTCCTGGTAATCCCAGGCTTTATTATCCCAGGGTTCAGCCGTTTCTTTGTAGACGAGATTCTGGTCAATCAGACAAAGGGCCTTTTAAAGCCGCTTCTTATAGCTATGGGGTTGACCCTTGTCATACAAGGAACTCTTGTGGCCTTGCAGCAGTACTATCTTAAGCGGTTCCATCTTAAGCTGGCCCTATCTTCTTCTGCGAAATTCCTGGATCATCTTTTCAAGATGCCAGTTGAGTTCTTTGTACAGCGTATGCCTGGAGAAATATGTAACAGAATTCAGGCCAATGATGTGGTGGCCACCCTTATCTCCACAAAGCTTACAGGAGCAGTGATCAATCTTATCTGCGTCTTTTTCTATGTGGCTATCATGCTCTGTTACGATGTCCCTCTTACTTTAATCTGTATTGCGGTACTGGTCATAAACTTCCTGATTCTTCATTTCACCAAGGAACCGCTTCAAAACGGTACTTTCAAGTCTCAGATGGAGATGGGAAAACTGTACGGTTACACCATGAACGGCATCAGCCTTATCGAGACCCTGAAGGCATCGGGCTTGGAGAATGATTTCTTCCAGAGCTGGGCTGGACAGCAGGCAAAGGTTGTCCTGCAGAACCAGAAGATGGCACGTATCTCCTTTATTGTCGCCCAGATTCCTACAACCCTGACCAGCCTGCTTTCACTTCTGGTGCTGTCAGTGGGAGCGCTCCGGGTAATCAACGAGAGCATGACAATAGGTATGCTGGTGGCTTTCCAGGCCTTGCAGATGAGTTTTATAACCCCTGTCAACGAGCTGATGACGATGGTCAAGGAAATACAAACAGGAAAGGCCGATATGCAGCGGCTTGATGATGTCATGGACTATCCGGCAATACATCGCTATAAAGAAGAAGATACAAAAAGTGCACGTAAACTTGAGGGATATGTCACCCTTAAGAATGTGACATTCGGATACGATATCCTGGAACCTCCGTTCATAGAAGGGCTTAACCTGGATCTGAAGCCTGGTGCCCGTATTGCATTGGTAGGTGGCTCCGGTTCCGGAAAATCCACTGTGGGCAAACTGGTAAGCTCTCTGTTTGTCCCCTGGAGTGGCGAGGTTCTGTTTGACGGCAAGCCTCTTTCCCAGATACCACGATCCCAGTTTGTAAGCTCGGTTGCAGTGGTGGACCAGGAGGTGTTCCTGTTCGAGGGTACAGTTCGGGACAACCTGACCATGTGGGGAAGCTCCAATGCCGACGACTTTGGCTATATACAGGCTGCCAAGGATGCCTGCATACATGATGTTATAGCTACCCGCCAGGGTGGTTACTACAGCATAGTGGAGGAGGGTGGAAAGAACTTCTCCGGCGGACAGTGCCAGCGTCTTGAGATAGCCCGTGCTCTGGTGGGGAACCCACGTATCCTGGTTCTGGACGAGGCCACCAGTGCTCTTGACCCGGTTACCGAGCAGATTGTGGATGAGAATATACGCCGCAGGGGCTGCACCTGTATCATCATTGCACATAGGCTCAGCACCATACGGGACAGCGATGAGATTCTTGTGTTGGACAAGGGAAAAGTTGTACAGCGTGGTACACACGACCAGCTGGTAGCGGTCGACGGACTCTATAAAGAGCTTATAAAGACAATGTAGGCAGGGTGGATATGGATAATAAGATTACTTTAAACAATTTCACTCTGTTTGAGCTTTCCGATGCAAGCCTGCTCCATCGTGTCGTCAAGGGAACAGTATACCTGTTTGCGATTGAGCGCCTTAAATCGGGCATGGACAGTGCCCGCACCGAGATAGCCACATATAAGGCTGGAGATATAATCCTTTCACTTCCACCCGTAAGAAACATGCGGTTTGTCCTTTCCGGCATACTCAATTCCGAGATTGAGCCGGTGGATATGGAAATCTTTGATGGACCTGATGGTGATGATCTTCTTAACGACACTCTTTCTAAAGTGTCAGTGCTGCTGCGGCGTGGTTTGAGCCAGAAGGCGACCTTCCCCGATGTTCTGGCTTCCCAGGACAGGGAGGCTGCGGTAAGGGAGTTTGCCGAGTCACTGGTATTTGACATTGTTGCAATCCGTGCCGCCGACAAGTATGACGAGGAGATATTCTTTACCCAGCGGCAGGCCGATGCAGAGGCTGCCTATGACCTTTCTCTAAGGGAGATAGAATCGGTTCTGGAAGAGGGAAGAGTCATTGGCGAAGAGGCAGAGAATACCACAGCAGTGGTACAAGTGGCACAGCTGGTGGCTCAGTATGATGATATTGCGCTTCAGCCCCTTATGGGTAAGAGCTATACAGATAAAGATTCTCTTTCTGAACTGGTTAAAGACAACAATATCCGCATGAGGAGCCTTGACCTCAAGGAAGGATGGTGGAAGACAGATAGCGGTGCTATCTTTGGATATTACAGGGATAAGAAGCTGGAACCAGCAGCCCTGCTGCCGGATAAAAAAGGTGGATACACCTGCGTGGTGCCTCAGCTTGATAAACGTTTCCGTATAACTGAGAAAAATGTAGAGTTTATATGCAGATCTGCATTCATGTTCTACAAACCTCTGGGATCAGGGCATATATCGCTTAGGGATCTTATCAAGTTTGCTTTCTCAGCCCGCAAGATGACCAAGGATGTATCGTTGTTCCTGGTACTGGGAATTCTGAGTGCTATTGTGGGACTCCTTATGCCAGCCTTGACCCGCATGTTCATCGACTCAGCTATACCACAGTCGGCTTCGAACCTGGTTGTCCACCTGACAGTCCTAGTGATTCTGTGTGTAATCTCTGCCGGTATATTCGACATTATAAAAGTGCTCTCCATGTCCAGGGTGGGCACCCGCGAGGATTTCCTGGTCCAGTCTGCTATCATGGACCGGCTTTTAAAGCTTCCGGCCAATTTCTTCAAGCATTATGCAGCCGGTAATTTAGCTCAGAAAGTTCTTACTGTCACCATGATAAATGCCATGGTGTTCGGTACCTTGCTCTTAAGCGTAATGACATGCCTGTTTGCAGGAGTATACCTTGTACAGCTTTTCCACTACAGCAGCTATCTGATCAAATGGGCTCTGCTCTTTGCCGCCATTCCTCTGGTGGTGACATTTATTCTTGCATTCTTGAAGCTTAAGTGGAACGAAAAGATCATTCCTCTTACCAGTAAAATATCAGGTACCCTGTACCAGATTGTATCTGGTGTTAACAAGCTTATGCTCACTGCCTCTGAGAAAAGGGCGTTCTCTCTCTGGGCCCGGCTTTTCTCCAAACAGCAGTCCTATGTGAGCAAGGCCAGCAATGCAGATATAGTGTTCATGACCATGAACACAGCCTATCCGCTATTAGTCACATTATGCATGTATGCACTCTTTATGAAGGCCCTCCAGTCTGGAAAGATGGATCCTCTCTCCACTGGTAGTTTCCTGGCGTTCATGGCTGCGTTCACCGCATTCCAGACTTCCATCACCGCAGCATCATCGACCTTGATGCAGTCAATCATGATACTGCCGATGTACAAAGAGATAAGAGTGCTTCTGGATGCCATTCCTGAGGTTCAGGAGGCCAAGCCTGCTGTGACTAAATGTACCGGTGCCATAGAGGTAAGCCATGTAAGCTTCCGCTACGAACCAAATACCCCGCTCCTTCTTGAGGATGTATCCATGAAGATTGAGCCTGGTGAATTTGTGGCCATTGTGGGCGAGTCGGGCTGCGGAAAGTCCACCCTTATGCGTATCCTGCTGGGATTTGAGAAACCCGAGGCTGGCTCTGTATTCTATGATAACCAGGATCTGGCCTCCTTTGATGCAGGCAGTATACGGCGTAAGATGGGTGTAGTACTG
>JAEEGG010026388.1_pt1 | contig 11096 bp, 9 predicted proteins | sample 9134161 | NCBI WGS metagenome assembly JAEEGG01 (sample SAMN16246543, study PRJNA631951) | gut metagenome | biome: gut microbiome; feature: rumen; material: CR-attached | host: Bos | place: Iran: Karaj | collected 2018-10
CGCGCAGCGGCTCCTTCCGTGTCAAGGACGCCCTCTCCGTGGATCAGGCCCTGGCCCTATTTCAGCCTGGCACTTAAACCGTAGATTATCAGTGTTTTACAATAACGGACGGGTACCGAAATGATACCCGTCCGTTACTATAACTGTTTGTTAGTTAATCAGATAACTGCCAGCGCTTATTTCCGTCCCAGCCGCTCGGCGACGAAGCCCATACGGTGGGCGAATTCTTTTCGGCCTATGAAGCTTAGGATGGCGGCTATGCCCAAGCCGCTGGCTGCCCCCGTGAGGGCGAGTCGCAGGCTGTTCATTACCTTGCCCATAGGGTACTCGTTCTTCTTGATGTACTCCTCGATGGCCACTTCCAGGGCCTCGGTGGTCATAGGACCGCGGTAGCTGTCCAGGTCATCGAAGCCGAAGGCGGCGCCGGTAATGTACTGGCATACCTCGAAGCAGTTCTCGTAATGCTCCTCCTTCCAGAACTTATCCACGTCCTTGGCCAGGAAGGGAGCGGTGGCGGCATCGTCAAAGACTTTGGCGCGGGGATCCACGGGCCTATTAGGGTCTGCAGCCTTGGTGGGAAGGCCGGCGCCGGCCTTGACGCCAAAGGCCTCGAACTGCTCAGGGCTTACGAAGAGGTAGGCGGCGATGTCCCACATATCGGCCACAAAGGTGGCGCGCTCTTTCACCAGCTCCACTACGCCGGAGACATACTCCTTGGAGAAGGTATGGTTCTCGAAATCGGGGACGCAGGCGTCCTTGACCACCTTGATGCCGTGGCTTTCCAGCACGGGAATAAAGAGGTCCGTGAGTTCGGCCGTGGTCTTGAGGCGGAGATATTCCTTATTATACCATTTGGCTTTGTCGGGGTTGAACTTGGCACCGGCTTTCTGCACCTTGTCCAGGGAGAAGGCCTTTACCAGCTCCGGCAGGGTGAACATCTCGCGGTCGTCTCCGGGGTTCCAGCCCAGGAAGGCCAGCAGGTTCACAAAGGCCTCGGGGAAGTAGCCGTCTTCACGGTAACCGTGGGAGACTTCTCCGGTCTCGGGGTTCTTCCAGGCCAGCGGGAACACCGGGAAGCCCAGCTTGTCACCGTCACGCTTGGAGAGTTTGCCATTGCCCACAGGCTTGAGCAGCAGCGACAGGTGGGCAAAACGGGGCATAGTATCGGTCCATCCGAAGGCCTCGTACAGCAGGTAGTGCAGGGGCAGGGACGGCAGCCATTCCTCTCCGCGGATGACCTCGGTGACTTCCATAAGGTGGTCGTCCACAATGTTGGCCAGGTGGTAGGTGGGGAGCTCATCGGCCCTCTTCCAGAGCACCTTGTCGTCCAGGGTATCGGTGTTTACTTCCACGTGGCCGCGGATGAGGTCGTCCATCTTTACGATGCGGTTCTCCGGCATCTTGAAACGGACGGTCCAGTCGGTGGTTTCTTCCAGCAGGCGCTTTACCTCGGCCTCCGGGAGCGTGAGCGAGTTGCGCAGCTCCTTGCGGGTGGCGGCGTTGTACATAAAGGTCTGGCCGGCTGCTTCTGCGGCGGCGCGGCGCTCGTTGAGGTCGTCGGCGCTGTCAAAGGCGTAATAGGCCCAGCCGGCGGCTACCAGCTGCTCTGCATACTGGCGATAGATGGGCCTGCGCTGGCTCTGGCGATAGGGAGCGTGCGGATGCTTGGGGGAAGCCACTTCCACCACTTTGCCGTTCTCGTCTACGCCTTCGTCGGGGATGATCCCGCACCAGCCCAGGGCCTCAATGATATACTGTTCGGCTCCCGGGACAAAGCGGTGGGAGTCGGTATCTTCAATACGGATAATAAAGTCTCCACCTTTCTGCTTGGCATACAGATAGTTGTACAAAGCAGTGCGGACGCCGCCCATATGCAGCGGTCCGGTGGGAGACGGGGCAAATCTTACACGTGTTCTTCTTTCCATACTTCTATATTGGAGGTGCAAAGTTAGCGGATTCCATCAAAAAGCGCAAGAGCCTGTTCTACGGAGAGGGCGTCCTCTACGCGGAAGGAGCCGCTGCGGGAGCGGATGAGGCCGCTCAGGTGGGCGCCGGAGCCCAGGGCCTCTCCCAGGTCACGGGCAAAGGCGCGGATGTAGGTGCCTTTGGAGCAGGCAATGCGGATCACCGCCTCCGGAAGGCCCAGGGCCGAAGTATCGGCCACGTTGATGCGGGAGGAAGCCGTGCCGGAGACTTCCTGCGAAGGGTTCTGCGCCGTAGTTCCGGCCGGAAGGAAGTCCAGTAATTCCAGTTCTGAGATATTGATTCTGCTGCGGTGGAGGGTTTCCAGGGCGGCATCGTCCAGTTCTGCCACGCGGCCGCTCCGGTAGAGCTTGCGCGCCAGTTCGTAGGCCCTGACACCGTCCACGCTCTTGGCGCTGAAAAGGGGCGCTACCTGCTCCTGGTCTCCCAGGAAAGCAGGGAGGGCGGCTTCCACATCGGCCCTCTTTATGTGCTCGTAAGGGAAGGTGCGGTCTACGTCTTTCTCGAGGTCGTAGGAAGGGGTGGTGGCGCCAAAGCGGATGCGGGCGATGTACTCCTTGTCGTGGTCCTGGAGCTCCTGCGCGCGTTTGCAGGCGGGGCCTATGCACACCAGCAGCACGCCGGTGGCCAGGGGGTCCAGGGTGCCGGCGTGTCCCACCTTCAGGTTCTTCTTCTGAAAGTGCTTGATGGCGGCGTATTTGAGCTTGCGGATGACATCGGCCGAAGTCCAGCGGTAGGGCTTGTCCACCGCAAGGACAATGCCCTCCGGGTAGTCTGCAATGTCTCTGGTGAAACTCATCAGCAGGGGATCTTGTCTATGCGCTTCTGGTGACGGCCGCCTTCAAAGTCCGTATCCAGCCAGGCGCGGACAATGGAAGAGGCCATAGGATAGCTGATGAAGCGGGCAGGCAAGACCAGAACGTTGGCGTTGTTGTGCTGGGCCACCAGTTTGCCAATGGCGGTACCCCAGGCCAGACCGGCGCGGATACCCTGGTGCTTGTTGAGCGTCATGGCCATGCCGTTGCCGGTGCCGCAGAGAGCGATTCCCAGATCTACTTCGTGGCTTTCCACGGCCAGGGCCAGGCGGTGGGCAAAATCAGGGTAGTCTACGCTTTGCTCGGTGTCGGTCCCAAAGTTGACCACTTCTATGCCGCGGCCCTGAAGCATTTTGATGAGTTTGAATTTGTACTCCACGCCAGCGTGGTCGTTGCAGATGCCAATTTTCATAAGGATTCTAATTTGCTACTGCAAAGATATGGCTTTTCACGGAAAATAGCTATATTTGCGAGTCCAATTGTACGCTATGAGAATCAGACTATTCACTGGCTTAATCGCCGCTCTTATGCTGGCCGCCTGCACCGGTGGCAACAAGGAACCCGTTTCCGTTTATCTTTGGCATCGTCTCACCTTTAATCCCAATATGGATTCCCTCCAGAGAAGCTTCCAGATTTGGAAGAGCAAGGGGGTTACCGGAGTGTGCATTGACGCCCGCAGCATGGAGAATATAGTGGAAGTCTCCCGCCGCGCCCATCAGGAAGGCCTGGAATACCACGCCTGGGTGCCCTCGATGCTCAGAAGCGACCTTCCGCACGAGTGGTACGCCGTGAACCGCCTGGGCCAGAGCGCAGACGAAATGCCCATCTACTTGAGCAACTACCGTTTCCTGGATCCCGCCAATCCCGAGGTGCAGGATTTCCTCATTGAGCAATACACCCAGGTGGCCCAGATTCCGGACGTGGACTATGTCCGTCTGGACTTCATCCGTTACCCGGACGTAATCCTGGCCCGTGCACTTGGAGAACTTTACGGTATTGAGAACGACGGAGAGGAGTACGCTCCCGCAGACTACTGCTACTGCGACTACTGCACCAAGACTTTCTTTGACCAGACCGGCATCAATATCAAAGAAGTGGAAGATCCTTCCACCGTGCCCCAGTGGGCCCAGTTCCGCTGCGACCAGCTTACCTTCTTTGTAGACCGCGTGGGCCGCGCCATTCACGACCTGGGAAAGAAAGTGAGCGTGGACGTGTTCCCCGGCCCCGGCTCCTACGCAGAGCATATGGTGCGCCAGCAGTGGAACCAGTGGATGGTAGATATGTTCTTTCCTATGAACTACAACGACCTCTACGGAGAAGGACCCGACTGGCTGGGTCCCGTGGTTGAGGAAGAAGTTCAGTCGGCCGGCGGCGTGCCCGTGGTGAGCAGCCTCCGCATCTGCCGCAACTGGAAAGACCCCCAGTCCAAGGAGAATGCCGCCAACACCGGCCTCCTTCCCTCCGAGCTGGGTACGGCCATCCACAACTCCCTGGCCTCCGGCGCCAGCGGCATCTGCCTGTACAACCCCGTCCGTATGAGCCCCGAGCATTGGGACGCCCTGGAAGAGGCATTAAAGGCCGAAACCAAGTAAATTTGGCAGTTCAAAAATTAATTCGTACATTTGCGGGCTAAAATTTTTAACATTTTAAACTCATTGCATCATGGCAGAATATTTACAGCCTGAGAAAAAGCAAGAGATTTTCGCGAAGTACGGAAAGTCCAATAAGGACACCGGCTCTCCTGAGAGTCAGGTTGCTTTATTTTCCTACCGTATCGCTCACCTCACTGAGCATGTGAAGAAGAACAAGAAAGACGTGGTAACGCGCCGCAGCCTTCTCCGCCTGGTCAGCAAGCGTCGTCAGCTTCTGAACTACCTTCAGAAAATCGACATCGAGAGATACAGGGCTATCGTTAAGGAGTTAGGTCTCCGCCGATAAGCAAAAGGATAGGAAAACACGGGGGTTGGGATTTCAGCAAGGCTGAACTCCCGCCCCCTTTTCAAATTAAAAAAGTGTGCCCATAGGGGGCAAGACGATAAAGACGTAATAGAAGTTATAATGAACATCATCAAAAAAACCATTGAATTACCCGACGGAAGGGTAATCGAAATTGAGACCGGAAAACTGGCCAAACAGGCTGCCGGTTCTGCCGTTGTTAGAATGGGTGGCACTATGCTGCTGGCCACCGTCACCTGCGCCACGGAGGTGAAAGAGGGCACCGACTTTATGCCCCTCACCGTGGATTACCGCGAGAAATACTACGCCGCCGGCCGTTTCCCCGGAGGCTTCCTCAAGCGCGAGAGCCGTCCCTCCGACTACGAGGTGCTCATCGCCCGCCTGGTGGACCGTCCCATCCGTCCGCTCTGGCCCAGTGACTTCCACCTGGAAGTTTTTGTAAACGTAATGCTCATTTCGGCCGAGAAAGACATCCAGCCCGACGCCCTCGCCGGTCTGGCCGCTTCGGCCGCCCTTGCCTCCTCCGACCTCCCCTTCGGCGGTCCCGTCTCCGAGGTTCGCGTATCCCGCATCGACGGTAAGTTCGTGATCAACCCCGGCTTCGAGGACAACAAGCGGGCCGACCTTGACCTGATGGTGGCCGCTACCGAAGAGAACATTATGATGGTGGAAGGCGAAATGAACGAGGTTTCCGAGCACGATATGCTGGAGGCCATCAAGTTCGCCCACGAAGAAATCAAGAAGCACTGCCGCGTTCAGAAGGAACTGATGCACGAGCTGGGAACCGACGTGAACAAGCGCGACTACCCGCACGACGAAGAGGACGAGGCCCTGAAGACCGCCGTCCACGAGGCCTGCTACAGCAAGTGCTACGAACTGGCCAAGAGCGCCAAGCCCAAGCACGAGCGTGAAGACGGCTTCAACGCCATCCGCGACGAGTTCAAGGCCCAGTTCTCCGAGGAAGACCTCGAGCTCAAGGGCGCTATGATTGACCGCTACTACCACGACGTGGAGAAAGAGGCCATGCGCAACCTGGTTCTGGACGAGGGCAAGCGCCTGGACGGCCGCGCCACCAACGAGGTGCGTCCCATCTGGTGCGAGGTAGATTACCTCCCCTGCGCCCACGGTTCCGCCATCTTCACCCGCGGTGAGACCCAGTCCCTGGCCACCGTTACCCTGGGTACCAAGATGGATATGAAGGAGATGGACGAGGTTCTCATCCAGGACGACCAGCAGTTTGTCCTGCACTACAACTTCCCTCCCTTCGCCACCGGCGAAGCCAAGCCCCAGCGCAGCACCGGCCGTCGTGAGATTGGCCACGGTAACCTGGCTATGCGCGCCCTCAAGCCCGTCATTCCCACGGCTCCCGAATTCCCCTACGCCGTACGCGTAGTTTCCGATATCCTTGAATCCAACGGTTCCTCCTCTATGGCTTCCGTCTGCGGCGGCTGCCTGGCCCTGATGGACGCCGGTGTCAAGATCAAGAAGCCGGTAGCCGGTGTGGCTATGGGCCTGATCACCGACGAGATCCACCCCAACGACCGTTACGCCATCCTCACCGACATCCTTGGTGACGAGGACCACCTGGGCGATATGGACTTCAAGGTAACCGGTACCAAGGACGGTATTACCGCTACCCAGATGGATATCAAGGTAGACGGCCTGTCCTACGAAGTACTGGAGAAAGCCCTGGAGCAGGCCCGTCAGGGTCGCCTCCACATTATGGGCGAGATGCTCAAGACCATCCCCGAGCCGCGTGAGGACTTCAAGCCCTTCGTGCCCCGTATGGTTCAGATTGAGGTGGCTTCCGAGTTCATTGGCGCCATCATCGGTAAGGGTGGTGAGACCATCCAGGGTATGCAGAAGGAATTCGGCACCACCATCACCATTGACGAGGTTGACAACGGAGACGGCACCACCAAGGGTGTTGTAGATATCTTCGGTACCGACAAGGCTGCCATGGACGCTACCCTGGAGAAGATCAAGGGTATCTGCGCCGTGCCCGAGGCCGGTCAGGTATACCACGGCAAGGTGGTGAGCATCCTGGAATTCGGCGCCTTCATCGAGATCCTGCCCGGTAAGGAAGGTCTCCTCCACGTGAGCGAGATTGCCTGGGGCAAGACCGACAAGGTGGAAGACGTGCTCAAGGTGGGTGACGAGGTAGATGTCAAGCTCCTCGAGATTGATCCCAAGACCGGTAAGATGCGCCTCTCTATGCGCGCCCTCACCGAGAAGCCCGAAGGCTATGTGGAGCCCAAGCGCGAACCCCGTGGCCCTCGCCGCGAGGGTGGCGACCGCGGACCCCGCCGCGAAGGTGGAGACCGTGACCGCAAGCCCCGCCGTGACGGTGACCGTGGTCCCCGCCGCGAGGATCGTCCCCGCAAGCCCCGCTTCGAAAACGAAGAGCCCAAAAACAACGAGCCCGACGTATTCTAGGATATTTCCTATATAATTTAAGAAAAAGACATCTTCGGATGTCTTTTTTTATTATATTTGAGGTATGAAACGACTGACCACCCTCCTTTTGGCAGTATTCTGCTGCCTTTCCGTTTTTGCACAAGAGTACGGAGTTGTCAACATTTCCGTCTGTAATCTCAGAAGCACCGCCAATTTTGACGCCGAGATGATATCCCAGGCTCTTCTGGGAACGCCGGTGCACGTGCTCCAGATCAGTGACAACGGCAATCCCTGGCCTCAGGTGAATACCCCGGACAATTACGTGGGCTGGGTACACTACGCCGGCATCAAAAGAATGAGCAAAGAGGAGTACAGCGCCTGGAACGCCGCTCCCAAGGTAATAGTCACCGCCCTCACCGGAATGGTGTACAAAGAGCCTTCGGACAAGAGCCAGGTGGTATCGGACGTAGTGGCCGGAGACCGCCTCAAATTCCTGGGCGGCAAGGGAAAATGGTTCCAGGTAGGTTTCCCCGATGGCCGAAAAGGCTATGTCTGCAAGGGCATTGCCAAGACAGAGGCCGAATGGCGCAAGGGCCTGGATCAGAGTGCCGAAGCCATCCTCAAGACCGCCCAGAGTATGCTGGGCTTCCCATACGTCTGGGGCGGTATGTCTCCCAAGGGTATGGACTGCAGCGGCTTCGTGCGCACCACGCTCTATATGCACGACATCATCACCCCCCGGGACTGCAGCCAGATCTATCTCACCGGAGAGCGCATCAACGACCGTTCCCAGCTGGTTCCCGGAGACCTCGTATTCTTCGGCCGGTATAGGGAAGACGGTTCTCCCCGCCCCACCCATGTGGGTTTCTACCTGGGCGGAGGCCGCTTCATCCATTCGATGGGTCTGGTTCAGATTGGCAGCTTTGACCCCTCAGACCCTTACTACGACGCCTACAATACGGGCCGATATCTCTTTGGAGATCGCATCCTTCCCTACATTGACAAGATGGAAGGACTTAACACGACAATAACCAATCCCTACTATGCAGAATAGACGCGACTTTCTGAAAACGGCGGGTCTGGCAGCCTTGGGCGCCGGCCTCGTGGGCTGCACCGGCGGTCCGCAGAAGTTTAACATTGTCAAAGGAGACGGCAAACTTCATATGAAGTTCTTCCCCTACGAACTCAAGCTCGCCCACGTGTTCACCGTGGCCAGCTACAGCCGCACCACCACCCCGGACGTGCAGGTAGAGCTGGAATGGGAAGGCGTTACCGGCTACGGAGAAGCCTCTATGCCCCCGTACCTGGGCCAGAGCGTGGAAACGGTCACCAACTTCCTCAACAAGGTAGACCTTTCCCAGTTCAACGATCCTTTCAAGATGGAAGACATCCTTGAGTATGTGGACAGCCTCTCCGAGGGCGACGCCGCCGCCAAGTGCGCTATTGACATAGCCCTGCACGACCTCGTGGGCAAGCTGCTGGGCCAGCCTTGGTTCCGCCTCTGGGGCCTGGATCCCGACAAGGCTCCTTCCACCACCTTCACCATTGGCATCGACACCCCGGAAGTGGTCAAGGAAAAGACCCTTGAAGCCGTAGGCAAGTTCAATATCCTTAAAGTAAAAGTGGGTCTGGACACAGACGTTGAGATGATTGAAACCATCCGCACCGTCACCGATGTTCCGCTGGCCGTAGACGCCAACCAGGGATGGAAAGACCGCAACAAAGCCCTGGACGAGATTTTCTGGCTCAAGGAGCACGGCATTGTAATGGTAGAGCAGCCTATGCCCAAGGAGCGCCTGGACGATATTGCCTGGCTCACCGAGCACAGTCCCCTCCCCATCTTCGCCGACGAAAGCATCCAGCGTATGAAGGACATCCCGTCCCTTATGGGCGCCTACAACGGCATCAATATCAAGCTTATGAAGTGCACCGGTATGCGTGAGGGCTGGAAGATGGCCACTATGGCCCGCGCCCTGGGTATGAAGGTGATGGTAGGCTGTATGACGGAGACCTCCTGCGCCGTTAGTGCCGCAGCCCAGTTCTCCCCTTACGTAGACTTCGCAGACCTGGATGGCAACCTACTCATAGCCAACGACCGCTTTGACGGCGTAAAGGTCGTGAACGGCAAGCTCACCCTGCCCGACCGTCCCGGCATTGGCGTTATTCCGCTTTAATTAAAACACTGATACAATGGGAACCATCATCTACATCGCAGGTATCGTCCTCTCGGTTATGGCCGTTCTGGACATCCTCAAGAAGCCCATCTCCAACGGAGGTAAGCTCATCACCGCCGTCCTGGTCCTCCTTACCAGCTGGATTGGCCTGGCCGTTTATTATCTCTACGCCAAAGACCACCTCACCGAGTGGTTCAAATAAAACAGGTTGCAGAGTTCGAAAAAATTCGTATCTTTGCAACCCCAAACACGGTGAGTTGTCCGAGTGGTTGAAGGAGCCTGCCTCGAAAACAGGTTTGCGTGCGAGCGCAACGGGGGTTCGAATCCCTCACTCACCGCAAAGGTTATCAAAAAGTGCGTGCCAAGCTTGCTTGAGCACGCACTTTTTGGTAAGCTTTGCAAAGCCCGCCGCAGGCGGGTAGGGTTGCCGCGAAGCGGAATCCCGTAGGTGAGTGAGGGATGACCTTCCTTCCTGCAGGCCCTGTCGCTTCGCTCCGAATAATCCCGTAGGTGAGTGAGGGATTGAGTGTTTAATGGCGTGTCACCAACTACTTTTTGCACCTATACCGAAAAAACTGTATCTTTACGTCCTCAATAACCTAGGACTGCCATGAAGAAGAGACTTTCCACCATAGTTTTTGCAATTCTGGTGTTTGCTATACCGGTCTTGTCCGTTGTGAACGGACAACCCCTGACAGACGTTCTCAGAGACCTCAAGACCGAGCTCTCTATTGAATATGAACGCAGCACTATAGAGCAGGAACAGTTCAACACGGACTATGAGAGACAGCATCAGAGGATGGTGGATGTCATCACATCGGCTAACGAGCTGTCCATCCTCCTGTATACGCAGGACCAGAACATGACCTTCGACCTGGCTTATGCCCTCAACAAAGTCTCTAGCGCCTACAAGGACTTCGGCAAAGACAGAAGGCCTTACGACCGAATGGTCCACGAGCACAACATAGAGATTGACCGCTACGCCCGTCTCATCGAGGCCCTCCGGCGTCTCCCTCCCATCAAGAAGGAAATCGAGGTGGAGATTGTGCCCGACAGTCTGCTCTTCCACGGAGACTCCCTGACCGAGGAATACAAAGCCATCGCCTCCTCCCTGGAAAAGGAAGTGATCCGCATTTCCGTCAAGGACTCGCTATCCTCCCCTTTTGTCCTGGACCAGGAAGGAGAGATTTACCGAGACTCCTGCATCCGCCTGGCCTCCGAGCTGCTTAAACAACAGGCTCAGAACAGGGCCACCATAGTGGCCGACAGCACCCACTACCAGGCGGCCTACTGGCGTATGAAAGAGGCCTACGACTACGCCCAGTCCCGCTACCTCGAGCTGGAGAAATATATCTTCCTGGACGGTCAGACACCGTTTACGGAAATCCTGGCCAATCCCAAGCTCCATTGGGCCAGGGTAAAGGCCGATTTAAACGACCAGTACGATTTCGGAGATCTGGACAATAGCAACACCGAAGATGAGGATGCAGACCTGTTCGACGGCCTTACCAGCAAGGGCGCCAACGCCATACTGGTGATTGTGTGCATCATCCAGCTGGTGGGACTGGCCATCTTCTGGCTCCTTGCATACCTTGCATTAACGCTGCTGAGACGCATCCCCAAGGTCAAAAAGCACCTGCCCAAGAAGGAGATCCCCCTGTTCTTCGTATTGGTTGGAACCGTGGTGTACTTCCTTATCCTGGGCTTCAGCATTGGCGGTAACGAGTACATCAATCTGAGTGCTCAGCACGGCAACACCTTCCTCGTTCTG
>JAEEGG010026390.1_pt1 | contig 11096 bp, 9 predicted proteins | sample 9134161 | NCBI WGS metagenome assembly JAEEGG01 (sample SAMN16246543, study PRJNA631951) | gut metagenome | biome: gut microbiome; feature: rumen; material: CR-attached | host: Bos | place: Iran: Karaj | collected 2018-10
AAAGCAGATAGTCGGCATACTCCTTGGGGCAACTTGCAGTATTGCCGATTCGGAGGAAGTCGATGCCCGCCTCTTTCAACTTGCCGCATATCTCATCCACGGCGCGGTTGGTGAATGACATCAGCAGGAGCGTCGAATCGGGGTCGAGCAACTCCTCCTGTACGGTGTTGAGCATACCGAACGAGGTCTTGCCTGTGCCCGGAGGACCAATGATGAGGAAGAGTTCCTGCGCCTGTCGGACATGCAGCGCCAGGTCGTTGAATGCTCCGTAATCGCCTCGCAGCGAGAGACTTCGGTCCACTTCGGGCGTCCGTTGTAGGAGCAGCAGGTCGCGCCGTGACTTGGGCGCCGACAGGAAGGCATGGATGCCTCGGTACAGACTGCTGTAGGATGCCTCCATGAAGTCGTGTTCGATGGCCCAAAGGCGTTCCCGCTGGCGGACGAAGAAACGGTTATCCGACTGAGCAGCACGCAGTTGCAGGGTGATGCTGTCGGTCTGGATATCCTCGATGGTGCAGCGCAAGACCATGGTCCGTCGGGCATCCGGTTCCGCCTCCTTGTCGTAAGGGTAGAGGATGACGATGTCACCCACGCGGAAGTTCGACATGTCGTTGTCCGCCGTCTCGGCAAAGCGCAGTCGGACATGTTCGATGCTCCCCGTGCTCTCTTCGTCGGGCGAAATCAGTTCCAGACAGTCGTAGATGTTGCCCGCTTGCCTTTTCTCCAGCAGCGAATCCTGCCACGTGGAGGCAAAGCCTGAACTCTCTTTGGTCTGGTTGCCCAACTTCGATAGGACGTGCTCGTTGGCGATGAAGTTCAACATCCGCAGGTAGTAGGCCTTCTCCAGTTCCGATGCTTGGTGTATGGGGGCCAACACTTGTTCAATCTGCGGACGTTGGAACCGCTCCCACAGCGTGTCGTGGGTCTTTTTCTCGTTGAAACTGTCGGCGGTCAGTTCGTCCAACAGGTGGTAGCCCTCGGGCTGCGCATAATGCAGTTCCTTGTATGCCAGTTCGTTGCGCACCTGGATGGCGCGGAAGATAAGTTCGGGCGCCGAGCCGAGGTCCAACAAGCTCTCCTCGTATTTGGAGTAGAGCAGGAAGGTGTGCAATTCGCCTTTGTTCTTTTCGTATTGCTCGCGGTAGTTGTATTTGATCAACAACGCATAGAGCAACAACTGCACATAATGTTCGTCGGTCTGCTTCGGGGTCTGGTAGTTGCCGCAGGGGAACTTCCCGCTGCCCGATTTCTGCTCCAACAGCACCTTGTAGTCCAGTTGCAGGAAGTCCATACGTCCTTGCAGACCCAGCATTTCCGAGAAGAAAGTCGGTTCGACGATGCCCTCCTTCGGGTCGAAGTGCTTCACGGCGTTGGGCAAGTCGCGATGCATGACGCGGTCGATGTGCCGTTTCTGTATCTGCGCCTCGCTGTGGAAGTTGGCTTGTAACGGCGTGGTAGCCAGGTCGATAGCGTAGTTGTGAAAGAACTCCTTGATGCTCTCCTGGTAGGTGGTGGCGACGTTTGTCTGCTGAATGGATTCGTCCAACAATTGTCCTGCCAGATTACCCAACAGGATGGCACTGCTCTTTGGGGCAGGGGCCAGTTTCTTGGTCAGGTCCACCAACGGCGAGTCGGCATAGTTGGTGAAGCAGTGTGCCACCGTCGAGATGTTGACCAGATAGTCGGGTTCGAAGATGATCATCTCGGGATAGAGCACACCATCCTCTTCGCGTGGGCGCAACAGGTTCAGTTGTGCACCGACGTAGAAAAGCTCCTTCAGATAGGTCCAGTCCTGTGTCTGCTCCTGTTCTTCTGTTGTAGGGCGGAAGAAATGACCGCAACGGTCGTAGCGCACACGGGTCAAGTCCTCATCCGGATTGGTGTCGGCGTGCACAAAGATATAGGTGTCGTCCCACGTTTCGACAATGACGCGCAGATATTCGCCCAACAAGGCAGGCAGCGGTTTGAACTCTTGCTCCGTGGGGTAGAGGGCTTGGAGCGACAGCGGAACCTTGCTCTGGTAGAGGAACCCGATGAATTCTGACAGATTGCGCAGGTCGGTGCGGTGAGCCAGTCGGAGGGTCGTCTCACTCAGTCGTTGCCACTCGCCCAGCCGTTTGCGCGTTTCGTTGATGCGATGTGCCAACACCCGCGTCGCCCCGTGTTCCTTGAGCAGGTAATCCGTACGGGCAAAGTCGCCCGTGGCAAATGTCACGTGCGTCTCGTTCGTCTTCAGAAACAGGCACTTACGGAAGGTCTGACTCCATGCCCGATACATCTCTCTGTAGTCGGGCAGACGCCGATACGCCGCTTCGACTTGGTCAAAGAGGTTCGTGGCTGTTTCCGGTTCGTAGGCTGTTGTCGATGTGTTGGGTTCTGTCATTGTCTTTTTAAAAATATAGAGTTTCTAGTATTTCTAGATTCTCTGCTCTATACCGCGACAAATCATGGTTTGTCGGGGTATTTCTCAAAATACTCTTTGACTTGTTCCTTGAGGTTCTGGAGGTGCTCTTGCATCTGGACTTTCTTTACAGAATCTTTTTCCCGCTCGATATATTTTTCTGCATCTATGCACTCTTTTGGCCAATCTTCCGACCGGTAGAATTTTCTCATGTCGGAAATGTACCTTGAAATGTCATTATCTGTTGTCCAATTTATCAAAGAAGAAATCAACCACCTTCCGTCGTGCTTGGCAAGGTGCATAATGTGATTATCTTTCTCAATACACCAACCGCCACCTTCACATTCTGCAATACGTTTTGTTTCCACCAAGACGGAATCCTCGTTGAAGGGTGTTACATAGAAGGTTGCGGGGAGGGTGGGAACTAAGTAATCAAAGTTCAGTGAACCGAGCAATTCAAGTTTGTCCGAAGGTCCCTCTAAGTCGTCTTCTGGTATGGCAAGAGCGGCCTCGACCAGAGAAAGTAATCTTGGACTGAATATCTCCTGTGGGTGTTTTTGATAGGAGTTGTTCGATATATTGCAATACAACGTTTTCACTCTCTCTTCCGTTAGACCCGAAGCCCAAAGTTGTTCAACCTGAGCAGAATCGCCTTCTATGACTAACCCTATCCGTTGTGGGTCGGCGATGGATAGTGAGTCAGGATAATTGTTCAGATATTTGTTCGCAGCGGCAAAGTCACGTTTGAGGATTTCAGGAATGCGGAGCATGATGCGACGGTCTTTTATTTCGGTCTTTAATCTCTTTAGTCCTGACTTGTCTGACGTGTCGTAGGTTCCGTACTCGAAGTCGGCAACCTTCCATTTGCCATTTTCTAATTCTGTCTTAATGCGGATACTTCCTTCCTTTTTCATCTTGATGAGGTAATCATAAATGTAGAGGTATTTGATTATGACAGAATCATTTCCAGCTACTTTCTGGAAACTCAGGTACTCCGCACCATCTACTTCGTTGATGAGATATACGTATGGAAACAATTTTTGGTCATACTTAGCAAAATAAAGGGTGTCCGTCGCAGCGTATTCCATAAAACATCGCCGTAATTCTTCGGTGAGTCTCTCTGCATTTTCTGGTTGAAGTGCGTCATATCCCTGTAACGTTGGCAAGGCCCGAAACAACTTCTGTGCTATCGAGTCGGTCAATTCTGTTTCCGGCTCGATGGCAATCTTGTCGCTCTCGGCTTGCTCGGAGTTGGTCTCGGTAGCCGGAAGTGCCATTCCGGAGGTGGGGAGTGCTGTCTCCTGCTTCTTGGTGGTGCAGGCCGACAACAGACTAAGGAGGAGCCATGCCTCTAAAAGATTGTTTTTATATCCCATGTGTATTTATCGTTCTTGGTGCAAAGATAAGAATGTATTTCGGAATTTCAAAATATTTCATTAACGAAGAGCTTTCTGCCCACATTCTCTTTGTTATACCTTTGTATATTGTGTCGGAGTCAGTACTTTATGAATGATATGGGTAATAAAAGACGCGTTTTTACTCACGTTGTTGATGTCGTGCCCAATAAAAAGCCATTTGTTGGGCACGACATCAACATCATGCACAATAAATGGCCTTTTATTGGGCATGTTTAGTTCTCTCCCACACTCATAAATAATTTAACCAATGGAGTGTTAATGTAGTAGTTGGATTTGCCTATCTTCATCTTGGTCAGTAAACCCATATCTACTATCTTTGATAAATAGGCAGATGCTGTGTTGCGACTCACCATCATATCTCTTTCCACATATTCTATCTTTGTATATGGATGGTAGAATAAGTTGTTGAGCAACTCGTGTTTATATAGTCTGCCAAACTCTGGCCGGAGTTTGGCTTTGTATTCTGTCATCAAGGCAGATATTCCTTTGACAAGATTGATGGTTTGCTCGGCCGTACTTTCTATGCCCTTCAACATGAACAAGATCCATCTTTCCCATTGCTCAAAATTGTTGCCATCGTGATCTCTGATTTCCTGAATCAGACCGTAATACTCCCCTTTGTTGTGAGTGATGTAGCGACTCAGATAGAGAATCGGCAAATCCAGGAGGTCGGACATCACAAGGTAAAGTATTAGCACAATTCGACCAGTTCTACCATTGCCATCATAGAACGGATGAATGCTCTCAAACTGATGGTGAATGATGGCCATTTTGATTAATGGATCCAAGTCGCTTGTCTCGTTGTTGTTGATGAACAATTCCAAGTTGGCCATATAAGCCTCAATGTCTGCCCCATTCTGAGGCGGATTATATACTGTTTCTCCCAGATTGTTTTTGAGGCTTGTCCCTGGCACTTTTCTAAATCCGGCATTGTTATTCTCTAGGGCCTGTTGAACTTCTTTGATAGTGTTGAGCGTCAAGACGTGATGCGTCTTAACCTGCTGGTAACCAGATATCAGAGCATTGCGATAATTCATTACCTCTTTCTCGGCTGCTTTGATAATACTGTCTTTCAAAGCTAAGTCTGCTTTGTACAGGTCATCTTGTGTGGTGATGATATTCTCCACCTCACTGCTGTCTTTCGCTTCTTGCAGAGTCAGAGTACTGATCAATATGTTTTCATTGGGTATGGTCAAGGCAACACCTTTCAACTCAGCCAACTTCTTGTTGGCACGGTTGAGCTGCTTCAAGACTTCTTTTGTCTCCAAGTCGTAGCCGAGAGGCAAGGTCGGTATATGGTAGTTGTTCATATTGTTATTATTTTAGAATTCACTCCTTGCTTGCCACGCGTCAATTGGCGGAGTGATGAGTCACACTGATGGGAGTGGGAGTCTTGGTTGCAAAGATAATAAAAATACTCCGCATAACAAAATCTATGTCGAAAAAAACGTCTTGGGAACACGGAAATAAGGCTGTTTGATAACTTACGCGCATGTGCACGTGTATATAAACACGTGTATATAAAAACGAAAAGCGTTTGCAGAACTGCAAACGCTTCGGCGGAGAGAACGAGATTCGAACTCGTGGAACCCTAATCAGGTTCGTCGGTTTAGCAAACCGGTGGTTTCAGCCACTCACCCATCTCTCCAAGATGGTAGCGCCTACGAGACTCGAACTCGTGTACCCGGCGTGAGAGGCCGGTATCCTAACCGCTAGATGAAAGCGCCATAGTTTGTCAAACTCGTTATGTCTTCGATTGGGGGAGGGAGTCTGACAACCTCTCGACAATCTGTTGGGGTGGCGGGTGGGGCTCGAACCCACGACATTCAGAACCACAATCTGACGCTCTAACCAACTGAACTACAGCCACCATGTGGCAACTCTGTCTGAATTGCGGGTGCAAAGATAAAGCTAATATCTGATAATTCCAAATTTTTTGCCGACTTTTTTATCTTTTTTGTCGAAAATTTTGTATTTTGACGCTCCAGAGCCCCCTTTTTGCTCTCTGTAGAGTGCTTTTTCGCCAGTTTTGTCCCTCTTAGTCCTTTCGTCCTTTGTCCCCTTGTCCATTGTTCTTTGTTCCCCTGTCCATTGTCCTTAGTTCCCCTGTTCTCGCTGTCACCTTTCCGTTTCGATTGGAACGACCTTCTCCCTTTTTGCTACCTTTTAAAGGGAGAAAGAAGACAGAAGGAAAGCAGACGGTCAAGGGAAGGGTGACAGGATGGAGGGTAGGTGGAGGAAGTGAGGTGGCAGAAAAGGTGGAAAAGAACGAAGAAGGAGAGAAATGTGTCGTTTGCGATGTAAATTTTGTTACTTTGGAATGGCAAAAGAGAGGAAAAATGGGTTAAATAATTGAAAAATAGAGGGAAATATGGATAAATCGTGTGCGATATAAAAGAAAAGGTGTATCTTTGCATCGACAAAAGGAATTATTCGCCGGGCGGAGTGAGAATGCCGGAAACGGCCAGGCTCCGAAGCCCCTTTTAACAATATATATTATGAACGTACATGATTTCAAAGTAGTAAAGCGTTTTAACAAGCAGGATGTCGAAGTTTCGTTGAGTGACTACAAAGGCAAGGTGTTGCTCGTGGTCAATACGGCAACCGCCTGCGGATTGACTCCTCAATACGAGGCATTGGAGAAGATGTATCGCAAGTATAAGGAGTGCGGACTGGAGATTCTGGATTTCCCTTGCAATCAGTTCATGGAGCAGGCTAAGCAGGATGACGAGGGTATCAACCAGTTCTGCAGTGCTAAGTACGATACCACTTTCCCCCGATTCAAGAAGATTGACGTGAACGGCGAGGGAGCGTCACCTCTCTTTAAATATATGAAGGAGCAGAAGCCATCGGGTCACGGTTCTGGCAACTTGTTCATGAACTGCTTGCTGTGGTGCACTTCTCTGATTAACGGCAAGAGTGGCAAGCGAGGCGACATCAAGTGGAACTTTACGAAATTCCTGGTCGATCGCGACGGAAATGTAGTTGAGCGTTTTGAGCCAACGGTCACTCCCGACAAGATTGCACCTTACATCGAGCGTTTGCTTAGCAAGTAAAATGGAACGGCGGAAGAGATTTCCGCCGTTTTCGCGTTTTGCGCTATGTGGGAGCGGGGATTGGCCACGGGGAGATAGAACCGGAAAAAGGGCGTGTTTGTGTCGTATGTGTAAAGTGTGGATTTCAAAAAGTGGACTTTTGAACAGCGGATTTCGATTTGTTGAGTAGTTTTTCGTCGTAAAATTTGGAATTGAAAAAGATTTGCCCTATCTTTGCACCCGCTAAAGAACGGAACACCTGTTCTCAGCAAGTTCGAGCTCCAATAGCTCAGTTGGTTAGAGCACATGACTGTTAATCATGGGGTCGTTGGTTCAAGCCCATCTTGGAGCGCAAGGCTTGGGAGTATTCCAGAGTGGCCAAATGGGGCAGACTGTAAATCTGCTGTCTACGACTTCGGTGGTTCGAATCCATCTGCTCCCACAAAGTAACGAAGGATACTAACGCTCTTTGAATATATGCGAAAATAGCTCAGTTGGTAGAGCACGACCTTGCCAAGGTCGGGGTCGCGGGTTCGAGTCCCGTTTTTCGCTCAAGGCTTAAAAGGGACTCGGTCCGAGAGAAGCAAGTCCCGATTTCGCTCAACGAAGTTGAATGATTGTCAATTATCGATTGTCAATTATCAATTCGAAAAGTTCTTTGACATATTGACAGATACTTGAAGATATCGAGGATGATACTACTGGTCATTCTCACAAGATAGACTTTCGGAAGGAAGTCAAAGCATGACTCCGTAGCTCAGTTGGTAGAGCAACTGACTCTTAATCAGTGGGTCGAGAGTTCGAGCCTCTCCGGGGTCACATACAGGTAATACAGAGAAAGGAAAAGTGGAATGACGGGTCGTTTTGCGAGCCAAAGTTCTCCGAATACGGGTGTAGCTCAGTCGGTAGAGCACTGGTCTCCAAAACCAGGTGTCGAGAGTTCGAACCTTTCCACCCGTGCTAATAAAAAAGTAAATGCAATGAGCAGATTTACAAATTACATATCAGAATCTTATTCTGAGCTGGTAAATAAGGTTTCTTGGCCTACCCATTCGGAGGTGTTGAGCAGTTCAATAGTTGTATTGCTTGCTTCCTTCATTATTGCAATTGTGATCCTCTTGATGGATATGCTCTTCGGTCAGCTGATTATGCCAGTAATCTACGGAACATTCTAAATCCTCGTTGAGATTATGGCAGAGTTCAGATGGTATTGTCTTCGCGCAATAAGCGGCAAGGAGTTGAAGGTAAAGGAGCTCATCGAGGCAGAAATTGCCAACGGTGATCTCGGAAAGTACGTTCAGCAAGTTGTCGTGCCTACTGAAAAGGTCGTCACCCAGAAGGACAACAAGAAAGTTGTCAAGGAAAAGGTGCTCTTTTCAAGTTACGTCTTCGTGCGTTGTCAGGTGGTCAACCAGACTATCGGCGACAAGACTGTGAAGAAACTGGCTGGTGAGGCACAACTCCAGTTGTCGAACCTCAGCAATGTAGTCGGTTTCCTCTGCGGTCGTAATTCGAAGATGCCGGAATTCCTGCCTGATGACCAGATTGCCGCTATGCTTGGTAATGTGGACGAGAAGGCAGAGATGGAGGCAGAGACCGAACTTTCATTCATGGTTGGCGAGACCATCAAGGTCAACGACGGTCCATTCAAGGACTTCGACGGCATTGTGGAGGAAGTCAACGTGGAGAAGAAGAAACTTAAAGTTATGGTCAAGATCTTCGGTCGTAAGACCCCTCTTGAACTTAACTACGATCAGGTCACTAAAGAGGCTTAATCCAGAAGGGAGTTTGTACTGGAAGCGTGCGGTCTGAGTCCGCCCCCTCGCAAGAGGCTTTGTTACAACGCTTGAGAAGCAATCCTGTTTGACTGGATAGGCAAATATTAACCGCTGAATAGGCGCGAGTCGAAAACTGAGAACCTGTGAGGGAACGATGTGAATAGACATTTGTAACGCCTTCAGCACAATAATCAAAATAATAATGGCAAAACAAATTGCTGGACAGATTAAGCTGCAGATCAAAGGTGGTGCAGCAAATCCAGCTCCTCCAGTAGGCCCAGCTCTTGGTTCCAAGGGCATCAACATCATGGCCTTCTGTAAGGAGTTCAATGCGCGTACTCAGGACAAGGCCGGTAAGGTCCTGCCTGTAGTCATCACTTATTATGATGACAAGTCTTACGACTTCATCATCAAGACTCCACCGGCTGCTGTTCAATTGCTCGAGGCCTCTAAGGCTAAGAAGGGCTCTGGTGAGCCTAACCGTAAGAAGGTTGCCGAGGTAACATGGGATCAGATCAAGGCTATTGCCGAGGATAAGATGCCTGACCTCAACTGCTTTACTTTGAGTTCAGCCATGTCACTGATTGCAGGTACTGCACGTAGCATGGGTATTACCGTCAAGGGCGAGAAGCCTGAACTTTAATCCTTAAAACTTCAATTAACAATGGCAAAACTTACTAAGAATCAGAAGGCCGCCGCTGCTAAGATTGAAGCAGGTAAGGCTTATACTCTTGACGAGGCTTCTGCACTCGTAAAGGAGATTACATATACCAAGTTCGACGCTTCTGTCGATATTGACATCCGCCTGGGTGTTGACCCACGTAAGGCTAACCAGATGGTACGTGGCACCGTTTCATTGCCTAACGGCACTGGCAAGACCGTTCGCGTTCTCGCTATCTGCCAGGGTGCTGATGCTGATGCAGCTCTTGCTGCTGGTGCTGACTACGCTGGTCTGGATGAGTACTTGGAGAAGATCAAGTCCGGTTGGACTGACGTTGATGTTATCATCACTCAGCCAGCTTTCATGGGCAAGTTGGGTCCTCTCGGTCGTGTACTCGGTCCTCGTGGTTTGATGCCTAACCCAAAGTCTGGCACCGTTACTATGGATGTTGCCAAGGCTGTCAAGGAGGTTAAGCAGGGTAAGATCGACTTCAAGGTGGACAAGGGTGGTATCGTACACACCTCTATCGGTAAGGTTTCTTTCTCAGCTGAAGCTATCAGCCAGAATGCTAAGGAGTTTATCAACACCATCATCAAGCTGAAGCCTGCAACTGCTAAGGGCACTTACATCAAGAGTATTTTCCTTTCGAGCACGATGAGCGCCGGCATCAAGATCGACGCTAAGACTGTCGAAGCATAAAAAATAGTCTATTATGAAAAAAGAAGATAAAGTCCTTAATATCGAGAAGCTTGAAGCTCTCCTCGGCGAGTATGCTCACTTCTACGTTACTGACATCGCTGGCTTGAATGCTGAGGCTACCAGTGGCTTGCGCCGCAAGTGCTTTGGCAAGGAGGTTAAGCTTGTCATGGTTAAGAACAAGCTGTTCTGCAAGGCTCTTGAGAAGAAGGGTCTTGACTTCAGCCAGATTGCTGAGGCCTTCCACGGCACTTCCGCTATCATGTTCTCTAACACTGGCAACGTTCCAGCCAAGTTGATCAAGGAAGTGAACGGTCCTAAGGATGAGATCGTCAAGCTGAAGGCAGCTTACGTAGAGGAGTGCTTCTACGGTGCTGACTCTCTCGAAACACTCGTTGCAGTCAAGAGCAAGAACGAACTCATTGCAGACGTTATCGCACTGTTGCAGTCGCCTGCCAAGAACGTTATCTCGGCTTTGCAGAGTGGTCAGAATACCATCCACGGTGTGCTTAAGACCTTGGGTGAGCGTCCTGAATAATCATTGGACGCAACAAGCCGTGAGTCTGTCTCCCTGCAAGGGCAACGTGTGGTTGTCTGGGTTGGGCTCTGTGGCTTGACTTATAACAAAAAAACAAAAAAATTATAATATAACAAATAAAAAAAATTACAATTATGGCAGATTTAAAAGTTCTCGCAGAAGAGTTGGTAAACCTTACTGTTAAGGAAGTAAATGAACTCGCACAGATCCTGAAGGATGAGTATGGCATCGAGCCAGCTGCTGCAGCTGTTGCTGTTGCTGGTCCTGCTGCAGCTGGTGCTGCTGCTCCAGCCGCTGAGGAGAAGACTAACTTCGACGTTGTCTTGGCCGATGCAGGTGCTGCTAAGCTGGGCGTAGTTAAGGCTGTTAAGGAGGCTTGCGGTCTTGGCCTGAAGGAGGCTAAGGATCTCGTTGACGCTGCTCCTAGCACCGTTAAGGAGAATCTTCCTAAGGCAGAGGCTGAGGCTCTCAAGAAGGCTCTTGAGGAGGCTGGCGCTAAGGTTGAGCTCAAGTAATTTCTTCCCGGAACTATTCTGGAAACATGGTTTAGCTCCCTGTCAAAACAGGGA
>JAEEGG010026392.1_pt1 | contig 11096 bp, 10 predicted proteins | sample 9134161 | NCBI WGS metagenome assembly JAEEGG01 (sample SAMN16246543, study PRJNA631951) | gut metagenome | biome: gut microbiome; feature: rumen; material: CR-attached | host: Bos | place: Iran: Karaj | collected 2018-10
GCGCACTATTGTCTGCCAGCCCGTCAGAAGCATTATAGACCCTGAACTGCCGCACAATATCCTCCGCTGAAGCACGTGGTGCCAGCAGCACTAAAAGCAGCCATGTGACGAGTACAGACTTTAAGTTCATTTACACTATCGTTTGTTACACGGGCAAAGATACAAACTATCTTCGTAATCTCCAAATTATTTCGGTTATTTATATTTTTTACACGAAAACCTTTCGCTTTTCACCGAATTTTCGTACCTTCGCAGGCAGAATGTACCTCACGACACTATACCGACAAGTCAGGCAATACCGTACTGCATCACTACTGACGCCCCTGTTTACGGCGTTGGAAGTAGTGACCGACGTGCTGATACCCTATGTGACGGCATCGCTCATCGACAAGGGCATCAATGCCGGCAACATAGAGAACGTCTATCTCTATGGGGCGGAAATGATTGGGCTGGCATTCCTGAGTTTAGGGTTCGGCATCCTGGCAGGTCGCTTCTCGGCGTATGCCTCGACGGGCTTTGCCGCCAACCTGCGTAGTGCGATGTACAGGAAGATACAGACGTTCTCGTTTTCCGACATTGACAAATACGCCACTTCAGGACTGGTGACCCGCATGACGACCGACGTGAACGCGCTGCAGAATGCCTACCAGCAGATTCTGCGCATCACGGTCAGGGCTCCGTTCCGGCTGTTGCTGAGCATCGTGATGTGTATGGTGATTGACGCTCGTCTTAGTCTGATATTCCTCACGGCGCTGGTGGTGCTGAGTTTCTCGCTCTACCATATCATATCGCGTGTAGCCCGTCTGTTCCAGCAGGTGTTTGTGAAGTATGACTCCCTGAACCAGAGCGTGCAGGAGAACATTGCCGCCATCCGTGTGGTGAAAGCCTTTGTGCGCGAGGACTACGAGAACCGCAAATTCACGAAGGCTGCCGAAGGGCTCTATCAATTATATGTACGCGCAGAGAGCCTGATGGCGCTGAACCACCCCATTATGAACCTGGTGGTCTATGGCTGCATCATCGCGCTGTCGTGGTTTGGTGCCCACTACATTGTGGGTGGCACGCTGACGACGGGCGAACTGACCTCTTTGTTCACCTACGTGATGTCCATCCTCATGTCGCTGATGATGCTGTCCATGATTTTCGTCATGCTGACCCAGAGTGCGGCATCGGCCAAACGCGTGGCAGAGGTCATTGAGCAGGAGCCGTCCATCATCTCGCCAGCACACAGCGTCAGCACCGTCAGCGACGGCAGCATCGCATTCCGTGAAGTGAGGTTTGACTACAAGCAGACGGTGGACACCCCCGCCAAGCAGTCGCGAAAGTCTGCCCTGTATAACGTGACGTTCAGCATCAGAAGCGGAGAAACCATCGGCATCATCGGTGGTACGGGCAGCGGAAAGACGTCGTTGGTGAACCTCGTCAGCCGTCTGTACGACGTGACGAAAGGCGAAGTACTGGTGGGCGGCCACAACGTGAAGGACTACGACCTGTCTGTGCTGCGCGATGCCGTGTCCGTAGTGCTCCAACAGAATATCCTGTTCAGCGGAAGCATCGTGGAGAACCTGCGCTGGGGAAAGCGCGACGCCACGTTGGAGGAATGTCGCCGTGCCTGTGAGATAGCCTGCGCCACAGAGTTCATCGACCAGATGCCTGACGGCTTCGACACCCACATAGAACAGGGCGGCACAAACGTCAGCGGCGGTCAGAAGCAACGCCTCTGCATCGCTCGTGCCCTCATGAAGCGGCCGAAGGTACTGGTGCTGGACGACTCGACGTCGGCTTGCGACACCGCAACGGATGCAAAGATTCGCGAGGCCCTGAGGACCCAGCTTCCTGAGATGACCAAAATCATTATTGCCCAGCGCATCCTGAGCATCAAGGACTGCGATCGCATCATCGTGCTGGACAATGGTATGGTGACAGGCTTTGACACCCATGAGAACCTGCTGCGCACGAACGCACTCTATCAGGAGATATGCCAGATACAGAGCGAGACGCAGGGCGACTTCGACAAGAAAGGAGGTGAGGCATGAGACAGCCAGGTTTCGGACCACAGCGCGAACGTCCGCAGGCAGGATTCCAGCGTGCCAGCAAGGAGCAGCGTGACGTGCTGCTGCGCATGACCTCCTTCGTGTGGCACCACTACCGCTGGCTGATGGTGGTGGTACTGGCCTGTGTGGTGGTGAGCAGTCTCACGTCGCTGGTATCGTCGCTCTTCACGAAGACGCTGATTGACGACTACATCGTGCCGCTGACCATGGCCGACAACCCAGAATATGCCACGCTGGCACAGACGCTCTTCAAACTGGGCCTCATACTGCTGCTCGGCACCGTGTGCTCCTATACCTACAACCGGCTGATGATTACCATTTCGCAAGGTACGATGCTACGGTTGCGCAAACAACTTTTTGAACGCATGGAACACCTGCCGCTGAGCTACTTTGACCAGCGACAGCACGGTGACATCATGTCGGTCTATACCAACGACGTCGATTCGCTGCGTCAGATGATTTCCACCGCTTTGGCACAAGTGTTCTCGTCGCTCATCACCATCGTTGCCACCTTTACGTCAATGGTCGTGCTGAGCATTCCGCTGACACTGGTATCAGTAGGCATGGCAGCCGTCATGATGCTGGTCACGGGTTGGCTGGGCAAGCGTTCCAGGAACTACTTCCGCACCCAGCAGCAGAGTCTGGCGGCAGTCAACGGTTACATCGAGGAGATGCTGACAGGCCAGAAGGTCGTCAAAGTGTTCTGCCACGAACAGCAGGCCATCAGCGACTTTGAGCAGAAGAACGAGCAACTACGTTCCTCAGCCTGCAATGCCAACAAGATTGCGAATATCGTGATGCCCGTCAACGGCAACCTGGGGAACCTGGGCTATGTGCTCATCGCCGTTGTGGGTGCCACCGTCGTACTATCAGACTCTTCCCTCATCACGCTTCACGCTTCACTCACCCTCGGAACCATCGTGGCCTTCCTCCAGCTGAACAAGAGTTTCACACAGCCCATCACGCAGGTGAGCCAGCAAATCAACAGCGTACTCAATGCCTCGGTAGGTGCCGAACGCGTCTTTGCGCTGATGGATGCGGAACCTGAGGAGGACGAAGGGACGCAAGTCATTACGGAGGCCAAGGGCGACGTGGATTTCAAGGGTGTGGACTTTGGCTACACGACCGACAAGCAAGTGCTCTTCGACATCAACATCGACTCAAACCCTGGACAGAAGATAGCCTTCGTGGGCGGCACAGGAGCCGGCAAGACCACCATTATCAACCTCATCAACCGCTTCTACGAGATACAAGGCGGCAAAATACTCTATGATGGAATCCCCATACGCGACATACAGAAGTCGTCGCTCCGCAAGAGCATGAGCATCGTGCTACAGGAGACACACCTCTTCACGGGCACCGTGCTGGACAACATACGCTACGGACGGCTTGACGCTACGGACGAGGAATGTCGCGAGGCAGCCATACTGGTGGGTGCTGACGACTTCATCCGCCGTCTGGCCGACGGCTACCAGACGCTGCTGACAGGCGACGGCAGCAACCTCAGTCAGGGTGAGCGGCAGCTGCTTGCCATTGCGCGTGCAGCCATTGCCAATCCGCCCGTCCTCATTCTCGACGAGGCCACCAGCAGCATCGACACCCGCACGGAGCGAATGGTTCAGCAGGGGATGGACCGTCTGATGCAGGGACGTACCACGTTTGTCATTGCCCACCGTCTCTCTACCATCCGTAATGCCGACCAGATTATGGTGATGGAGCACGGACGCATCATCGAACGTGGCAACCACGAACAACTGCTCGCCCAACATGGCAAGTACTACCAGCTGTTCACGGGGGCAGACAGTAAACAGCAAACAGTAAACAGCAAACAGTAAACAGCAAACAGTAAACAGTAAACAGTAAACTACTATAGTACAATGAGAATAGACATTATAACCGTATTGCCTGAGATGCTGGAGGGCTTCGTCCACGAGTCCATCCTGGCACGGGCAGAGAAGAAAGGACTGGCCGAGATACGCCTTCACAACCTGCGTGACTACACCCTCGACAAGTGGCGCCGCGTGGACGACTACCCCTACGGCGGTTCAGCAGGAATGGTGATGCAGTGTGAGCCCATTGACCGCTGCATCACGGCCCTGAAGGCAGAGCGCGACTACGACGAGGTCATCTTCACCTCGCCTGACGGCGAACGCTTCGACCAGCACATAGCCAACGAGCTGTCGCTGAAGGGAAACCTGATTATTCTGGCCGGTCACTACAAGGGTATCGACCAGCGCATACGCGACCACCTCATTACGCGCGAAATCAGCATCGGCGACTTCGTGCTGACAGGCGGTGAACTGGTAGCCGCCATGATTGCCGACGCCGTGGTCCGCGTGGTGCCTGGCGTCATCGGCGACGAGCAGTCAGCACTCTCCGACTGCTTCCAGGACGACATCCTGGCTGCCCCCATCTATACCCGTCCGGCTGACTACAAGGGCTGGAAGGTGCCTGAGATACTGCTCAGCGGCAACGAGGCAAAAATCAGGGCTTGGGAACTGGAACAGGCCATGGAGCGTACACAACGACTCAGGCCAGACCTGCTTAAATGAATTGAGGATTGAGAATTTACCAGCCGAAGACGTTGCGTAGCACCCACCAGAGGAAGACAGCCACCAGGAACGTGTAGGCTGCGAGAGGACTCAGCAGCACCTCAGAAAGCCTGCGATAACGGTGATAGACGAGCTGACTGACGGCTACTGCGGCGAAATAGGCAAATGCCAGGAAGAGGAAGGCATTGTAACGGAAGGCGGCTACCACATCGCCATGCAGCAGCGCATGCAGCATGCGCTGTGAACCACACCCTGGACACTTGTAGCCGGTCAGCTGATAGATAGCGCATTTGGGGAACCAACCTGCTGACGACGGATCGAAGACGAAATAGACGACCGTGACGCCAATGACCATCAGCAGGATGATTCCCCAAATGTATGGTTTCTTCATTCAGACTGTCTTAGTAACTGCCTGCCATAGATGCTGCTATGACGAGGAAGTAATAGAGTGTCCAACCGACGATGCTCAGCAAGCCACCGATTATCAGGATGGTAATAGCCCAGTTGGCCCACTTGTTGGCATCGATGCCTGACTTCATCGCTGCAGGATAGTTGCCCATCTGGTAGTCGGTCTCCACACGGTTGGCAGCCACCAGCGACAGGATGGCGAATATCAGGCACAGGACACCCATACAGTTGCCGCAGCAGAACATGCTGACGATGGTCAGCACCAATGCCCAGACGGCCTTCGACTTGTGGTTTTCAGGCATGGGGACGAAATTGCCACCGCCGCCATAGCCGCCGCCATAGCTGCTGTTATAGCCGCTGTTATACGACGACTGCTGGCTGCTGCCCAGCACCTGCTGCAATTCAGGAATCTGACTGGCAGGCAACCAGTTGGGCATGCCCTCCGTCCAGACACTCGTATCGTAGCCTATGCCGCGCGATCGCAGTTGGTCGAGCGTAAAGGGCCCTGCCTGCTGATTATCCTCTATAATATAATAAGAAGCCATGCGACACGCGCTTTAGCTATTAGCAACAATTAAGACCACATAGATGATGATGGCGATGATTTGCAGCACCACACCAATGCCCAAGAGGATGAAGCCAATCTTACAGTACTTTCCAGCCTTGTCGCTGGCAGCCTGTGCGGCAGCATAGTTACCCAGGCGGAACTGTGTCTCCACCTTGTTGTTCTCCATCAACGCCAGGATGCCCAGGACGGTATTGATAATACCAGGACAGCACAAGAGTGAGAGTGCCACGATGATGATGCACTGCATCTTGTAGTCCTTCGGCATCATCGGCTGCGTACCGTCCCATCCTCCGTCTGACGACTCCGGCTGGCTCTGATAGCTGCTGTTATAGGACGGCTGCTCATACATCGGAGCAGGCTCGGGCTCTGGTGTCGGCGGAGCCTGTGGCGGAGTCTGTGGCGGAGTCTGCTGTGCAAACAAGAACTGCAGTTCGCTGACCTGACCGGCGAGCGTCCAGTTAGCCATACCTTCGGTCCATACATTCGTGTCGGGAGTGATACCCCTGGCTGCCAGCTGTTCAAGTGTGAACGGGCCTGCCTGCTGATTGTTTTCTACAATGTAATACGTTGCCATATCGTTCAAGAATTTAGTTTCAGTTGCCAAAAGTAAACAATAATTTGCAGTTTTCCAAATAATCCGTCCATTATTTTCATTTCAGGGCCTATTATTTGTTGTTTTGACAGAACAACTCCCCCAGTCGGTAGCCTTCCTCGTAGAGTGCCTCGAGTTTCCGCACGTCCTTCTCCATGCGTCCCACGTCCATGGGCCGCTGCGGACGGATAACACTGATCCTGCCCTCGTCCTCCATGCGTTCGACAGTCTCCAGCTGCGCGTTATAGACGGCCACGCGATGACTCAGGGCAACACGCAGACGCGGATAGTTACGATAGATGTAGCGTGGAATCTTCAGGTCGCGGCTGCTGTTTCGGAACCCCCTGTTGCGCGTCATGATGACCACGTTGTACTCATGGCCCATGCTGACGGCATGCTCCACGGGGATGCTGTCGATGATGCCGCCGTCCAGGTAGGGCTGCCCGTCTATCTCGACAATCTTGCTGACGTAGGGCAGGCTGCTCGACGCACGGCAGATGTCAATGAGCCGCTGGCGGTTGCCAGCATGCTCGCTCAGGTACTCCACGCGCCCCGTGTTGCAGTTGGTGACAGCCATCTCAAAGAGCGACTCGTTACGGAAATACGTGTTGTAGTCGAAAGGTATCAACTCGTTGGGGAAGCGGTCGTACAGCAACTTCGGGTCGAAGATGCACCCCTGCGTCACCAGGTGGCGCAGTCCGATGTAGTCGTACTTTGCCAGCATGTCGATGTTCGAGATGCGTGCACGGCGCGGCTGACGGCTCATGTACGACAGTCCGTTGCAGGCTCCTGCCGACACCGCCACGACATAGCGGAAGTACAAATCGTACTTCATGAAGGCGTCCAGCACACCACTGGTGAATACTCCGCGCATGCCACCGCCTTCCAGCACCAAACCCGTATTTCTGCCTATTCGTGTCATTATATGCTAAATTATGTTGCAAAGATACTGCTTTTTCGTAAATAATATGTAACTTTGCCAAATAATTGATTGCAAAAACAACATTTTTGACTTATGTTCAGTAAAGAAACGTACATTCGCCGGCGCCAGGAGCTGAAAAAACTCATTGGCAACGGTATTATTATCTTCTTCGGAAACAACGAGGCACCCTATAACTACCCCGCCAACTGCTACGCCCCCATGCGTCAGGACTCCAGCTTCCTGTACTACTTCGGACAGCATCGTGACGGACTGGTGGGTGTTATTGACATTGACAAAGATGAGGAGTGGCTTTTCGGCGACGACATCGACGTGGAAGACATCGTCTGGATGGGTTTCACACCCTCCGTCAGCGACCTTGCCGCCGAGGTGGGCATCACCAGGACCGCCCCGATGGCGAAGTTAGCGGAAATCGTCAATCGGAAATCTGAAAATCGAAAATCCATTCACTTCCTGCCGCCCTACCGCTTCGACACGAAGATTCAGATCATGGACCTCCTGGGCATCCATCCGTCCGAGCAGAAGCAGAAGGCATCACTCGCTCTTATCCAGGCAGTTGTCAGCATGCGTTCAACCAAAGAAGCACAGGAGATTGAAGCCATAGAACGCGCCTGCGAGGTAGGCTACCAGATGCATACCACCGCCCAGCGGCTCATCCGTCCAGGCGTCACCGAGCGCTACATCGGCGGACAGGTCGATGGCATAGCCCGCTCGCTGGCACAGGGCACCAGCTTCGCCACCATCTTCACCCAGCACGGAGAAATCATGCACGGCAGTCCCAGCGACGCACCGCTGGAGGCAGGCCGTCTGGCACTCTGCGATGCCGGCTGCGAACTGGACGACTACTGCTCCGACCACACACGCACGATGCCCGTCAGCGGCCGCTTCACCCAGCGGCAACTGGAGATTTACAGCATTGTCGAGGAGTGCCACGACTACGTGCTCACCGTGGCCAAGCCAGGCATCCGATACAGGGACGTACACTTTGCCGTCTGCCGTCTGATGACGGAACGCCTGAAGGAGCTGGGACTCATGAAGGGCGACGTTGACGAGGCCGTACAGGCTGGTGCTCACGCCATGTTCCTGCCTCACGGACTGGGCCACATGATGGGTATGGACGTGCACGACATGGAAGGACTGGGCCAGCAGTACGTGGGATTCGACTACAAGACACCCCCCAACACCGAGCAGTTTGGTACCAACTGCCTGCGCATGGGCCGCGAGCTGCAGGAGGGTTTTGTCGTGACCGACGAGCCAGGCATCTACTTCATACCCGTCCTCATCGACGACTGGCGTGCCAAGGGCCACTGCAAGGAGTTCCTGAACTATGACCTGCTGGAGACCTACAAGGACTTCGGCGGCATCCGCATCGAGGACGACCTGCTCATCACCAAGGACGGCTGCCGCTTCCTCGGCGAAAGCCGCATACCCTATCACGTAAAAGACATTAATTCATAAATAACAGAACAATGAAAAAAGTATTGACCCTCGCGCTGTTCGCACTCGTTGCTACAGGCGTCAGCGCACAAGAAGAGACGAAGGAAAAGGACAACAAGCCCGTGTTCACCGTCGTCAAGGAACTGCCCATCACCAGCATCAAGGACCAGAACCGTTCGGGCACGTGCTGGAACTACTCCACCCTCTCCTACTTCGAGGCCGAGATCCTGAAGAAGAGCGGCAAGACCTACGACCTCTGCGAGCCGTTCGTGGCCAACAAGACCTACATGGACCGCGCCATCCAGGTGGTGCGCCTGCACGGCGACTGCCAGTTTGCACAGGGCGGCTCAGCCTACGACGTGCTCTACGCGCTGCAGAACTACGGCATCTGCCCTGACGATGCCATGCCCTTCCCAGGTTCGCTGCAGGGCGACTCGCTGTTCAACTTCAACGAGTTCTTCTCGCTGCTCGAGCCCTACGTCAATGCCGTAGCCAAGAACAAGGCCAGCAAGATTTCACAGCAGTGGAAGGTCGGTCTGCAGGGCATCCTCGACGCCTACCTGGGCAAGTGTCCTGAGACGTTCACCTACGAAGGCAAGACCTACACGCCGCAGAGCTTTGCCAAGAGCCTCGGACTCGACTGGAACGACTACGTGAGCATCACCAGCTACACCCATCGTCCGTTCTACACCGCCTTCCCTGTCGAGGTACAGGACAACTGGCGCAATCCGCTGAGCTACAACCTGCCCATGGACGAGATGATGCGTGTCATCGACAATGCCATTGCCGAGGGCTACACCGTAGCCTGGGGCGGCGATGTCAGCGAGGACGGCTTCACCCGTCAGGGACTGGCCTATGCCGTTGACACCAAGGCCGCCGAGAGCATGCAGGGCAGCGACATGGCCCGCTGGCTGAAGCTGTCGTCTGCCAAGCGCCGCGACATCCTCACCGAGATGGGCTGCACCGTTCCTGAGCTCACCCCCACCCAGGAGCGCCGTCAGGAGCGTTACGACAACTGGGAACTGACCGACGACCACGGCATGCTCATCTACGGCATTGCCAAGGACCAGAACGGCAAGGAGTACTACATGGTGAAGAACTCGTGGGGCGAGAGCGGCGACTACAAGGGCATCTGGTACATGACCAAGGCCTTCATCGCCGACAACACGATGGACTACATGGTAAACAAGAACGCCATTCCCAAGGACATCCGCAAGAAGCTCGGTCTGTAAGACACAGCCTTCCATCATACAAGGATAAGATAAGGGCAGGTTACAAGTGCGTAGCCTGCCCTATGTTGTTATTGTCTTTAACGTTAATACCCATTAATGAGCCGCGAATGGACGTTAATTTATTTTAGTACGACCTTAACACTCCTGTTGCCAATCCTGACGATGGCGATGTCACCCTGCTGCATGCTGGTGCTGATGGTGGCGCAGCTGTTCTGACTGACCGCGGAGCCTGCCTCCGTGCCAGCGATGGTATAGACACTAACGGGGGTGCCGTCTTGGGCTCCCTGAACGGTCAGCATGCCGCAGTTGTTCTGAATGAGTACGGGCACAGGAGCCTCCATTGCAGGCACCATTTCAATGGCTGTGGCAGGCGTTGTGTCGGTGAAGGTGGCACTACCCCATACCAGCGTGGCGGTTGCCACGTCAGAGTTCTCGTAGCCAGCCTTGGTAGCATACACGCTGATTTCGTAGGTGGCGGGGAGGCTTATCCTGTCGTCAAAGAACTTTCCGATGTCCGCATCCTTGATTTCCGTCACAAACTCCACATCCTCCGTGTCACAGACAAACATCAGCTTCTTGCCACCATAGCTGATAGTGGGTGTGGCGCATTTGGGAGTTTCGGGAGTGCTGCCGGATAAACCGACGATAGTACCAAACTGACTCCAAGGTTCCGTTTCTTTGTATGCCTGCAAAGATTCGTCAGGCACATGCAGCGTGGTGTATTCAACCTTAGAATCGTCAAAGGCGTCGGTAAATGTTTGTGGAACATTTACTGCATAACAATAGACGTCAGCAAGATTAGGACATTTTGCAAAAGCACCATATCCTATATCATTAATTCCACTACCGATGATTAATGTTGTTAGACCAGAGCAACCATGGAACGCCACTTCACCGATACTCGTTACACTGTTTGGAATGGTGATGGAGGTCAGGCTACTGCAACTATAGAAAGCAGAACTGCCGATGGACATCACGCTATTGGGGATGGTGATGGAAGTAAGTCTGCTACAATCATAGAACGTCCGATCACCAATGCTTGTCACGCTGTTGGGAATGGTGATGGAGGTAAGGTTGCGACAATCTTCGAACGCACGTTCACCAATGGTTGTCACGCTATTGGGGATGGCGATGGAGGTAAGACCGGTACATAGTTCGAATATATTAAGCATTGATAATCAATAACTTATACATTAAACGGTAGAGAGGTGGATTGAGGGTTGGACAATGTCAGAACTAAGGAGGCAAAATTAACGTATTTAACCTTTGTTTTATTCAAATGCATAATATTATTTCCCAAAAGCCTCCCCAAT
>JAEEGG010026393.1_pt1 | contig 11096 bp, 10 predicted proteins | sample 9134161 | NCBI WGS metagenome assembly JAEEGG01 (sample SAMN16246543, study PRJNA631951) | gut metagenome | biome: gut microbiome; feature: rumen; material: CR-attached | host: Bos | place: Iran: Karaj | collected 2018-10
CAATTCGATAGCGGTGGGGTGGAATTTTAAAGCGACAAGATTACCTAGAAAACTCTTTTGCAAGGTGTCGCAATGGGCGCAAACCACCATTTTCTCCTTGGGAGGCAATGGGTCAAGGTCGATTTTGATTTCGGTGATGAATGCCAAGGTGCCTTCGCTGCCCGCCAACACCTTACAGAGGTTGATGGTACGTTCTTCAAGCGGTTTTGCCGTATTGTGCAGGTCCTCGATGACTTCGTCGATGGCATAACCGCAGGAACGCCGGCGCAGGCTCTTGTCGGGGTAGTTTTCCTCGATGAGTTGGACGGTTTTCTCGTTTAAGGCCCAACGGATGAGTTGGGAATAGATGTTTTGGATTAATGGAGTGATAGGAAAACGACCGTCTATAGATTCCTCTCCCCTCACGTGCCTTTGCTCGGAATGACATAGACAGTCGTTTTCCCAAAAACGTTGGCCAAACCGTTCTTCCAACTCTTTGATGGAATAGTCCTTAAACACCTCGATGCTGCCATCGCAAAGCACGCCTCGGGCTTCCAGCACATGGTGTCGAGTGCTTCCATAAATCAAGGAATGGGAACCACAAGAATTGTTGCCAAACATACCTCCGATGCAGCAACGGTTGCTGGTAGAAGTCTCAGGGCTGAAAAACAAACCGTAAGGCTCCAAAGCAAGGTTTAGTTCATCCAGAACGACACCAGGTTGCACTCTCGCCCAATGTTCTTTTGGGTTGATTTCCAGTATTTTCTTGAAATGCTTGCTGATGTCAACTACAATGCCACTTCCCACTACCTGACCGGCAATGGAAGTGCCGCCTGCTCGTGGGATGAGATGGGTTTTACGTTCGCGAGCCGTTTCAATCAAGTAGACAATATCCTGTTCGTTTTCAGGGAAAGCCACGCCTTGCGGCACCTCACGATAAGCTGAAGCATCGGTAGCGTAGGCGATGCGATGGAGCGGGTCAGTGTGGATGGTATACATCTTGGATTATTTATCCAGCTGGCTGAAAATACTGTTGTTGCTTTTGAATTCGGGCACGATGACCTTCATCTGGGCCACGATTTTCATCGGGTCGCAAGTCTCAAGTTCATCATGGAGTTTCTCAATCATGCTGTCTACTTCTGTAGTTTCGTATTTACGCACTATGGCGTGCATGATTTTCTCATTGTCGGTCTTGATGGTGTTCTCTTCGTTGGCCAGCACCTCTTCGTAGAGTTTCTCGCCTGGACGCAGCCCCGTTTCGATGATTTCCACGTCAGGGCGATGGGCCAGCTTACGCATCTTCTCTGCCAAATCCCAAATCTTGACCTTCTCTCCCATATCGAAGACAAAGATGTCGCCGCCTTCACCGATGGATCCAGCCTCTAAAACAAGGCTGCAAGCCTCTGGAATGGTCATAAAGAAACGGGTGATGCGACGGTCGGTGACGGTGATGGGGCCGCCTTGCTCGATTTGTTTTCTGAACAAAGGAACGACAGAGCCGTTTGAGCCTAACACATTACCGAAGCGTGTGGTGATGAATTTGGTTTTTCCTTGACGGCTTTGCGTGTAAATCTCTGCGATACGCTTGGTGGCACCCATGACATTGGTCGGGTTGACGGCCTTGTCGGTCGAAATCATCACAAATTTCTCCACGCCGTACTCCACGGCGAGGTCGGCAACGAGCTTGGTGCCAAACACATTGACAAACACAGCCTCGTATGCATTTTCTTCCATGAAAGGCACATGCTTATAGGCTGCGGCGTGGAACACCACTTGTGGATGGTACATTTCAAACACCTCTCTCATGCGTACCGGGTCTTTCACATTGGTGATGACGAAAGCCATCTTGTCGCGCATTGCCTTGAAATCAGGCGTGTTGTTCATCTCGAATTGGAAGTCGTACATCGGCGACTCGGCTTGGTCAAGCATGATGAGTTTTGAGGGGTTGTAATGCATCACCTGACGGCATATCTCACTACCGATAGAGCCTGCTGCGCCTGTAACCAGCACGACTTTGCCATTAATCTCGCGAATCACATTGCTTTTCCCTAAAATAATGGGATTGCGACCCAACAAATCTTCAATCTTGATGTCTTGGATTTGACTGGTCGACAGTTTTCCGTCCACCCACTTGTCGAACGAAGGTATGGTTTTCACAACGAGGTTCAGTGCCAAGCCTTGTTCGATAATTTCCTTTTGTCGTTTTTCGTTGAGACTCGGAATAGCCAAAATCATCACCTCTATGTTGTTTTTCTTGACAAATTCGGGTGTCATGGCTTCTTTGGGCGAGTGCACTTTGATGGTGTTGATTTGCGATTTGGCACGTTTTGGGTCGTCGTCGACGAAAGCACGGATTTTGAACTTTGAGGTGGGGTCTTGGCTTAAGGTACGCATGAGCAAGGTTCCTCCGTCGCCAGCACCGTAAATGATGGTGTTTATCTTGTCGCTGGCATTTTTGTAAACCTCGTTGTACAAGCGTCTGATGGTAAAGCGCATAATGATCATTATCACCAAGGTGATGAGATAATGATAAACCATCAAGATAAACCCGGGGTAATAATTTGCGGCAAAATCATGATTGACTTTAAGGAAGAATACTTTGGAGGTAATGAGTAATCCAAGCGTGATGGTACAAGAGGTGAATATTTTTCGAATGTCATTAAACCCCGCATAACGCAACATGCCATCGTAAGTCTTGGTGACAAGGAAAGTAATGAGATAAAACAACGGCAGCAACCAAGTCATTTTCCAATTGAACTCGATGACAGGTAAGTATTCATAATACAACATCAAGTCCGCTATGACGTATGCAAATATGACTATAGCCATATCTACAGCCAAAATCCACACTCGAGGCAGAGTGTTGTTTTTGTGCTTGCCAAAAATGAAGTCACAAAAATGCCGTATCATTTTTCGCATAGTTCAATTTTTTAAAACTTGCAATAATACGACTTTTTTTGAATGCCTTCAAAATATTTTTTCCATCAAGTGCCATTTCCCCGTGGAAGGCAGGTCAGGATCGGCACCTTGGCATTGGGCTACGTGGGCTTCCCATTCGGCTTGTCGAGGCAAGGTGGCAAGACGTGCCATGTCGCGTTCCCAATCGAAATCATCCACCGTGTCACAAATCATAAAGACATGGTTTTCAAAACGATATATTTGCATATCAAGAATGCCGACGGCACGTTGTCCTTCAATTACCTCGGGCCATACGTGAGCGTGGAGTTCACAATATTTCTCGATAAGTTCAGGGTCGTTGACGAGTTCGAGGGTTTGGCAATAGCGTTTCATTTTTTCTCAGTTTTGGTGATAAATAAGCCATACAATACGATGACGATGAAGCAAATCAAGGGCAAAACAAAGCTCAGATTCACCGAGGCAATGCTTCCGATGCCGCCACCATCGATGATTCGGGCTTGCAAAGGAGGCAACACCGAGCCACCCAAGATGGCCATGATAAGTCCAGCCGCTCCGATTTTGGCATCATCGCCCGTGTCAGTCAAGGCGATGCCGTAGATGGTGGGGAACATGAGACTCATGCAAGCCGAAACAGCCACCAAACAATACATGCCAGCTCTACCATCAAGGAAGATGACGCCCAGCACTAATACCGCTCCAGCGATGCCCAAATACGTCAACAACTTGGACGGATGGATGTATTTCAACAGGAAGGTACAGATGAAGCGGCTCACACAAAAGATGGCCATGGCTACAATGTTGTAACGTTGAGAGAGGACTTCAGCGGCCTGCTCCGTCATGCCTTCGTTCATGAAAACGCGTGTGCCATATTGGATGATAAAAGTCCAGCACATGATTTGAACGCCGACATAAAAGAACTGTGCCACCACGCCATAGCGGTAAGGTTTGTTTTGCCACAAACGCTTCATCGTTGGACCAAACTTTTGGTCAATGGTTTCTTGTTTTTTGACTTGTGTTTTCACCAACAGCAAGATAACGACGAAAAAGACCACCAAGACGGCACCGATGATAACATAAGGACGGCTCAACACGGCGAGGTCGGCGTTCTTTATGGCTTCAAATTGCTCGTCGTTCAGCAGGGCACGTTCCTCGGTGCTCATTGGGTTGAGCTTGGCTTGGATAAACTGCATCGCCACGAACATGCCTGCCAATGAGCCTATGGGGTTGAAGGCTTGGGCGAGGTTGAGACGCCGCGTGGCGGTGTCTTTGTCGCCCATGGAGAGGATGTAGGGGTTGGCTGTCGTCTCAAGGAACGAAAGACCGCATGTGAGCACGAAGTAAGCTATCAAGAAAGGATAATAGTTGCCTGTTGCCTTGGCAGGGAGGAACATCAACGCACCGAGTGCATACAATCCGAGACCCATCAACAGACCGGTTTTGTAGGAAAACTTGCGCACAAATAAGGCAGCGGGGAGGGCCATACAGAAATACCCACCGTAGAAGGCTAGCTGTACCAAGGCACCATCAGTGACACTCATGCGGAAGATTTTCGAGAAGGCTTTCACCATAGGGTTAGTGATATCGTTGGCGAAGCCCCACAAGGCAAAGCAACAAGTCACCAGCACGAAGGCCAAGAGGTATTTTCTTTCTACTACTTTGTTCATATTCTTCTGATTTTAAGGGCGATGGCTTCTGGATGGTTTTGACAGAAAGCTGGTGCATCCATGACCACGCAGGCAAGATAGCCACCTCCGCCTGCACCGGGCATCTTCCATGCTAACACATCTTTCATGGCAGAGTAACGATTGATGTAGTCTTCTATCGTAGGAGATTGCGGGTCTTCGCCCGCATTGACGTTCTTGGGGTGAATCATACCCGGGAACATGGCGGTTTGGGCATCGAACGAGGCTTTGTATGCTGCTGCAAAGGCATCCAAGTCTTTATTCATGATGGCGTTCCAGCAGTCATCGGCAGCTTTAGCCAAGGCTTTGACTTTAGGTTCCGTGATATCCTTGCCATCCACTACCGAACAACCCGGACGACGTGGCTCCATTGGTATCATGACGAGATGGCTTTCGAGCCAGCTGAGAATAGCTTCATCTTGGCAGGTCTCAATCTTGAGTGGCCAGTAGAGTTTATCGTAGTAATGTCGCACCAAGCCTGGCATGCAAATACCGATGCTGTCCTGTGCCCCGCTGATAATGCCATCACTGCGCTCAGGGTCGTTCTCAAAGCAGAAGACGAGCTTGGCAAGGGTTTCTGGGTCCATCTCGGGAAGTTGCATGGGCCAAATTCTCTTGATCATATTGCGTGTCGAGGTGGAGAGGCCACAGCGTTCGCGTATTTCAAATGTCGGCTCCAAAGAGATGGTGATAGCCCAACCAGGAGCAAAGCATGAAACATACGGCTGGTCGATCCAGGTTCCAGCCAAGTCCAAGCGCGTAGGTATCTGACAAAGGTCATGTTTCAATGCCGTCGAAGAGCGCGCCTCCAAACCTTCGGAAGGGGTTCGTTTCAACACCACATATTCAATCCCACGCTCTTCACAAAACCGCCGTTTTTCGTCCGACGAACCGTCTTCGTTGACCACAAAGATATCGGGTTTAAGTCTACTGACGGTATTCACAAAATCCATCACGCCGTCGCCGTCATTGATAAATGCGTCTTTCACATAGCGAATGGCTTTCACCATGAAGAGGCGTTCCTTTTCTGGATAGAGTGTCTTGTGGTTTTTGTAGTGCAGGATGGTTGCGTCGGAGCCGATGCCCACATAAAGGTCACCATATTGAGCAGCTTGTCGAAAAAACTCAACGTGACCGCTGTGCAATAGGTCGTAACAGCCCGAGACAAATACTTTTTTGGTCATGGAGTCTAATTTTGCCGCAAAGATAGTGATTTTTTGTAGGAAAGCATGTCATTCCTGCTTACTTAGGTTAGCGGGTTGGATGGAATCTATATCATTTGGGCTTCCGCCAAGGCAGCCACAAAATACCAACGTCCATTGCTTTCGCAATAGCATTTATAGCGGGTGCGTTGCTTCTCCCCTTTCTGGAATACAAGTCCGTTTTTCAGCGTGAACCTGGCGCCGTCGGGTAGGCTTTCCACTGTGACGGTAGCTGTAACATTTTTGTCATATTGCTTTAAAACACGTTGCAGGTTTTGGTCTGCAGTGCTACTGGCTTTGATGTGTTGCAAGTGCTTTTGCAGGGCATCAAGAATGTCTTTTGGGAAGATGCTGACGACCATAAAAGGCTGCAATAAAATAGCGAACTGTTTTTGCCATTCCGTTCCATGAGGTTGCACCTTTCGTGAACCATATTGTTGGTACACATCATAGTGTGCCACCTCATGGAGGTAGGTGATGAGCATTTGGTAGGGATTCAGGTCGTAATTAAGGGTGATGGTGCAGATGCCGTATTTTGTCCGTGGAGTACGGAAGTCACCCAACTTGGAATTACGAGGTCGCTTGAAATGCAATTTAAAACGCCGTTGCGAATACACCTCGCCCACCATCGTCACCGATGCCTCGGGGAAGTAGCGTTTCAGCAGGTCTTGTTCCTTAGCCTTCATCGTGGATCAGCAATTCGTCTTCTAAGGTTTCCTGCGGTGTATAACTCCACTTGGTGCATGTGTTGCAATGGCGCGGCGTCCTGACACGACCTGGCACATCCTTGGTTTTGCAAGAAGAGACAAAGAGGACAAATCCCAATATTAACAATATTAATAGTTTTTTACTCATTTCGATAACCAGATTGCCGGATCTTGTCGGTTTTGTTCTTTTAATAGTTCAAAATGTAGTTCTGTCTTGTTCTCAGTCTTGTTGGTGTGGACGGAGCCAAGGTTTTGCTTGGTGTTCACCTTGTCGCCACGTTTCACGGTGACGTTTTCGAGGTTGGAATACACCGTGAAATACTCTCCATGGCGCAAAATCACCACTGTATTGGCGCCCGTCAGCTTGGTGACACTGGCCACCTCTCCTTCGAAGACGGCGCGAGCCTTGGCACCTTCTGTCGTGGCGATATCGATACCGTTATTGGTCACCGTGACTTTGTCAGATACCACAGATGTATGTTTTCCGTATGACGAAGAAATCACGCCGCGTTCCACGGGCCAGGGCAGCTTGCCTTTGTTGTTGATAAAGTTGGTCGAGAGTGTCTTTTCAGCTGGCGTAAGCGCCATGCCTTTTTCTTTCGGTGCGGGTGCGGTGGTCTTGTCTTGGCTTTTGTTCTTTGCAGCCTCTTCCCTGCGCTTTCTTTCGGCTTCCTCGTTGGCCTTTCGGATTTCTTCTGCGATGATGTCGTCGATGGCTTTCTGTAGCTTTTGTGCCTGTTGTTGCTTGTTCTTGATGTCTTGTTGTATGCTGCCTTCCTTTTTCTTCAGGTTGGCCACCTGGCTGTTGAGTTCTTCTTTTTCTTTCTTCAGCTCTTCCTGTTGTGCTTTCTCGTCTTTCAGCATGGCGGCCTGTTCCTCGCGTGCTTGTTGGCTGGCTTCCACCGCGTTGCTGATTTCCCGTTCGGTGTTGGCGATTTGGTTCATCTTTATCTTTCTGGCATCGGTGAATTCGCGGATATAGCGCAGTCTACGGAAGGCTTGGTTGAAGTCTTTTGAGGCAAAAACAAAGCCCAAAAGGTTATAATTGTTACGGTTTTTGTTGGCGAAGACAATCATTTTGGCATATTCCTTCTGCAATTTATTGAGATTGGAATTCAGGGTTTTGATGTTGCTTTGTCCAGCGTTGATTTCTTCGTCGAGGACAGCTATCTGCTCGTTGTAGGCTTTGATGAGTTTCTCCCTTTGTTTGATTTTTTTGTTGAGAATCGACACTTCGTTGAGGGTCATCTCCTTGTCTTTGGTGGTCTTTTTCAACAGTTGGTTGGCGGTCGAAATCTCTTTTTGTAACGAGGTGATTTCGCTCTGCAGCTGTTGTTTCGACTTGCCTTTCGTTTTTTGTCCAAACGATGGGCAAGCCAAGGCCAACGACAACAAAACCAATATGACAGATAGTCTCTTCATCTCTTCTTCGGCAGCAGGATACGCTCCATTTTATCGGTGATTTTCAAGGGGAAAGAGGTCTTTTCATCCAATTGCACTTTGCTGTATTTTACCTTGGCGGAATAATTGCCAAAAGCGAAGATTTTCAGCAAAACTATTTGGTTTTCAACGGGAGGAATGCCATCATTATTGTCCAAAAGCAGGGTTTCAATCCAAGGCAAACTAACGGGTATCCCAAAATGTTGGGCAACGCTGTCCAAAGGCTCGGCCAAATAATTCTTTTCCATTCGGTTAATGATCCAAACGGAATCGGTGCTGATTTTGACGCGTGCCACTTCCACGCCCATTGGGGCTGTTACGCTGAGCCATAAGAGGCTGTCTCGGCGCATCCGGAGCTGTCCCGACAAGTCGTCGAATGTCATGCCGTTGCCTTCCACGTCGATGTCGACCTTTGAAGTAAGCCATTCGTACGACTTTGCTGGTGGAGGTGCCACAGTTTTCTTGCGCGAGGCGCAGGAAGTCGCCGCCAACAACAAGGTTAGGAACGCTATCTTCATCAGGTTTTTCACGTTTTGTTTCCCTTCAATTTCCGTTCCAATTAATTCTCGCCGAGTTTTCGCAAAATAGCGTTGTAATGTTGATTATAAGTCTCGTCAGGCTCTTTCAGCAGTTTCAGGGCTTTCTTCATGTATTTTTCGGCTTCCTTGTAGTCCCCCTTCATGTAAAGCACCCAAGCGTAGGTGTCTAAATAAGTTGGGTTGTCAGGCTCCATGGTGATGGCTTTTTCCGACATTTCAAGAGCTTTGTCCAAGTCTTGGTTTTTCACAGCGAGGTAATAAGCATAATTATTGAGTACCAGCACGTTGTCTGGGTCGTTGCGCAGCGTGCGTTCGTAAGCATCGAAGGCTTTTTCTTCGTCACCTTGTTCATGGTAGATGTCGCCCAAGAACGCGTCAAAGTTGGCCATCTGTATTTTGTCGGTCGTATATCTCCTACCCTTTTCCAGATACGTGATGGCCTCGTCGTTGTTCTTCAAAACTGCGCTGGCGACACCCGCATACCAATAGAACACAGGCTGCATGGGATAGTATTTCAAGGCGGCGATAGCGTGGTCGCGCACGGCCTCATTTTCGTTGAGCCTCGACTCGCTGATGATAAGGTTTTGCCAGGAATAGAAGTCGGTGCTGTCGATGCCCAACGACTGCTGATACAACGCCTTGGCTTTCACGGCATCCTCTTTCATGATGTAATAGGAGCCGAGAATCAGATAGCCGAGTTTATTGTCAGGATAGGTCTCAATGAAGGCTTCGCCACATTGCCGAGCCTGCTCGTTGATTTGCTTGGAGTTTTGGTTTTTATCAATCCAATAGTCATAGATATTGGTCTTGGTGTTGAGATCGAGATTTTTGTTGCGGATGGCGGCCAACAACTCATCAAAGGCTTTATCCTTGTCACCGTTGTTCTCGTAGAACTCCAACAAAGAAATGTTGATATACGGGTCGTTAGGGTTCAGTTCCTTGATTTTCTCGTATGTTTTCAAGGCATCCTTGTTCTTGCCTGTCTCGGCGTATATCTGTGCCAACATGCTGTAATAGCGTGGGTTTTCAGGGTTCTCCTCTATCAGTTTTTCCAGTTCTGAAATGAGTTTCTTGTTGTTGCCTTGTCTTTTGTAGATGCCCAACTTTTGTTCGGTGATGATCTCGTTTTTTCCGACTTGCTGCTCCAACAAATCCATCTTTTTCAAGGCCTTGTCGTAGTTTTCGGTGATGAGATATACATCGATGAGGTCGCTGAGCATCTCGGGGTCGTCGGGATACTTTGCGGTTAAGTTTTCGTAAAGTTTGGCGAAGTCATCGTATTGCTCCAAGTTGCGGTAGAATACCCCAAGGCGCATTTGATACCATTTGTTGTCAGGGTCGATTTCAGCAGCCCGTTGGATCATGTTGAAAGCATCTTCAATGCGTCCCACATTGTAGTATTGCTCGCTCAGTTCAAACATGGAAGCGGCATCGTCAGGCAAGTAACGAAGGGCCTGCTCAAAATTGCGGATGGCACCTTCGCTGTCCTCACGGTATTTGCTTTGAAGGCCGTCCGAAAAATAAGTGGCGTTTTTGCGTTTGTCGGGCAGTTCTCGGAACATTGTGCCAGTATCTTGGGCAGCGACATCTAGGCATATTAAAAACAAGAGCAATAAGAGTACTATAGGCCTTTTACCGTCATGGCGGAGGCACATCCGCCATCTCCCAAACGCAAGAGAAAGTTTTTCTTGCTTAGGAGGTTGCGGGTCAAGCCCGTAATGACGGGTAAGGGTATAAAAAGGATTATTCATAATACTAATGTTTTCAGTTTTTTCCTGTATGACCAAAACCACCAGCACCACGTTCCGTCTCCGAAAGCATTTCCACTTGTATAGTCTCGGCTTGTTCGCATTTGGTGAACACCATTTGTGCGATACGGTCCCCGCTATTGATAACAAACGCCTTGTCCGACAAATTGATAAGGATAACACAAACCTGTCCGCGGTAGTCAGCATCCACAGTACCAGGCGAGTTCAGGACACTGATACCGCTCTTGATGGCCAGGCCGCTGCGGGGACGCACCTGTCCTTCGTAGCCTTCGGGGATTTCCATATAAAGTCCAGTAGGCACCAAGGCGCGTTGCATGGGTTCAAGGGTGATGGGGCCTTCGGGCAGGTAGGCACGGAGGTCCATGCCGGCTGAGTTTTTGGTCTCGTAGGCAGGCAAGGGGTTATTTGAGGTGTTGACGATTTTGAGTTGCATATTTGAGATTCAAGATTTAAAGATTCAAAGATTCAAGATTCAAAGATTCAAGATTTAAGATTTGGAGATTTTTCTTTTGGCGAAGGAGACGATGCCTTTCACCAAATCCTTCTCCATCCAACAGATGAAGGCAACGAACATCAGCAATAGTCCGGTATTGACGATTAAAGTCCAAACTGTGCTCTCGATGTGGATATTCTTTTGTGCGAAAAATATGACCATGGCGACGGCGAAGTACACGAAAGCAGATTTCAAATTGTAAGGTATCGGTGCTTTCTTTTGTCCAACAAAATACGAAAGCACCATGCATACCGCATAACCCGCAAAACCGCCCCAAGCACAAGCCATGTAACTGTATTTCGGTACAAAGATGAAGTTGACGGCCAACAACACAGCACAGCCGATGCCAGAGAAGACGGCGCCCCA